>Ga0307937_1001426_pt1 | contig 12136 bp, 13 predicted proteins | sample OrgLakmetagenom3_FD_201814 | JGI IMG/M metagenome (GOLD analysis project Ga0307937, IMG submission 201814) | Saline water microbial communities from Organic Lake, Antarctica - #3 | ecosystem: Environmental > Aquatic > Non-marine Saline and Alkaline > Saline | place: Antarctica: Organic Lake...
AGTTCTCAACTGAAGTGCCAGAAACAACCAGGCCCGCAGAAGCGGGCCTAGTATAAAATCGTAATGGTGCCCGGAGGCGGAATCGAACCACCGACACACGGATTTTCAATAAACTGCGTTACTAAAACACCTTATTAAACAAGCGGTTGTGCAAATAAAAATCCGGTATGCGACATAGTATGCTAAATTCCTATCTTAAATTTTACGCAATCATCGTACAGTTTTCTTGCCCTTGCGTAAACCGATTGACTGGTTCTGCGAGGGAGGCGCTTAAGCGTTCGTTTTCCGTTTGATGGCTCTGCCAAATTGCGCCTGTTGCTCAATCATCGCGTCCAGCTCTCCAGCCTCGACAGCTTCTTTCAGTTTAGTCAACGTGTCCTCTACCTCAGCTTCGCTGTCTAGCTGGATAGCATTTTTTCCTTTCGCAAACTCTAACGGCTTGCTGCCATAGCGAACGACTAGGTTAACTTTGCCGTCAGCGCTTTTTGCCCACCACCGCTTAACCCGCTTGGGAACTTCAACCTTCTTCTGATTGCCGTCGCTGTCTGTAACCCACTTCGATTTTGTCGGTTCATAGTTACTGTCGCCGGCAAGCAGCAGTTGCTCTTCGATTTTTGCGATGAGCTTGCGGCGGCGAACAGCAACAGGGTTGTTGTTAGCAAGCGGCTTAAACGCAACGAAGTTCAGTGTATTAAGTACAGTCATATCAGCCTCCTTATTAGCTAAAAGCATTGTGCTTTCAGAGTTCGAAGGCTGTCATCCGGAATCTGCCGCTATAGGCTTCGCTATGGAAAGGCGCCTTTGGCGACATTCGCGATAGCGTCTGCCGCAGTTTTTCGTTTCCGTGAAACTGCTACGGATAGAGCCCGATTGTCTGAAGCTTTATCAGCAACGTCATCTTTGGAACGTTTATCAATGCTCAAGCCGACGTCTTCGGCTATCTGCTGATTCTTTAATTTTCTGCCATCCCGTTTCGCCTGGACTGTCGCCTCGTAAATCTCGAAAGCCATCTTGAGATTATCAGTGCTCACAGGACTAGAAAGAGAGTAGCGCGCGTTTGAGCGATTAGGGTTGCGTGTCTGTCTACCTTTCTCGAATGACAGTTCTTTATCGAAGATGCGCTTTAGAGTGTTATCGATATGCTGTTTTTGCATTCCTCTAGACACTCGTATCAGGAGCTCATCATCACTGTCGATTAGCCTTCGGGCTTCCTCGACGTCAGTTACAAGTTCCACCCGCTTTACCGTTTTTGGCTCGGCAAACAGAAATTCGCCGCGCTTTTCGCCGTTGGCAACTTTGCCTCGCCACCATTTGGCAAACGCTATGTACTTATCTCCCTCATACCTGACGTCGCCAAAATCCGCATACATCTGGTGGATTGTCGCGTTCGTTTCAAAACGACTTTCCGAGGGATTCCTGCACAGCTCTATGTATTCCTCGCTGTGCGTAAGCGCCAACCACCAGAAAAAGTAGGGTGAAGCTTCCACGCGATGTTTCACGGGATTCGAATAGCTGCCGAACGTCGGGTGCTGCGAAAGGAAAAACCGACTCATCTGTTATCACTCATTAGAAAGCTTATTCGTTGAAAACAAAACACTAACAGAATGTTATCAACCATCAAACTTGTTGATTCCTGCTGGAATAGGAAAACCCTTGCTTACGAGATAATAGCTACATCGTTTGAGAAACAAGCGATAAAAACCAAAACGTTTTAACACGAACTAAAAATTGAGGAAAACGCTATGAGCTCTATTAACACAGAAAAAAGCTTTGCCAACGCTATCGATATGGTTACTGACTCGGCTGACAGCTGGTATGAAAATGAATATAAGGCTAGTTCGGAAAAGCTTTATGAAACATTTTCAAGACTCTATCAAATTAGAAAAGCATACTTTGACGATTCCTCGAAAAAACAAGGTACTTGTCGAGTAAAAATTTTAAAAGAGAAATGCTTGGCTAGAGGCTGCAAGTTTAAGTCGAAATCTCCAAGCATCGCTGAGATGTTAATAAAGTTAGCATTTTACAAGCCGAAAGCTGAAAAACGAGTAAGTGGGTATCTTCGGGCATTCTCGATACTGCTGACAGATGAAGACGTAAACGAGACGAACGTCGTTGATTATATTAGGGCTAAAGGCGGTATTGAGGAGTTGCGCAGGGAAGCTACAAAACAAACCGTCTCTCTTAAAGAGCGCGTCGCTATTGCGGAGCGCCGAGTTAGGGAACTAGAGGATTTATGCAGCTTTAGAACAGAGCAGTCAGAACAAAATGCGGCAAATAAAGGTGATATCGTGATTGCTATTGGTGTTCAGACAGCGAAGGGGGCAGTTGCCATTAAAGAGCTGGTATTTGAGAAAAATGGGAAGCTTAGCGGAAAAACAGCAATCGAGGCGGCGCTACGGAGCTTTTACAGCATATCTAGGAAGCAAGACGAAAGCGAAAAAAAGGCTAATGAAATTGTAAAGGAATCCGACGAACAAGAGGCAATTATCGATGCGGCTCTGATTTCGGATGACGGAATGCAAGAAGCGGAGGTGGCATAATGACTGATTTTACGCCAAAGACAACCGAGCAAATGGTATTTTCAGATGTTAAGAAGAAGGAATACTTAGTTGAGATTACGAAACGACAGATAAGTTTTCCTGCAAATGGCAAAAATAGCATTTTACTTTATGGTACTTATGGCACTGGAAAAACAACTTATGGAAACATATTTTTCTCAGAATACGAAAGTAGTTATGGAGGTGATACTGCTGTTGTAGAAAATATAGTTTGCGATGGGAGTACACCCGTGAGTTCGTTAGTTAAAATGCTGAAAAAAAGATTTATGTATGTGTCACCAAACTGCTCAGATAAGCACTATTTGTTGCTTGACGAGTTTGATACTTACAGCATGGCACAGCAAAAACAGTTGAAAGGATTTTTGAACAAGGAGAACATAGTATGCATATTTACAACGAATCATCTGGATAAGGTAGATAAGGGAATCCAGAGCAGGAGTTTAATTGTGGGGATGAATCAATCGGGAAATCAAAGTGACTATGTGTCCCGGATGCGTGAGATGGTGCGAGATAACGATTTGCCGATGCCGAATAACTCAACTTTGGCTTCAATTGCAAAAACGAATGATGGGGACTGGCGAGGGATGTGTATGACGTTGAGCAGAGTTTGTGCGCTGATAGCGAAACCTACATACAAACCGCTCGCACAAAACCGGCTCTCAATTGTCAAAATCTAATCTTGTAAAAGCACCTTTAATGGTGCTTTTTTATTAGCACCTTTCTGACGTTGAGTTGGGGCTGTAGCTTAAACTGCCTCGTCTTGGTAAAGGTAGTATTGGAAGTCGACGAAGGTTTTCTGTATGTCCTGCACTGTACCGAGCTGTTGCTGCGCTGCGTGGATGCTTCCGTAACGAGCCGTTAGGACGTTGCTCAACTTACTGACATCAAGTTCGTCGACACCGACTTCAACGTAGTTACGCATAACGTAAGAAACGAACTCCCTTTGGTTCTCGCTGAGTAAGTTGTAAATATTCGTCTTATTCGTTTCAACACGAGCTGCTCGGGAAACTGTTGGTTTAGCGAAGGCGATGTACTCAAGTACATCGAACAAATCGCTGTCCTCTGCATAGATGAGTTCCTGAAGCTTGTTCAAGTCGTCTCTATGGCAACCTTCCTTTTCGAGCTTCTCTAGCAATTCCCTGCGAGTTATCGGGTTTGCCCACAGCTTACGAAGTTCTTCTTCGCTACCTAGCAATTCGGGTAGCTTGATAGTGTCGAAGAGGCGTTTTAGGAACTCTTCTGCGCTAATCGGCTTTCCGTCAACATAGAAATAAGTGTTGCTGATGCTCTTCAACTCGCGAACCTTGCCGTCACTGAGCTTGATGCGAAGCTTGGGCTTTTTCGGTTCGGGCTCGCCTTCCTCTCCTCCGTCTCCTCCCGTACCACCTTCTTTTTCTCCGCCTCCTTCTTTTTCAGGCTTGCCGCCTGATGGCGTTCCTACAGGTTCGATAGGTTCACCGTCCCAGCTAGCATCATTGAAGAGGTGGTAGGCATTTACGAAGTCGACAATGGTGAAGTAGTTTTTTCCTTCAAAGAGGCGTGTTCCGCGCCCGATGATTTGCTTGAATTCAATCATGCTGTTGACGGGACGAAGTAGAACAATACTCCTTACGTTGCGCGCGTCGACACCAGTGGATAGCTTTTGGCTTGTGGTAAGAATTGTGGGAATGCTTTTTTCGTTGTCTTGAAAGAGTTTCAGGTAAGTGTCGCCGAGCGCCCCATCGTTTGCGGTAACTCGCACACAGTAGTCGACGCTTTTGCTGTCTGATTCCTTATTGATTAAGTCTCTCACCATTCCGGCATGTGCTTGGCTTGCACAAAAAACGATAGTCTTTTCTTTTGGATTGATGGCGGCAAGCATATCCTGCACGCGCTTGCGCTCGCGTTCTTCGATGATGATTTTCTTATTGAAATCCTTTTCCGTATAAATGTGTCCTTCTTCTACCTCACCTTCAACGATTTCATCATCGTTCGTGTACACATATTCGTCGAGAGTAGCTTGAATCCGCTTCACCTTGAACGGCGTTAGAAAGCCGTCTTGGATGCCTTCTTTGAGGCTGTAGGTAAACACGGGTTCGCCAAAATACTCGTACGTGTCAGTATTGTCATTGCGTTTTGGCGTAGCTGTTAACCCCAGGTGCACGGCATTAGAAAAGTAGTTGAGTATATCTCGCCAAGTGCTCTCATCATTCGCACCACCTCTGTGACACTCATCGATAATTACCAAGTCAAAGAAATCCCTCTCGTACTCTCCAAAGTGCTCCTTGCCTTCCTCCCCACTCATAAAGGTTTGGAAAATCGTGAAGAAAACGCTGCCGTTTTTGGGAACTTCTCCGCGCTTGGCGATATCGCTCGGATTGATGCGTACAAGTGCTGCTGCATCGAACGCGCCGAAATCTAAGTAGGCTTGGTTCGCAAGAATATTTCTATCGGCGAGGAAGAGAATACGAGGCTGGCGTTTGCCGTCTTTTTGCTGTGTCCATCGGCTTTTGAATAGCTTCCAGGCAATCTGAAAGGCAATGAAGGTTTTGCCTGTGCCGGTAGCGAGCGTTAGTAAGACTCGTTGTTTATCATTTGCGATTGCTTCAACTGCACGGTTAACGGCAAGTTCTTGGTAATAACGTGCTTGCTTCGTGCCGTTCATGTCCTCAAATGGCACAGCGTTAAAGCGTTCTAACCACTTGTTGGCTTCACCAAAGGTTCTTTCCCACAGTTCTTGTGGGGTGGGGAATGCAGTGACTTTGCCTTCAGTGGCTGCTGCATGGTTTATCTCGTAAATTTCCTTACCGTTGGCAGCATAGCTTGACTGCAGCCGCAGCTTTTGTGCGTAGAGCTTGGCTTGTGCTACGCCTTCAGTGACACCTATTTCGTCGCTCTTTGCTTCTACGACAGCAAGCTTGATGTTCTTGTACTCAAGCACGTAGTCAGCTTTAAGCTGTCCCGTGCGAATACCGCTCGCTCTTATTTCCCCAGCCGTAATGTTGTATTCACGCCTCACACGCACAGCTTTCTCTATGTTGGTAGTCCAACCGGCAGCTTCAAGCTGCTTGTCTATCAGCTCTGCGCGTGTGTCGGCTTCGTTCATTGCGCGTCATTTTCTTGCAGGTGGGAGAACAGAAGCGATGATTTTAGCGATACGAGAGAAGCTTCACGCATCTGTGTTAACTCGATTGCTTTATCAATTTCCGCAACTGCCGCATCAAGTCTGGCAACGATGCGCTTTTGTTCGGCGAGCGGTGGTAATGGTATAGAAAGTTTTTTCAAAGATTTTAGGTAAATACCTTTTTGCGCTACCCCCCTGGCACCACTAGTCAACTCGTAAATCATGTTTCGCAGAGAATACATTAGAAATCGAGGATAAACGTTGTCGCGCTTGGGTTTGAGCACAGCCACGCTTCTCTGAAGTGTAAAAGGCGGCTCGATGCTTTCTACTACTGCGCATCTTCCAATCGTACCCACAATCGTAAGCAGTACATCCCCGAGTTGAATATGTGTGCGCTTATTCTCTTGGATGAAATCGTCTTCTGACAGATAGCGAGGTTTGTAATACGTAATTTTGTCGTCAAAGACATTTTTTGAGCTGAGCATTGGATGCTCAGAGTACTCAATGCCTTTGGGCGGGTTGTGACTCCCGTCGGTAATTTTTGAGCAAAGTTCGTCAAGAGTTAACGTCTTCCACATCACAATAACTCCTTTATTGCCTGTAATGCTTCCGCAGCCTGCGCGTCAAGCTCTTCAATCTTAGCGATGATTTCTTGCGGTGTGCGAGTATCGACATCTTCAACTCGATTGGGGTTTTTTACGGTTAAATCCCAAGTTTCTTTGTTTATTTTCTCTACGTCTACGCACCAACTGTTGTCACTTAGCTCTTGTGTCGTCGCCATGCTTACAAATTCACTCAAGTCCCGTTCGTTGAGTGAGTTTGTCTTGCCCATGTTCCTGCCAACGTTCAGTTGGTAGTACCAAACCTTTTCCGTTGGCTTTCCCTTCTCAAAGAACAACACAACTGTTTTTACGCCTGTCCCAATGAATGTGCCTCCTGGTAAATCCAGCACTGCAAACAAATTGCAGTCCTCAAGTAACTGCTTGCGTAGGGCAACGCTCGCGTTATCGGTGTTGCTAAGGAACGTGTTCTTGATAACAACACCACAGCGCCCGCCAGTCTTCAGCATTTTTGTGAAGTGCTGCAAGAACAGATAGGCGGTTTCGCTGGTTTTGACGGGAAAGTTCTGCTGTATTTCTGCACGTTCCTTGCCGCCAAACGGAGGGTTGGCAAGTATTACGTCTACTCTGTCTTTTTGCTGTATGTCTGCGATGTTTTCAGCAAGCGAGTTGGTGTGCACGATGTTTGGTGCTTCAATACCGTGCAGTATCATATTCATGATACCAATCACGTACGCTAAGCTTTTCTTTTCTTTACCGTAAAAGGTGCTTGCTTGTAGCGTTTCGTACTCAGCAGCACTCAACTGCTTGCTGTTGCGCATCCAGTCGTAGGCTTCACACAAGAAGCCAGCACTGCCAACGGCGCCGTCATAGACAGTTTCCCCTATTTGTGGATTAATGACTTTGACGATGCTTTTGATGAGCGGGCGTGGCGTGTAGTACTCACCGCCGTTGCGTCCAGCATTGCCCATATTCTTGATTTTATCTTCATACAAGCTGCTGAGTTCGTGCTTGTCTTCATTGCTCAAAAACCTGAGTTCATCAACCTTATTGATTACGTCACGCAGTGCATAACCACTCTGCAACTTGTTGCGCACCTCACTGAATATCTCGCCAATCTTGTAGTTTATACTACGGGGATTGTCAGTGGTTTGCTTGAAGCTGGCTAGGTAAGGGAAAAGCTTGTGATTTACAAAGTCACGCAAGTCATCGCCAGTGAGTGCACTGTTGTAATCTAACTTGCCGTCAGCCTTTCGTGGTGCAGCCCAGTTTTGCCAGCGGAACTCTCCATCAACGATACGAGTGTAAGTTTCGCCGTTCAGTAATGCAGCTGTCTCTTTCTCTGCTTCGAAGTCGTCCATGTACTTTAGAAACAGCACCCAGCTTGTCTGTTCAATGTAGTCAAGCTCACTGCTGCAGCCAGCGTCTTTCCAAAGAGTGTCGTCTATATTCCGAAACGCTGCTTCGTACATCTATGTTCTTTCCCTTATCTAGTATTTTTACGGCACGTTGTGCGTCAGGCTTAGTCCACTGAATAAATGGCTTATTTTCTATGGCTTTAGCACTTCCAATTTGCTAACCATAGTACAGATGGCGGGGTAAAATACCTACTATGACGAAGGTTGTCTTTGGCGTTGTCAGCTTGCTCCAGAGCAGAGTATTGCTTTCGCGTGTCGCTATACCGGCAAGCCGCTCTAGGTAACGAATATGGGAGCTCAAAAAAACCGTTGAAAATAAAAGGGTTTTTTCACGTTGTTATTGACTCCGTTGATTTGGTAGCGGTGCGCTTGGCTTAATAGGTTGTGTAGACTTTGGTTCAAAAGGTGGCGTTTGAGGCGGAGGCGCTTTCTGAGTCTGAGGCGTGTTCCTTCGTTTTACCTTTTTCTCTTTCGGCACGACTACCGTTTTCTTTTTGACGTCTGGAGCGCGCAATTTTCGAGCCTGATTGACTATGTCCTTGCTGCCATCAATCACTAGCTCAAGTGCAGCCAGCTTCGTGTCGTAGTTCGATTTGTCTACGTTGTCGCGAATAATTTTCAGCGCTTTTTGAATGTCTTGTAATGCGGTGTTGCTCATTTGCTAAATCCTAAATTGCATGGGTGTAAAATCACCACCTTGAATCTGTAAGTACTTGGCGCTCAGATTCCGCAGACGAAAATTTCTTCTACTGCAGAACCCTTTTCACTGACATAACCAGGCTGCCTTGCCCGCCTCATTGATATGCTCGTGACATTTCTCGCTCAGAGATAGAAACCTTTCTCCTAGCTTTCGATGAGCTTCTGTCTGCACCATCTTCTTGCCGTGATGCTGTAGCTTGCTGGCGCAGATTGCTATTGCGCCTATGCTGGGCTTTGCGCCTTTGAAGCGGACTGTCCGCAAGTAGCAGTCACTTCTGCCTAGCCAATCTCTACTGAATTCACTTTCGCTGTTTACTACGTCAATTTGCGTCAGCAACTCGAATACCTCGTTAAGAACCGTTTTAGCCATTGTTCTGTCCTCCGTTGATAAATAACTGTGTGCAGCCTGTGAGCGCTGTTGTGTATTTATCAGTTAACTGACTTCGGAGTAGAAACCTGTGAACCTAAATGACTGTATCCGGCGAGATGGTGCCGCATGGCTTAGAGAGCAGAATTTCTGGTTGTTCGGCACAGCTACGTTCAAAGACGGTAGCCAAGTGACAGGCGAGCAAGCTATCGCTGACTCAAAGCACTTTTTTAACATCCTGGATAGACGCATGCTTACGCGGAAAGAGCTAGCAGCGGGTTTGAGGTTGGAGCGCTTGGTATTTTTAGAGTACGGACGGCTTGGCGTTAACACACACATGCATTTTTTTATCAAAGGCAGACGGTGGCGGCACTACAGGGAAATTTATTCAGCATGCGATGAGATTTGGCAGGAACGGATTTCAAAAGCGCACAATCTCTTAATCCGGGACAATTTAGGAGTGGACGACACGCGGAGTGAATACTGTTGGAAGGAACTCAGTGCGCAGCACAGCGACGTATTGCTCACCGAGTGTTGTTTCCTAGAAAGGCGCTGACAGCGCTGTTCAGCTTAATCAAGGCGATGCCTATAGCTAGCTGGACACTGTCAGTTTGATTAACAGCTACAGCTTGATTTCTGTGGGCTTGTTACCGTAGTGACTAAACATTGTTCAACTCAAACACATCAACGATAAAACGTAAGAAAATTATTAAACTCTTACATTTAAGAATAACTAATTGAATTTAATGATAAATTTTGAGCTTCTGCGTCGATTGCTCAGAATAAACATCAGAAAATATACTGCACACACGAAAACATTACATTTGGAGCAGATGATGGCGCAGGCAAAGACTTTGAGTAAGGCAGAACTGAAGCGCGTACTAGACGTCACAAAAGCGTGCAGCAAATACGCTGAACGCGATTGCACCATGCTGCTGCTAACGCACTGGTGCGGAATGCGGGTTGGTGAAGTTGCAGCGTTGCGCGTTGAAGACGTGCTGGACAGCAATGGCGCGGTGAAGGCGGAATTTACACTGGATGCCAGGCGGACTAAAAGTAAACGTGCTCGTGCTGTGTACCTGCCAGTTCGGATGCAGAAGGAACTGCAACGCTACACGCAGCAAACGCTAAACGGCGTGCGCATCGGATTTTTGTTTACGACGCAAAAGAGCCAGCGCTTCAGCTCAAACACTGCTACGCAGCTTCTGCAGCGCTTGTACGCACGGGCGGGAATCACTGGAGCAACAAGTCATAGCGGACGGCGAACGTTTATTACGGAACTGGCAGCCAAGGGTACGAGCGTGCGCGTTTTGGCTGAGCTTGCCGGACATCAGAGCATTGCTACTACGCAGCGTTATATCGACATCCAGCCGCACATGCTTCGTAACGCTGTAGAGTTGCTCTAGTTAGTTTGGGTAGTTTGCGGCTTCTGGAGCTGGTGAATGCTTAACTTGTGTCAAATTCGTCAGTGGACAGCTGATATTTCAGGCACGCATAGAGTTCAACCAGATACTGCATTTCGTGTGACTCTACTTCCACAAAAACGACGTCCATTTTTTTGATTGCTTCAATGTTTGCCATAAATTTGTCGTAAAAATCAGAGTCGTTGAGCAAGTCTTTGCGAGAGCCTTTCGGCTTGTACGTCGCATAGCGCCCTGTTTGTTTTCGGGTTAATTTGAATGCTAGCGAGGCAGAGTTCTCGTTTGCAGTGCGGTGACTGCGCATGCGCCCCTGCAGGTTCCGCGTTCGCCCGACATGCACTATTTTATCGCCATCCTTAAAGATATAGATGCCTTTCTTGCCTTTGTGCTCAGCAGCCACTGGGTTCTGCAGCGGCTCGGATTTCGCAAGCGCTTGGAATACGGCGGGAACTTGGTTAATCAGGTTTTCCCATGCGTCACTCATTTCACTCTGTCCTCACATTTACGGCATTAAAATTCATTCCAGCCACTCAATTCATCGCCTTGCTTAACCGTATCCAGGTGCCCGTAGTAATCCTCTATCATTTTGACGCTGGTGCCCATCTGCTTGGCTAGCAGTGCAATGGAAATAGGGCGCTTGGCTGTAAGCTGCTGTGTCGCATAAAAATGGCGCAGGCTGTACAGGGTACGCATCCGTTCTTCAGTGCCGATTCCTAATCCTGAATCCATCAGAAACTTCTTAAACGTTCCGTCGAGTCTTTTCGGTTGCATGCCGTCACTTAGCTGGAAAATTGGTGTGTCGATATTCTTTTTAATCACCTGTTCAAGTGTTGCGCTTTGAAGTTGCGGGTTCCTGTTCTTCAAACGCTCCAGCACTTTTCTCGCATCGCTCAGCCTATTGTGTCTGACAACGACTTTGCGCCAGACATGCGCGCCTTTTCGTCCTTTCTTCTTGAGCACACTGACGATAACCAGTTCGTTGCCAGTGTTGCTCTTTTCGATGCTGATATTGCGCCACTTAATGTCCATTGCCTCACGTCCGTGTCGGACGCCACTGTAAGCAAGGAACATCACATAGTCGTAAAGCATCGAACGGATGTCCGCATCTTTTTTGCGATGCGTTGGCTTCTTAACCCAGTGCCTAAGCTTGCGTATAAGGGTTCTGTATTCGCGTAAGTCAAACGTTGCGCGTCTGTTAGCGCTAGTGCCCGTATTCTTCAGCACAGGCAACGCTGCACTGCTAAGCCAGCCGTTTTCTACTGCTCTGTCGAGTACCAGTTTCAGTGCGGCATGATGTGTGCTGATTGTTGATGCAGCCGGTGTGCGTCCCATTTGTTCCGTCACGTATTCCACATAGCCATCGTAGTGCTTGCGGATGTTGTCGAGCCTTGTGCGCGTGAAGTAGGGGATTTGGTACTTGTTGATGACTTGGATATAGCTTGGATAGACGCTCTTCCAGTCGTTCGTGTCCTGGGTGCTCTCAAGCTGATTGACGATGCTCTTGGCTACGCTGGCGAAGCTGCGTGTTGTCTGCGGTATGTTGTGTTCGGATTTAATGATGGCTTCGTGGTAGATACGATGCGCTTTCATCTGCGCTTCTTCTAAATCTTCGCATCCGGTTGCCGCGCGATACCACTCGCCACTGTCCAGCTTAATTCGGCAGTACCACTTGCTGCTTCTAGGCTGCTTGTAGAGCACGCACTTCTTGGGGATTACAGTCACAGAGCCGTTTTGTGTCATTTGTTTCGTCGCAGCATTAAGTAAGTATGCAACGAGTATATGACACGAAAGCACCAGCGGAACAGAGGGCAGTGATTACACGAAAAAGTATGCGAAAGGTATGCATCAGAAAAGAAAAAGCCAAGAATTAAAAAATCCTTGGCTTTCAAAAACTTATGGTGCCCGGAGGCGGAATCGAACCACCGACACACGGATTTTCAATCCGTTGCTCTACCAACTGAGCTATCCGGGCGCGTTGCGACTGTGTTGCAACGGGGCGCTATTAAACCG
>Ga0307937_1001437_pt1 | contig 12071 bp, 10 predicted proteins | sample OrgLakmetagenom3_FD_201814 | JGI IMG/M metagenome (GOLD analysis project Ga0307937, IMG submission 201814) | Saline water microbial communities from Organic Lake, Antarctica - #3 | ecosystem: Environmental > Aquatic > Non-marine Saline and Alkaline > Saline | place: Antarctica: Organic Lake...
GTCCATCCGTTGGACCTTTTAAGTATCCATTCATATAAATTGATCTACTTGTAAGAATTCCTGTTAATGTGCCACCAGTTAAATTTAATTTTCCAGTGTCCAATGTTTCAATATCATTCTCATTTTGATTTACTTTAATTGTTAAAGCATCAATATCACCAGATGAACCTCTACTATTATAATATTGCATATCAACCCTAACATTATCAACAGCTTTTAAAAGACTTGGTTCAATTGGGTCAAGGTTGACAGTGTGAAATGTTTCAGCTTTTGCATAGTCAAATTTGAATGTTGCAGCTTTACCAGATTCCACTTGAACCTGCACTAAGCAATATTTCGCACTTTTAGGAAGTTGCATAAGATCAAGAATAAATTTGACACCATTTAAAGAAGCGAATGATGGTTGCGTTGAATCATTGTCTGGATCGTATAGCATACTGTCCGTTGATGCTATTACTTCATCCATTTCATCATTGTAAAATACTAACTTCACGGAGAATGTTCCAGTTGTGGATACATACAAGCAATATTCAATATTTGTTCGTAGATTAGCAATAAGATTATCTTCTTGAGGTATTTGAACTGCTAAATGTTGAGTTAGATCTTCTTCTGCTTGATACAAATTAGTTAAGTCATTAGTGATAACACTTTGACTTTTTCCTTCTGGATAAGTTGCTAATGAATAAAAGCGAGTTGCATCTATCATTCGACTGCATTCATTAAGAGCAGTTGGGATATCTTGAACCACAATATTACGAGAGAAATAGAATTTACGACTGTTTGCATCATAGTCCATAATTATATATACAATGTTTAGATTATTATATTGTTTATTAAACATTATAATATTTATTTAATCTTTCAAAAATGATGAGTAATTAGTTCTTCCATATTTCGCATTTCCACCAGTAACATGATTAACTCCAAAACCTAATGCTCCGGCTGCTGCGGCTGCTGCTTGACCTTTTGGACCTGCAGATGCTACACCACTTTTAATTAAATCTCTCACATCTTTATTACCTAATAAATCTTTGCCTGCATCATATACAAAGGTGCCAGCGCTTTTAATTCCATCCCATATTGAATCAAAGAATCCAGAGCCAACCATTGACATATTTGAGTTGCCTACACTTGCAGCTTCAATATCTCTAGGGGTGAATTGATCGTATGTCACGGTAGTTGTAGTTAACCCTCCAATTAAGAAGCCTTCATACACACAAATAACATTAATGTTACCATCTGCAACTGGAGCACCTTGATTTTGATAACTAACATCTAATTGAAAACTTCCACTAATCAAACTACCCGGAACTAAACCAACCTCTAGGGGAAAGTCGATACCTGGACGAAGCAGCACACCGCAACCAGTTAATGCAAGTTGAGTTGGATTTAAAGCCGATTGAGCAGTTATCACATCTGCACTATTAGGTATATTAGTGCCCTGACCTGCGAATATAGGATAATTAATATCTAACCCATTTCTAACAGTCATATCGAACAAATCCTTGACTGAAGCAGTTGTTAGTAATGGGGTTGAATTTCCAAAGACAAGGGATAATTTATTAATGGGTAAATTTTGAATTCCAGAACCTCCTTGAACAGCGACATATATATAATTTGGAATTCTATTTATATTTATATTTGATGTTAAACTATTTGTTGAGTCTCCAGCAGCTATAGTAGCAATCTTATCAGTTTTTCGCACAAAGTTATAGATCGGCACATATACCTCTTTAGGTAATGGTAAGTCGAGAATTGGATTCATGAATTCAAGATGAAGATTACATGCTTTGAATTCCGAAAGTGATACCGCTTGAACTCCATCAGTTGCAGATGCAGCAGTTGGATATGCAATAGCTTTAACTCCTGGCTCATTTGAAAACCTTAGGTCGATTGAAAGGCTCTCCATATTAAAAAGTGGATTATTTCGGTCACGATTGTTGTAAATAAACGGAGATGCGAAAATAGGCTCTTGTGTAACCACTTTTAGGTATATTGACACAGTTTTACCTGCAAGATCGATAATTCCAGCACGTTGGACTGGAATGCCATTAACAACCGGAACTAAGTTAGTTGCTGTTCCATCCCATTGATATGATGCTTTACCTTTAAGACTATTACCACTGGCATCTGTAAAGCTAATGGGAAAGGCACCATTTGGTAGTTGATTGCCATATTGACCTTGTTTCATATCTCCAAAAACACCATTTGTAGCCATAACATCATTTGCCGAATTCAAGTATAACTGTCTTTGAGTTGGTGCAACTGCTCGCTTTCTGAAAGAATTGTTAGATGCCATTAATTCAATAAGATCTAAATGTTCATTAATTTGAGATGACATCGATTGTTGATTATATATAATATTGATGTTATCAATCATTCTGGTAAAAGGGAAGGCTCGTAAAACTGTATCGTCTCCATACTTGAGCACTGGTTTATTTGGGGTCGATGCATCAACGGCGACATCGATTTTAAAAATCATAGCTGCTTCAATATATGCATCTCTTGAACAAAATATGTTTTTTGAAGGTGGTGTGACATCAATTTTCATTGACGCATTTGACAACGATCCTGCGGCTTTAACAGTTCGATTACGTAATTGAGTTGAGACATGAAGACCAGTAACTGCATTATTCATTGGCAGAACACTATTATCATAAACTTTAACTTTGGTGACGTTATCCATTTCTATATATTTATTAATAGATAAAAATAAATTGAATATATCCTAGATATACTTTCTTTGAAATAGTAATTTTATATTTATATGAGATCCATTAAATAATTTTAATTCCAATCTTGATCCCGTATATCTGTTTTTCCAAAATACAGAAATTTGCACATCTGAAATAGGCTTGTTCGCCATAAGTGTTAAAAAACGATAGTGTGTTGGATCGTATATTAAATAACCTTGAATTGATCCAGGGATAGCAATTTCGGTCAATACATCCACATAATTAATTTGCGTGCTGGTTCCATTTATGCCAGTATTACTTATTGATATACTTTGTCCGTCAACTTCTGGAAATACACCTAACGAGCTACTTGTGAAAAGAATTGATGAAGCAGGATACCATGATGAAATAGATTCATTCTCTTGTGTCATCATAATGTAATCAACTGAGTCCTTTGTTACTTGATTGTTAAAAGATGAAAACACTTTTAATTTAGCATAATTGTATTTGCCTATTGCGCCCAACTTATATTGTTGATCTTTAGGCAGGTCATGAGCGAATCCATACATAAGACTCCAAAGATTAGTGTCAAAATATACATCATACGATTCTTCTAAAGGTGCGGTTGATGTCGGTGCAGTTCCAAACCCAGAAGCATCATAATAAATACTAAATAGATTATTTCTAAATTCACAGATTGGTGCTTTTGTTTGAAGATCTGGTATATCAGTATTTTTATAGGTTGCATACCATGTTTGAAATTGGACATTTAAATCTGACATGCATGCTTGAAAGCAAGTATTGACCATATCAACCCAATGATTAACACTGTATATGAAATAATACGGATCATCTTGATGATTGGATACAATAGACGACGGTGCAACTTGTGACTGATCTTGAGAAACATACATAATAGGCTGACTTGTTGAAAGTGTGGTGTTTTGTTCAGTGCCATCGATAGTAGCATGCACAAGTATTGATAATGTGATAATATAAATTGTTTGATTAATATTAGCTTGATCTGTTTCAATTCTTGGAACAAATAACGGAATATCAAATTTACCAGCAAAGTGAGCTTTCGCAATTGCCACTTTCCACCTTGATGAGTCAGTTATAATATCACCATTCAAAGAATCATGAAAGCTAGAGGTTGGATCATTCTTAATGGAGCTTTGAATTGTTCTATCATTATTGAGATTAAGATTAAAATAAATATAATCATTTTGAGCCATCTTTTATATTAATTACACGAGATTATTTTCTTTGATATATTTGCTTGCTTGTCCTAGAGTCATCTTTTTTTCTTTCATCAATTGTGATATCAATTTACCTCGCTTTATTTGTTTTTCAGATTGTTGCCTTTTCTTTTTTGGTGCTTTTTCAGTCTTACCATAGCCTCTATATTGTGTGCTTTTTGCGCCTTTCTTGAGTGGATTAATAATTAACTCATCTGCAATTTTATTGCGTGCTTTAATGAATGGTTTTTTAACTAAATCAATTAAATCACTAAACCAACCTTTACCACATAATTCACATTTATCAGAATCATGATTCTTTTTAGGTTGCTTACAACTGCAATATTCACCATTTCCAGTAAGACCCATGCTAATATTAGGGTGTGCTTTCTTAAATTCTTCTTCAATGCGTTTATAGTCTCGAACTGTTTTGCCCTTGTTTGAAAATAATCCTTTTCCTTTTTTAGCTTTATTTTTATTACTGCCGCCAATTTTATATTTTGGATCAATATGCCTTTTAGGATGTATCAATTTTTGAATTACATCATCTTGTTTATCTTTTTCAGTCTTGAGCACTTGCTGCACTGGTTTTGCATTTCGCATAGCTGCTAATCTTCGTGCTGCGTCTTCTGCAGTTCCTTGATGCTGAACTTTCGTGCCATTTGACATAGTAGTTGTATAAGCCCCACCAGTTGCATTATCTAATTCGTATTTTTCTTCACGCATCTTATCGCCATTATCGAGCCATTCTATCGCATCATCGAATAATCCGTTACCATTCGTATTACCAACGTTAATTTTTTCATCATCTGATTTATCAACATTCTCATCCATATCATTTTCTTTTGGTTTTGGTTTTGATTTAAATAACTGCCAATTTTCTTCAAATTCTTGTTCATCATATTGTTCTTGTAATTGTTCAATTTTATCTTCGTAATTTTGCAATTGTCCTTCATATTGTTTATCAATCCTTGCAGCAAATTCATGATTTTGTCTCATATTCTGGTTATAATCCATTTTGCTCCTATATAAGGATTGTTCTATATCATTCATTGTCGTCAGGCTTGTGCTTGTGGTATCAATCGGCTCTTTGAATTCATAAGGATTTAATACATTTCGCCACAACGTTACATTTTGTATATCATGTCTTTCACGATCTGCAACATCAACATTGATAAGGTTATTCATATTGAGGTTTTCCATTAATATATTATATCAATATAATAATAATGAATGATGAATACACAGATGAATATGAAGGCTATGGATTAGGTGATTTCCTTCGAAGGATGGCAGATAAGACAAGCAGAACAATTAAAAATGTAGTTAAACCTGTTGTTGATGGATTTATGGGATTAGCTCCAGCATCATTGAGACGATTTATTAACTGGAGAAACGGATACAACAATAAAAGCGAAAATACACTTCAACAGTTTGGAAGATTTAGAATTAAACAGATATTTATAAGAAGATGTCCAGTTAATTCAATACTTGTTAATATAATGAACACTTTAACATTTGGCTACTTTAAAGAATTGATGTCTAAATATGGATATGATCAATTATTTCATTTACAGTTAATTGTGGTATTGGAAAATCGAATGAGTATTACCATTGAAAAAAATGAAGAAATTGATATTTATAACAAAGCAAACTTTAGTAATACAAATGGATGCGATAGTTTGGAAGTGCGTATCCCTGTTGATTTTGCTTTAACATTGAAACAATTCATTGATTACGCAAAAAGACAAGTAACCCCTGAAAAATGGTTCGATTATGATGCGTTTAAAAATAATTGTCAAATATTTATATTAATGTTGCTAGCATATAATGGTATTCGATCGAAAGAAATCCAAGATTTTGTGTATCAACCGATGGATGAACTATTTGAAGATTTACAAAGTGGTTCAAGCTATTTGGCACCATTTGCAAAAGCTGTTACCCGAACTGGTGCAATTTTTAATAAAATCATTGGAAAAGGAATATTTGAAAATGAAGTTGGTTCAAAGGAATTGTATAAAGTTATTAAGCTTTTGGTATTTTCAATAAACAATGCTTCAATTTTAGGTTCATATTCAGATCCTCAAATTCACTATCCTAGTGATATTGACATATTCGAAATGGTTGGACATAATTCGAATATATTATCTCAAAAATTTCAACAAAAAATTAAGAAAATTATGAGTCATGCTAATTTATTTATTACAGATATCAAAATAGGAACCTTACCAGAACTCAAAGTCATTGACGAATCTATGTATTTTTCAAAAACTGGAAGATTATTAAGATATCGACCACAAGAAAGTCGTAAGCGTTTAAAACAATTACTATATGATCAATTTATTTCTCAAGCTGAATATGACTCTGGAATAAAATTATTAGTTGATAATCCTGATCATGTTCAAGCTGAATTGATCAAAGATAATTTAAGATTTCATGTATTACGATGGACACCACAAGAAGTAATGAGTGGCAAGAAGACGGTTAGAGGGATTGAGATCACTTTAGAAGATGCTCTTTCGAATCCTGGATTGTTTAAAATGGATATTCTTGCATTTAATAATGAGAAATATCAAGAAATTAGCATTATTTATAATATGGATCATCATGTTAATGTGCATCCAAAGCGAAGTATTAAAAGTGACTCATTACGAATGCTTCAATTAAATAAACATTTGAAAGCAGTAAAACGAATGCTTGCTTTGTTAAAATATGAAGAGTTGTATGAAGGAAAGGATCATAATAAAAAAATACTTGAGATGACAACATTTTTAAACAAAGATATTGGAGAGTTGTCTCAAATTAGTAATGATTTAACTGTATTATTAGATCTTCCCAATAAAACAAAGTATGTTAATAATATTACAGTTGTTCTCAGTCAAATTATTCAGAGATTAAAACAAACTGGAGATAAGGAATTCAGTGAGGGCATCATTCATATATTAAAAAATGAAAACTCAAAAGATAAGCTTAAGAAGGTTATAACAAAGATAGATAATAACTTAAATAATAAAGCACGACAATTTCTTAAAGAAAAAAATATTATTTAAATATATAATGAGCGTAATTCATAGATTTGATAATCCTGTTCAGATTACAGAGCTTCACCGTGTTAAGGATGATGGAACAACTATAAACCTTATAGAAGTGATTGAATCACATTCGACAAGCCTAGAAGGCACCGCAACAAGTGAAACCATCACAGCTTTACAAAATCGTGTAACTGAATTGGAAACATATATAGAATTATTAAAAACAACATATACGATTGTTGAAGGAGACGAATAATTTTCTGATACATAAGTATAAATGGCTAGTTCTAATTATGGATACAGTAACCTGACTAAAGGGGTTACTGATGGGCATGAAACAAGCATCGGTGCATTGGAGACAGATATGACAGCAGAAAAGGCAAAAATTGTAACCCTGCAATCAGACATGGTCGATGAAAAGGCAAAAATCGTAACCCTACAAGGTGAAGTTTCTGCTTTAGAAACAAGTATTAATGCATCAGATAACAATGATGATAAAGTAAAAGCTGCAATTGCTGCAGTTCTAAGTTATTTAAATGACTTTTCAGAAACATACGTGGTTATGGATTCAGAAGACAATGTCATCGATCCACCAGATTGGGCGGCATTGACTACTTCAATTAACAGTTTGGAAGACCATGAGATTTAATTATAAAATTAAATTATTACATTTTATGTAATAGTTTATTACATCATCTCAGCAGCGCTTGGAATATTTGCTTGATCTATTTGATTCTTTTGATTTATGACGAGAAAATCTTTTCCTGATGGGTTTATGCTAAATAAGGCTTTATAAGTGGGTGAGTTTTTCTGCAAATAGGCAGACTTATTGGGATTGTATGAAAGCATTCCATTATGAACCAAGTCTAATACCCATACTCCATAGTCAGTTACAAAATACTCCTTTTTACCGTCTTCATTGAGTTTGGAATCCATCATACCCAGTGTCTTTAGCCCGCCTATCTCTGATGAGCTAACATTCGAAGTGTATTCGGGATACCCCGAAACATTTTGATTCGATACTTTTCGGAAAGGATTGAATATTCTTGATTGATGATCTGCATAAATAGCACTTAATGGTATATTGTCTAATACATCGTCTTCTTCTGGATCGCTTTCTTCTGGATCGCTTTCTTTTGCATTACTATCTGTCGATATATCTTTAGAAGCCGACTCATCTAAAGATGCTGAGGGTGCTTTTGCCTCTTCTATTGGTGCTGGTTTATCAATTGTGCTTGTGTCAATCACTGTACTACTTTGATCGTTACCTTTAGCAGGCGCTGCACTGGCTGAGGCTGGCTTTTCAGATTGGAATTTTTTTGCGCTCAAAACTTGTTGATTAAATAATAATTCATTGGCTTCATCTAACTTTGCGGTATATTCTGCTATATAAGGTGGATCTTCGAAAACTTCAGGATCGAATAGTATAAACTGTAAATCTTCTTTATACTTATTTAGTTTCGCTATATTTTCATTGTAGTCTTGGACAGTCATATCAGGGTTATCATTCAAAATAGGAAATTCTGGACCATATAGTATCAAATCTGCTAATTTTTCATTAGTTGTATCACCATCTGGCATCTCTTTGTTGCGAATTAAATCTGCAATTTGCTGAACTTTTGAAGTATTTTGTGGCTTATCACCTACTGTAACATTCGACGTATCTTCTGGCTCCATTATTGAACTAATATCGACCATAAACCTATTATCTGGCGTATCGTCTGGCTGATCAGGTTTAAAATGCCTCATAATTGAAGAAGGTAAGATACGATCGAACAACGATAAAGCAGGTTGCTCGGGTGGTGTCACTGGTGGTGGAGTTGATGGTTGCGCTAGTGGTGGTTGTGTTGATGGTGGTATTGATAATTGCGTTGATGGATATATTAGTGATTGACTTGATCCTGGTTGTAGGGATGGACCTGACGGTAGACCTGGTAATGAAGGTGGACCTGGAGGTGGTCCTTGCCCACCTGGAGGTGGTCCTTGCCCACCTGGAGGTGGTCCTTGCCCACCTGGTGCTGGTGGTTGTCCTGGTGCGGGTGGTTGTCCTGGTGCGGGAGGTGCGGGTGGTGCTGGATTTTGTGGAGTTTTGATAATAACATTTCCATCTTCTTTATACAGTTTATCAACATCATTACCTTCAATCATAGGTATACGCTGAAGCTGACTATTTTTGAGAACATTTGTAAAGTAATACCACATAGGCTGCAAAATAGATGACATTTGAGTTTGTAAAATATTGTTGACTTCAAATACCATTGAATATCGTTGATTTGGCTGTAAATTTAAACTAGCCCTCAAAAACCATGTGAATATATATATTTGACGCATCTCGTTCGAAAATACACCAAATAGCTTTTTCTTATCATCAAGGACTGCAGGGCGTTGAAGTGGTGCTCCTGGTTGCTGCACTGTCGGAGTTACTGTAAACATCGATCGATCACCCTCAATTGTTACAATAATTGGTGAAATAATCCTAAGAATCCCATCTAATTGCTGTTGATTAAATTGTAATCCAATCTGAAGCAACAATCTATAAATTCTTAATATTTCTTCTTGTTTGAAGGTATCGATCACGTTTTCACCCCATGTTCGGTTTAAAGTAGTTAATCCATTTATGATGGTATTATATGAGACATCATTCTGATTAAATTCCATACCTCGTGATATCGGTTCACTGAATTGCAGCGATGGATCAGTCTGTGATAAAATTTCTTCAGTGTATTCACCCGAGTTTTTAAGAAATTTTTTATACACATCTCTTGAATATGCCGCTTGTTGTCGGCTTCCTTTACCTGTGAGATTAAACGCATTAGATTGGAGCAGTTCTCTCACATAATCTGCATTTGTGTAAGGCGATGTATATGAACCTAATTTATCTAAATCTTCGTTAAAATCATGAGGTTGATCTGGATTTAACAATTGAATTACGGCTTGAGAATGTAAAAGAAAGTTTTGATTGTTCATTTCATTCTTAAATCGATTCTTTCGTTCGTTTTCATATTGTTGATAAAAATCTTCCATTATATATTAGGTATCACATTATTTTTCTTGCAAAATATCTTCACTGTTGCCTTGATCCGTCGGTTTTATATTTTTAACCATCGATTCAATGCTTAATATTTGTAGTTGAAGGTTACCTAAACCACTATGTAATTCATTTGCTAAATCATGTTTAGCTTGTCGAACATCATCATGAATACTTTTCTTTGATTGACTTGTTAAATCCACCTCTATTTTGCCAGTGCAAGAGCTTTTATTAACAAGCTTTTTAATTAAATATGCGATTGCTGTGCCACATGACACGACGAGTGCCGTAATACTTATGGGATCCATTTATATATAAATGAAAGTTATAAAAATTGACGACTACTATTTTACACGTTCAACTAGAAGTAGCAAAAAATACAATGCTTATGATAAAGAAGGGGTATTTATAGCTGCTTTTGGAGGTGTTAAACCAAATGGTGAGCCATATCAACAATTCTCAGACAAAATCGGATTATTTTCTGAGTATGATCATAATGATGATAAAAGAAGGGATAACTATTATGCTAGACATGGAAAAGCAACCCATGAATCTGCGAAATGGTTCAGTCATAAATATCTATGGTAAAATATATAAATTAATTTTATAAATACATAATATAATGACAAATATCGGTTATAGTAATTATTTACATGGCAAATTAGACAAAACACATATTTATGATGACATGTTAGCAGAAAGGAAGGCAATAATCGCTCACCGATTCGGAAAGCTAACTTTCCAGCCATATTCTTTAAAATCTATCGAGTATTTAATAAGCAACAAAATATTTTTAATTGAGATTGATGTAAATCTTACTCAAGACTCAACAGAAAGTGACCAAATTTTCTATTTATCACATGGTGATATGGAAGAGGTAGCACAAGCAGATAAGCCTACCACGGTATTAAGCACAAATTTTAGAAATGTTATGATCAATCAGGTTGGTAATAATTTGAGCGGTTGTTCTCTGCCTTCATTATCTGAATTTTTTGAATTTGTTAAAAATTTACCAGTTTGTATATTGATGGAAGATAAAAGCGAAGAACCACAGAGATTATTTGATTATTGTCAGTCGATTGGTCTTACTTCTGAATATTGCATCTTCCAAGATTTTGAAAACGATGCTTTAGATATATTCAAAGCAGGTGGATATAAAACCATGAAAATCGGCGATAGCTTAACAACTCAAGAAATTGCAGACTATGATTATTATTGTTGCGATTCTGGCTCAATTAGTACATTTCAAGGATATGCAGGCGTTGATAATTTTATATACTATACAAATTTTGATCCGTATGATCATATCATGAAACTTGACAGTAATTCCAAATTGTCAGGCTGTTTTTCTGACACACCCATTGCAACAAATAATTTTTACATGGTTTCAGATATGAGCATGCTTGACCCTTACAATGGATATATTTCTGCTAAAAGTGATCCCGCTGCAAACAATATTTTTAAATATATTCGATATTACCAAGATGAGAATGGTAATTTTAATATAAAATATAATAAAGCTATTGCAAATAGAGGGCGTGCTTTTATAAACTGTTTTGGATATGAATTAAAACAAGAAACTGATTATATCTTTCATGTTGATAAAGAAACATCTTCTAATAATGACCATTGGATCGGTGTAGTGTTAAAACTTGGTAAAAATAGAGCAGATTACGATGACGCGAATACAAGAAAAGCAGGGTTCAATATGCTAATTCGTGCAGATGATCGATTGCAAATATATACATTACTTGATGGTGTCGCCACACAGGACTCAAGCACAAGCTTCACAAATTATAAATATTTTAAATTTAATGTGAGCCCTAAGGAAAATGATAATAATTCGTTTGTTTTAACAGTTTCAGGTTCAATAACAAAAGATGGATCATTTACACTCATTAATAGTGTAGAAGAGTTATACTTTGATTATGATTTTCTCGACGATCAACCTATGTATATGAGTTTTGCAAACAGAGACTCATGGGCAGGGAATGTAAAATTTTATGTTTAATTTAACCTATTGTCAATTAGACAATAAATTATGTTACCTTCAGAACGGATATAATTTTTGGAACAATTCGAATGATCAACCTATTAT
>Ga0307937_1001438_pt1 | contig 12052 bp, 4 predicted proteins | sample OrgLakmetagenom3_FD_201814 | JGI IMG/M metagenome (GOLD analysis project Ga0307937, IMG submission 201814) | Saline water microbial communities from Organic Lake, Antarctica - #3 | ecosystem: Environmental > Aquatic > Non-marine Saline and Alkaline > Saline | place: Antarctica: Organic Lake...
TTCGTTGCACATTCCCCAACATTTGGTGTAAAAGTATAAGTCGTAGTCGCTGTGTTATCCAAAGCTGGCGACCAAGTTCCTGAAACTCCATTCGCGGAAGTTGTTGGTAATGGATTTAAAATTCCACCATTACAAATTGGAGTAACAGCAGCGAAACTGGGCGTTAAAATTGGATTTACTATAATTATTAAGGTTTGATTAGTTGCACATTGGCTTCCACTTGGCGTAAAAGTATAAGTTGTGGTAGCCGAATTATTTAGTGCTGGCGACCAAAATCCAGAAACACCATTTGATGAAGTTGTTGGCAAAGGCGCTAAAGTTCCGCCATCACATATTGAAGCAACAGCGGCAAAACTTGGTGTTACAACTGGATTTACTGTAATCGTTAATGTTTGCGGTGTTGCACATTGACCAGAACTAGGCGTAAATGTATAAGTTGTTGTTGTGATATTATTTATGGCTGGCGACCAAGTTCCTAAAATTCCGTTGGTAGAAGTTGTGGGCAAAGGAGCTAAAGTTTCACCTGCACAAATTGGCGCAACAGCGGCAAAATTAGGTGTTATAATCGGATTAACTGTTATTGTTAATGTTTGTGATGAAAAACAAGCTCCACCATTTGGTGTAAAAGTATAAGTTGTTGTAGCTAAACTATTTAAAGCTGGCGACCAAGTTCCGGTAACTCCATTTGTGGAAGTTGTTGGTAATGGATTTAAAATTCCTCCTGCACAGATTGGCGGAACAGCAGCAAAACTAGGAACAATAATGGTGTTAACTGTAATTGTTAAAGTCTGTGTTGTACCACATTCTCCTGTATTTGGCGTAAATGTATAAGTTGTTGTGGCTGTATTATTCAAAGCCGGCGACCAAGTTCCTGAAATCCCATTGTTGGAAATCGTTGGTAACGGTGATAAAGTTCCACCAAAACAAATTGGAGCAACAGGAGTAAAATTTGGAGTTAAAAGAGGATTTACGGGAATTGTTAGCGTTTGTGATACTGCACATTCTCCAGGATTAGGCGTAAAAGTATAAGTTATTGTCGCTAAGTTATTCAGTGCAGGAGACCAAGTTCCTGAAATGCCATTATTTGAAACTGTTGGTAATGGATTTAAAGTTGCACCTGAACAAATTGATGAAACACCTGAAAAAGTTGGTGCTACAATCGGATTGACAACAATTGTGATCGATTGATTGCTTGCACACTGACCTGAGCTCGGTATGAAAAAATAGGTAGTGGTAGTATTGTTGTTTATGGCTGGAAACCAAGCCCCAGAGATGCCATTGGTAGAAGTCGTTGGTAAAGGAGCTATGGTTTGACCAAGACAAATGGACGGCACCGCAGCAAAATTCGGAACTACTCCCGGATTTACAGTTATTGTTAAAGTTTGTGTGCTCGCACATTGACCAGAAATTGGCGTAAACGTATAAGTTGTTGTTGAAATATTATTTAATGACGGAGACCAATTGCCACTAATTCCATTAATTGATGTTGTAGGCAAAGGAGCTATAGGATCGCCAGGGCAAATAGAAGCTACTGGATTAAAAGCTGGAATTATTGGAGGATTAACCGTTATTGTTAGGGTTTGATTAATCGCACATTGTCCTGTACTTGGCGTAAAAGTGTAAGTCGTGGTTGCCGTATTATTGATCGCTGGCGACCATGTTCCAATCACCCCATTTACGGAAGTAGTTGGCAAAGCAGAAATAGGTTGTCCACCGCATGCAGCAGCTACTGAATTAAAAATAGGTGTAGTGACTGGATCTATCGTAATTGTTAAGTTAACTGGATCTGCGCATTGACCTACATTTGGTGTAAACGTATAAGTTGTCGTTGCAGAAGTATTCAATGCTGGCGACCAAACACCTTCCACTCCATTATCAGAAACCAACGGTAGCGGAGGAATTGTTGTTGTTGGACAGAAAACCGTTTGCATAGAAAAAGTGGGTATGATAGTAAAAAACTGATGACCTGCGAACGCCCAGTTTTTACTTAGTGTTAAACTAGCTACTGCACCTAAAGCTGAAATTCCATACTTCATATTACCAACACCAATAATTTTATTACTTGGCGTATTTGGATTGTTACTCCAGCCATTTAAGGTTAATGAATATTTTTCACAGTCTAATCCTGCGTCGTCCAACATGTTGAGCATATTTACTGCAGGATTTAACTGCCAATTCCCTATGCTTTGATTGAATACAATTGCATCTTGAAACATTTCAGACATATCAATAACGTTGGAAACATTCCAGTTTTGAATTGATGGACTGCCACCGTTTGTGAAAGAGGAGACAAAACCCAATGAGAATGATCCCGAGGAAAACATACCGCTCATATCTGTTACATTTGAAGTATTCCATGCCCCAATATTTTGATCAAAAGCCGTGGATTGCTGAAACATTGCGGACATATTGGTAACGTTTCCGGTATCCCAACTCCCTATATCTTGATTAAAAGTTTCTGATCTTGAAAACATTTCCGACATATCTGTAACAGAAGAAGTATTCCAACCACCAATATCTTGATTAAAACCTGAAGTATTTGGAGAACCTATGAAGGCGCTGGATACAAACATTTGAGACATATCTGTCACATTTCCTGTGTCCCAATTTCCAATATCTTGATTAAAAAAACTATTAAATGCAAACATTTGAGCCATACTAATTACGGAGCTGGTATTCCAGTTTCCAATATCAAGGTTGAATGGACAACCTGAAAACATCTGAGTCATATCAGTTACATTAACTGTGTTCCAAGAACCAATGGATTGATTAAAATCTGAATTACTAAACATTTGTGACATATTTGTAACGTTAGAAACATCCCATGCATCAATATTGAAAGGACCATCAACGCCAGACAAAAAAAACATTGAAGACATATCTGTCACATTTGATAAATCAGGAATATCTGTTGCGCTGATCAAAACATTTGGATTAAAAAATCCACCTGAAATCCCCGCAAACATAGCTTCCATAGAGCCCCATACATTCGTTCCCCATTGATTTACACTAACCAGTTCTTGTCCAAAAGAAGATCCACTTGGATCTAATCTACAGCTTTCAAAATTGTTTGGTTGAATAGAAAGTTGAACAACCGTAGGATTCTGAAAAGTACCTATTGGAAATCCCGTTAAAGTCACATTTGTCCCAACAAAAGTTCCAGAACCCGATGCTGGTGCAGTTGGAGGAATAGTTTGCCAAGTATAGGAAACTGTTCCTGTTGTTACGGCATCAAAACTAATAGTACTCGCGTTTCTTACTTCCCATGTAGTTATAAAATCTTGTGCTTTCGCCACTTGGCAAATCAACAAAAATTGAAGAACGAGTATTGCGGTTTTTAGTATTGTATTTTTCATAATTAAAAGTATTCGTAATTGTAATATTTAATAATCTGTCCTTGTTTTGAAGAATTAGCTAAGCCAAGAGCTAAGGCGATTCCCATTTTTCATTTTTAACTTTTCATTTTTCATTCCCTAAAAAATTCTATCGTTTAACCACCCTAAAATCCTTAACCAAATCACCAGACTTTATCTTTACAAAATAAACTGATGTCGGTAAATCTGATAAATCAACCAAAACCTTCGCTTCATTGTATTTTTCTCGCTTCAAAAGTTTCCCCATCGGAGTATAAATTTCAACCCATTCAATAGTATTACTGTATTCTATGTTTAATACTGAAGTCAAAGGATTTGGATAAAATTTCAATAATGAAGTTTCTAATTCTTCAAGACTCAACGTTAACGAAACTGTTACAGCAAAAATTTCACTTTTACAAGCTCCGCTTTCATTTACAGCATAATATGTAGCTCCTTCAACTAGACTAAAATTAGATGCTAGAGGATTATTTCCAGCCACAGCGTCTGCCATCGAAGCATACCAAATCGCACCAGACGGACTTATCAAAATATCTGCGATGGTAGCATTAGGCGCTAAAATCTGAATAGAATTTCCTGTTGGATTTGCAACTTGTTGGTCTACGACAATGGTTAAAGTTTGAGGCGTTACACATTGCCCTGCGCTTGGAGTAAATGTGTAAGTCGTTGTAGTTGTGTTATCCAAAGCTGGCGACCAACTTCCAGAAATTCCATTGGTGGAAGTCGTTGGTAGAGGGTTTAATACATCACCCTCACAGATTGTCGCAACAGGATCAAAATTCGGTATCACACTCGGAGTTACAGTAATCGTTAAAGTTTCACTTGTTCCGCATTGACCTGCATTTGGTGTGAATGTATAAGTTGTTGTCGTTGTATTATCCAAAACTGGCGACCAAGTTCCTGAAATTCCGTTGGTGGAAGATGTTGGCAAAGGAGTTAAAGTTTCACCTTCACAAATAGCCGCAACTGGACCAAAAATTGGCGTAACAATAGGGTTTACCGTAATTGTTAATGTTTGATTCGTTGCACATTCTCCGAGATTTGGTACAAAAGTATAAGTCGTTGTCATTGAATTATCCAAAGCTGGCGACCAAGTTCCTGAAATTCCATTTGAAGAAGTTGTTGGTAATGGATTTAAAATTCCAGCATTACAAATTGGTGAAATCGAAGCAAAACTTGGTGTAACAACTGGATTTACTGTAATTGTTAATGTTTGCGGAGTTGCACATTGGCTTCCACTTGGAGTAAATGTATAAGTCGTTGTTGCCGAATTATTCAAAGCTGGCGACCAAGTTCCTGAAATTCCGTTCGAGGAAGTTGTTGGTAAAGGAGTTAAAGTTTCACCTGCACAAATCGGAGCTACAGCAGTAAAATTGGGAATTAAAACTGGATTTACCGTAATTGTTAACGATTGCGGTGTCGCACATTGTCCAGAACTAGGCGTAAAGTTATAAGTCGTTGTTAACGTATTATTCAACGCTGGCGACCAAGTTCCTGAAATTCCATTTGTGGAAGTCACTGGCAAAGGATTTAAGGTTCCACCAGAACAAATCGGAGCTACTGAAGCAAAATTTGGCGTTACAATTGGATTTACTGTAATCGTTAATGTTTGCGATGTGGCACATTGTCCCGAATTTGGCGTAAATGTATAAGTCGTTGTTGTGGTATTATCCAAAGCTGGCGACCAAGTTCCTGAAATTCCGTTGGTGGAAGTTATTGGTAAAGGAGTTAAAATTTCGCCTGAACAAATTGGAGCAAATGGAGTGAAGACTGGCGTAATTATCGGATTTACTGTAATTGTCAATGATTCATTTGAAGCGCATTGACCAGCATTTGGTGTAAACGTATAAGTTGTAGTTGTGGTATTATCAAATGCCGGCGACCAAGTTCCTGTAATTCCGTTCGAGGAAGTTGTTGGCAAAGGCGCTAAAGTTCCACCATTACAAATTGAAGCAACAGCAGCAAAATTTGGAGTTACAATTGGATTTACTGAAATCGTTAATGTTTGCGGTGTTGCACATTCCCCAACATTTGGTGTAAAAGTATAAGTCGTTGTTGTGGTGTTGTCCAAAGCGGGAGACCAAGTTCCTGAAACTCCATTTGAAGAAGTTGTTGGTAAAGGATTTAAAATATCTCCTGCACAAATTGGAGAAACGGCCGCAAAATTTGGAGTTAAAACTGGATTTACAGTAATTGTTAACGTTTGCGATGTGGCGCATTGACCCGAAGTTGGCGAAAAAGTGTAAGTTGTAGTCGCTGTATTATTCAACCCTGGCGACCAAGTTCCTGAAACCCCATTTGAAGAAGTTGTTGGTAAAGGATTTAAAATCACACCATTACAAATTGGAGCAACAGCAGCAAAACTTGGGGTTAAAATCGGATTTACTGTAATTGTTAATGTTTGAGTAGTCGCACATTGGCTTCCACTTGGTGTAAATGTATAAGTCGTTGTTGCGGTATTATTCAAAGCTGGCGACCAAGTTCCTGAAATTCCATTGGTAGAAGTTGTTGGTAACGGAGCTAAAACATCTCCTACACAAACTGGCGCTAAAGCTGTAAAACTTGGCGTAAAAACTGGATTTACTGTAATTGTTAATGTTTGCGGTGTAGCGCATTGACCAGAGCTTGGCGTAAATGTATAAGTTGTTGTAGCTGTATTATTTATTGCTGGCGACCATGTTCCTGAAATTCCGTTGGTAGAAGTTGTGGGTAAAGGAGCTAAAGTTTCACCTGCACAAATTGGCGCAACAGTGGCAAAATTAGGTGTTACAATTGGATTGACAGTAATCGTTAACGTTTGCGGCGTAGCACATTCACCTGCGTTTGGCGTAAATGTATAAGTCATTGTTGTGGTATTGTCTAAAGCTGGCGTCCAAGTTCCTGAAATTCCATTTGAAGAAGTCGTTGGTAAAGGATTTAAAATTCCTCCTGCACAAATTGAAGCAACCGGGACAAAAATTGGAGTTACAATTGGATTAACAACAATCGTTAACGTTTGAGAAGTTCCACATTCTCCAGTATTTGGAGTAAATGTATAAGTTGTTGTTATTGAATTGTCCAAAGCTGGCGACCAAGTTCCTGAAATTCCGTTATTCGAAATTAACGGTAACGGAGCTAAAATTCCTCCAGCACAAATTGGCGCAACAGCATTAAAATTGGGAGTAAGAATGGGATTTACAATAATCGTTAGTGTTTGATCGACTGCACATTGCCCTGAGTTGGGTCTAAAGGTATAGGTTGTTGTCGTTGTATTGTTCAAAGCAGGTGTCCAAGTTCCAATAATTCCATCAGTGGAAGTTGTGGGCAAAGCTGTCAATGTTTCACCAACACAAATTGGAGCAACAGGTGTAAAGTTGGGCACTGCAATTGGGTTTACTGTAATGGTTAGTGTTTGTGTGGCTGCACATTGTCCTGAAAACGGCAAGAAAGTATAAGTTGTTGTTGCAACATTATTCAATGAAGGCGACCACGTTCCATTAATTCCGTTATTTGACGTCTTTGGCAGCGTGGCAACAGAACCTCCAACACAAATTGGTGCTACAGGATTAAAAACTGGAATTGGCGCAGGACTAATCGTTACAGTCAAGGTTTGCGAAGTTGCACATTGTCCAGAACTAGGTGTGAAAGTATAAGTAGTGGATGCGGTATTATTAATAGCTGGCGACCAAGTTCCAGTTACTCCATTTATTGAAGTCGTTGGCAAAGGTGGAATCGTTTGACCTGAACAAACAGTAGCTATTGGAGCAAAATTAGGAACAGTATTTATCCCAATAGTGATTGTTAAATCTACTGGATCTGCACATTGACCCATATTTGGTGTAAAAGTATAAGTCGTCGTAGTTGTATTATTCAATACTGGCGACCAAGTACCTTCCACTCCATTATCAGAAATAAGGGGAAGTGGTGGAATTGTTGCAGCTGGACAAAAAGCTGATGCTACTGAAAATGTTGGAATAACGTTGAAAAAATCATGACCTGAGATCAACCAACCTTTATTCGTTAATAAGTTGGTTACAGCAGTTAGTGCAGAAGTACCATAATCTAAATTACCAGCTCCTAAAACTCTATTAGTAGGCGTGTTGGGATTATTGCTCCAATCAATCAAAGTAAGTGAATAATTTTCGCAATCTAAACCAGAAAAATCCAACATACTTAATAAATCTACATTTGGATTCAATGTCCAATTTCCTAGCTTATGATTAAAACTAGTGGCTCTTCTAAACATTCCCGACATGTTCGTTACATTGGCAGTATTCCAGTTTTGAATTAAAGGACTACCTCCGTTATTGAAAGCACTCAAAGTAGGAGATATAAAGAAATTAGATTGAGAATTAAACATATTACTCATGTCAGTTACACTAGAGGTATTCCAACCTCCAATATTTTGATTAAAATTTATTGCTCCTCTAAACATTTCAGACATATCTGTTACATTACCCGTATTCCAATTTCCAATATCTTGATTGAAACTATCAGCACCGAGAAACATTCCCGACATATTTGCAACAGAACTTGTATTCCACCCCCCGATATCTTGATTGAAAATTTCAACGAATCCTGAATTGCCACCAAACATTTCTGACATGTCTGTTACATTCGCAGTATTCCAATTTCCAATGTCTTGGTTAAATGTGAAATTACCGCTAAACATTTTTGACATATTGGTTACACTTGATGTATTCCAATTACCTATGTCTTGATTAAATGCTGAGAATATCCCTTCAAACATACTCGACATATTCGTCACGTTTGAAGTATTCCACAAACTGAGTCCTTCGTTAAAAGATGAAGCTTTAAACATTCTCGACATATCGGTAACATTCGATACATCCCACGAATTCATATTAAAAGGTCCTACAACTTGAGCGTTTTCAAACATTCCGGCAGTGCTAGTAACATTAGACAAATCTGGAATATCCGTGGCATTTACGATACAATTGCAACTCCGAAAAGCGTCTTCCATGCTGCTCCAAGCAACTCCTCCCCATTGATTAATATTTGAAAGTTGTGAGCCAAAAAAAGATGTTCGAGTCAAAATTCTATTGAAGTTTTGAGGTGCTATAGATAACTCAATTCCCCCATTAGGTAAACCAGATATAACGACAAAAGGCCCTGGAATTGAACTTGTAAAAGTACCTGAACCTGAAGCTGGAGCAGATGGAGGAAGTGTCTGCCAAGTATAAGAAGCTACTCCTGAAGTAGTTGCCTTAAGAACAATTTGATTTTGAGATATATTCCAAGTCGTAATAAAATCTTGCGCTTTCACCACTTGGCATAAGAACATAAAATGAAGAACGAGTATTGCGGTTTTTAGTATCGATTTTTGCATAATCAAAAGGGAGTTTCAGTAGTTTGAAAAACAAATATCTGCTAAAAAAGTTCATTCTACAAATTATTTTTTAAGCTATATGATTTTCAGATAATTATAAAATATTGACAGTTAATCTCTACTTTCTATATTAATTAAAGAGGAAAGCAGAAAGCAGAAAGTAATTTCTACATTCAAATACTTGAAAATGGTATGGTTCTACCACGAATTTAATGAGTATATATAAAACTTAGAATTACATTATTTTAAAAGAGAAAAAAACACTTCCTGAAAATACGTATTATTTAAAATTTAGCTGATGTAGACTAATTTTTAAAATCTGAATTTTTCAATAAATTTTTATTTCTCTTCGTCTCTAAAAAGATCCTTCCATTAGCAAAATCATAGATTTTACCGATGCGCAGGATGCCATTCCAGTTAATAATGAATCAGTTCAAGTGAATTGGCAAACTGCTTCTGAATTAAACAATGATTTTTTCACAGTTGAGCGTTCAAAAAATGGAACCAATTGGGGAAATACAGAACGTTAATCGGAGCAGGAAACTCTTCATCTTTGATCAACTATTCTATCAATGACAATCCTCAATATACAGGAATATCTTACTATCGTTTGAAGCAAACTGATTTTGATGGACAATTTGAATACTCTAAAATAAAGAGTATTAATATTGAGAAGCTAGATAATTCACATATCGAAATTTATCCAAATCCTTTTATAAATAAGATTACTGTAAATGCTGATCCAACTGAATTACAAGATATTTCTATTTTCAATACACTTGGTCAAGATGCTACTGCAATGATTTTGAGAAATAAAAAGTATGATAATGAATTGGTCCTTGACGTTTCAAACCTCAAACCAGGAATTTATTATTTAAAAACCAAAACCACTGCCAAAATAGTGATCAAGCTTTAGTCGTTTGAGAAGCTGAAGAACAATAGAATCTGCAAAAAATTAGAATTTTTAACCGGACAGCAATGATTTCAATGAATAATAAAAATTAAATTTGTGTAATTTATTTAGCGAAATAAATCTGCTTTAATACGACACCAAAAAGTAAAATGCTTATTTTTTGTTTAATTGTATTTACGAATGTTTTGATTTCTCAAAATAAAGAGTTTAATGATGATGTTTTATGCTTATATTTAATCATGTCAGTTGAATTACTCTGCTAAAACCAAAAATAAAAAAAACAATAAATAATGCTTCAAATCAATCAATTAAGCTTTTGGGAAAAAAGAGGGTATTTTGAGAACATAGACTTTTTAATAATTGGCGCTGGAATAGTGGGTATGAGCACTGCTCTTTTTTTACGTAAAAAATATAAAAATGCAAAAATAACCATTCTCGAAAGAGGATATTTACCAACGGGAGCGAGCTCAAAAAACGCCGGCTTTACTTGCTTTGGGAGTCCAACTGAGCTTTACGACGACCTCAAAACAATGAATGAAAAATTAGTTTGGGAAACCTTTTCCAATAGGTATTATGGACTGCAATGCCTATTTGAACTAGTGAGTCAAAGCGAAATTAATTATTCCGCCTGTAAATCTTGGGACTTGATTGAAAGTGGCGTTACCAATGAAATCAAAAACGAATTCATTGACTATATTAACGAAAAGTCCAAAGAGATTACTGGAATTGATCAGATTTATTCGGAAGACAAACAAGTTGCCAATAATTTTGGTTTTCAAAAAATACAGACCTCCTATTGCAACCAATTAGAAGGTGCTTTGGATACAGGAAAACTCATACAGGAACTTTACAAGAATGTAATTAAAAACAATATTGAGGTACTATTTGGTATGGAAGCGCTTTCAATGGAAAGCAGCGCTAATGAAGTCCTAGTGGAAACAAAATATGGAGTACTTAAAGCTGCAAATTGTATTATTGCAACAAATGGTTTTGCAAAAAAATGGATCAGTGATGATATTCAACCAGCGAGAGCACAAGTCCTAGTCACCAATGAAATAAAGGATTTAAAAGTAAAAGGTACATTTCATTTTGAAAAAGGATATTACTACTTCCGAAATGTAGGAAATCGGGTACTTTTGGGAGGTGGAAGAAACTTGAACGTGGATGAAGAAACAACTGAAGAATTTGGAACAACTCAAATCATACAGCAGAAACTAGAAGAAATGCTACAAACTATTGTCCTTCCAAATCAGGAGTTTTCAATTGACTATTCATGGTCAGGTATTATGGGGGTTGGAAAGACAAAGAGTCCCATTATCAAGAAACTAAATAAAAACACCGCGATTGGTGTTAAATTAGGAGGAATGGGTGTTGCCCTAGGTTCGCAAGTAGGAAGAACCCTTTCAAGTTATTTTTAGAAGGATGGCTATTTATGCGATTGGAGACATACACGGTAGTTTGAAGGCTTTGAAAACCATTTTCAAGCAAGGATTAATTAAGAGTGATGACACGGTGGTCTTTCTTGGTGATTATGTAAACCGCGGACCGAATAGTAAAGGCGTTTTTGATTGGCTTATTAAGCGTAAGGAGGAATTCAATTTCGAATTTATACTTGGTAATCATGACATTATGATGCTTAATGCAAGGAATTCACCTAAAAAAATTGGTGAATGGCTGAAATCAGGTGGAACAAACACACTAGATTCTTATGGAATTATAGATGACCCAAACTGGGTAAATAGAATCGATCAAGCACATTGGAATTTTCTTGATACTTGTCTTCCCTACCTCGAAATCGGAAAATTTATTTTTGTCCATGCAGGACTTGATAAAGACAAGGACTTGGAGGAACAAAATGAATACCATTTATTTTGGAAAAAGTTTGAAAATCCTCAAATGTATGACATTGAAAAAAAGGTCATTTGCGGACATACTTCTAGAAAAAATGGGAAAATTGCTGACTTTGGTCATACCATCTGCATAGATACTTTTGCACATGGCGGTAAGTGGTTAACATGCCTAAATGTTGAAACAGGAGCATTTTTAAAAGCGAATAAAAAAGGGCAAGTGGAAAGTGGAAAACTCAAAGGGTATGCTGAAAAGTACTAACCTGTATTAATCATAAAAACACTCAAGAATATTATAAAACAATAATTTACATCAATATTTTAGGTTCTACCACTATTTTAATGGCTTATTTAAAACCCTTATTTTGTAACTAATTTTTAAATATATTTTTGAAGTATCTAAAACACAAAATAAATTAAAATATGAAGTGATAACAATCCATCTTTTTTATAAGAAAATAAGTAACTATTCAGCCAGTTCAGGATAAAACTCATCATTATTCATTGCAAGTTGAATATTCTGCAATATATTTTTATCGTTTTTTTTGAGAGTGGATATATAAGATCTTATTCTAGCAAAGTATTCTCC
>Ga0307937_1001443_pt1 | contig 12035 bp, 8 predicted proteins | sample OrgLakmetagenom3_FD_201814 | JGI IMG/M metagenome (GOLD analysis project Ga0307937, IMG submission 201814) | Saline water microbial communities from Organic Lake, Antarctica - #3 | ecosystem: Environmental > Aquatic > Non-marine Saline and Alkaline > Saline | place: Antarctica: Organic Lake...
TGTCAGACGTTCGGATATCAGCGAATCCCCGGTTTAACAGTGGCTGCGCAACTGACTTAACTTTTGATCGACAATTATTGAGCGACAATTAACTTGTCCGGTAATGTACTCATCCACAGGGCTGTCTGAGGCTCTGGCGTGCCTCAAATTCGCAAAGATCACCCTATTTTCCGTAAAACCCCTGATTCATGTGGATAGATAGTGCCTTGTTGCACAATGGCTATTCAATGAGCGGCCGTTTTTATTCAGAACTTAAGGTGCGTGTCCCGATAGGGTCTGTGCTTGATGTGCGTGTCCGAGTAGGGCTCCACAGAACTTAAGGTGCGTGTCTAGGTAGGGTCCACAGTTAGGGCTGTCCCGGTAGGGCTCAGAATTTAAGGTGCGTGTCCAGTTAGGGCTGTCATATTGGGGCTGCCCTTAGGGCTGAGAATCTAGGGTGCGTGGCCGATTAGGGCTGATTAATAATGATAGCGGCAAGATATAACTGTGATATGACTATTACTAACGGCATATACAAGTCGATTGGACTCATCCACGCGTCTGGACCAAAAACCTGACAAATTTTCTGTTAGAGGCTCAGGTTTTCCGATCCCCTCAAATGGAGAACGCTTAGTGTCTGTAATTAATTTATTAATTCTTTTAAGCGTTTTTTTATCTTGTCCTTGCCAATATACGTAATCAGCCCATGCATCATTGGTCCATGCTAGCAGCCTAGTCATTTGATATTTCTCGTTCAATCACTTGAGCTGATTTAAATTGCTCAATAGACCGGGTTAAGTGAACTGCGTTAGCAGGTGACTTTAATAAATGAACGGTTTCCATCAAGCTGTTGTAATGATCCATAGACATAACCACAGCATCTTCAGAATCTCTACGTGTGATCACCGTATAATCAGCGTCGTTTACGACACGATCAAGTACAGATTTAAGTCCATTTCTTGCTTCAGTAAAAGATACAATTTTCATATTACCCCCTTTTTCTTAGTTGTACAGTTAGTAAGACAAGTCTAGCTAAGGAAAATGACTTGTGCAAGATAATGTACAAGTTTAATTGAGGCATCTAACGCGAAGCTAAGCGGTGCCCTGACAAGGGCATCCGGTGGACGGCCGTTAGGCCGAGCACGAATGTGAGCGACTGGTTAGGCACTCGCTCACGCGATGCCTGCCTCTTGGTTAGCCTGCTGAATCGTACCCATGTCTAAGAATGCCAAAGTACGTGTCCCGGTAGGGCTCTAATGTGCGTGTCCTGGTGGGGCTGGTGCCGGTAGGGCTTCTCCTGGTAGGGCTTCGAGAGAATTTAATGTGCGTGTCCCGGTAGGGCTTCCCCGGTAGGGCTTCGTGTCCCGGTAGGGCTCTAATGTGCGTGTCCAGGTAGGGCTATTTTTATTCAGAACTTAAGGTGCGTGTCCAGGTAGGGTCCCTGAATCGTACCCATGTCTAAGAATGCCAAAGTACGTGTCCCGGTAGGGCTCTAATGTGCGTGTCCTGGTAGGGCTTTGCAGACAATAGAAAACGGCCCCTAAAGAGCCGTTTTGGAGTTGCGTGCCGGTCAGTAAGGCTGACCGGTAGTTAGCCTGTTCAGGCGCGGCGACGGCGAGCTGCACCGAGGCCGAACAGGCCCAGGCCCAGGAGCGCCAGCGTAGCGGGCTCTGGAACCATGGCAAAAGCATGGTTGTCGGTCTCGAACGCGTTTCTATCGCTTACCAGTTGAACTGCGTCGAAGCTCTGTGAGCCAAAGAAGAAGTTTACGTAACGGTTGTCACTAAAGCTTAACTGATTACCTTGTACCAGAATGTTCGGGTCGATCGTTTTCAGTTCGGTTCCGTTCACACTGGCAACTTCCGTGTTATCAAGAAAGAAATTGATGTCGTTATAGTTATCAATGGAACCCCAGAACAGGCCAAAGTAGTTAGCATTCTGGCCTAAACTGAATGTGGCGCTACCGGAGTCATTGGCGTTAGGTACGGTCAGGTATTTATTGGTGTTGCCCAGGTTATAGGGAGCTGCGTATTGGCCTGAGCTGGAGCCACTGACGATGGCGTAGTCGCCTGTGCCACCGGTGTAAGCACCCAGGGTATCGTCTGAAAAATTGATGATGGTGGCGTTATTGACTGTGGTGTCATAAACGCCGCCGGCAGAAACGGTGATTTGCAGTGCATGGGCAGAGCCAGCAACAGCCAATGCCAGGGTTGTTGTGGCAATGATACTGGTTAGTTTCTTCATGATCTATTCCTTCGTGGGTTTTTCGATTCTGTGAGCTGGGTCACGCTTATATTTTAGTATGCTATTACCGTGCCACTATTTATTATTCCCTGAAAAGCCCATTATAGAGGGCTCTTTCGCGTTCAATTAGCTGGTGCCGTTTTTGGATGTAAAGTTTTCCGACACCACTCTATTCAGTGGGTCGGTGTAGCTGCGAAGGGGTGTTCGTGAAATTTCCTGGTGTCAAGGGTGATTGCTGGTTAGGTAGTGTTGTTCAACATCGCCTATTTAGGCGAGCCAAGCCAGTTAACGGCGGGACCAACGATATGATTGAATTCCGGTACCCGGTGGCGCAGTGCCAGTATGACCGGTAAGGCCGTTGTGGCAAAAACCAGGCAGAACAGGCCGCCATTGATTAGTAGGGTTAGCAGGTTCCATGGCAAGCCATTGGTTACGGGCTGAACCAGCCAGACAGCGGCCAGACCCAGTGCTGCCGCTATTACTACCGGGAGGCTGAGCAACAGCGTTTGGCGCAGGCCGAAGGCGGTTGCCTGGTTTAGCTGCACCATCAGTGCTGCTGTTGTTAGTACCGCCAGCCACCCTCGTACCCAGGCCATGGTGGCCAGGGTGGGCTCATTGAGTGTTAATAATACCGACAGTATGATGCCCGTTGAGATCAGGTCGAATATAAACAGGGCTTTCACCCGGCCAATGGCCATGAACGCATCGGAGACAAGGGCAAACAGGCAGAAGGTGAAGAAGTAGAGGCCGAAGGGGCGCAACAAGGGGGCGAACTCGGTCCAGGTTGCTCCCAGCAGTACGGTGACGATCAGTTCGGCGTCGAACATCATGTAGGCGGTGATGGGGGTTAACAGACCAATCATCATGAATTGGCTCAGCCGCAACCGGTAAGCGAGGTCACTGGGGCGCTGGTGGCTCTCTGCGATGGCGGCTTGCAGGGGTTCGCTGCCCGGAATAATCACCGATACGGCCGGAAAGGTCGCCAGTTCGCGCACCAGGTGGTAGCCGCCGAGCCCAGTGGTGCCAAACAGTCGGGACACGATTAAATTGTCGATTTGTGAGCGGGTAAAGCCGGTAAGCCCTCTCAGAATAACCCAGCGAGAAAAGGCCCATTGTTCGCGGAACTGGCCCAGGTTGAGTTTTGGCCGGTAGTGGCTCAGGCGATAGGAGCCGATGGCAATAACCAGAACGGAGACGAGGCTACCGGCAACCAGGGCCCAGTAACCGGGTTGAATAAGTGCCCAGGTAATGACGGTTATAAAGGAGCAGACTTTAGCCCAGAGGCTGAGCATGAAGCTCGGGCGGTAGTTCAGCTCTTTTGCCCAGAGCATCATGGCCGGGTTGCGCAGCGCACGTATCGGAAGGGCCAGGGCTGCGACGGGTAAGGCGGCGATGAGCTCGGGCGTTTGAAAGTAGGTCGCCAGGGCGGGCGTACACAGAACAATCACCCCGTAAACGACCGATTTTACGATAAGGTCGATGGTCCAGGCGGTGTTGAGGTCGTTGTCTCGTACATCGGGCTTATGGATGATGTACTGCTGGTTGCCAGCATCGGCCAGAATATCAAAGAACTGCAGGGCAATGGCGACCAGTGCGACCACTCCAAAGTGTTCTGGCGTGAGCAACCGGGCCAGCACCAGGGTACTGATCAGCCCCAGCGAGCGTTGCACCAGCTGGGCGGCCAGCAGAAACCCAGCGCTGTTGACGACGCGTCGGCTGATGGAGGTCACGGTGCGTTAAGGCCCTTCACGAAATCGCTTTCACTTGAGGCTCGCGCGCCCCGCTCAGCGACGACCCACTCATTCGCCCTCCTGATTTTGCAGTTACGATGCCGGAAACGGTCAACAGTAAGGTGACTGGCCGCCGGATGAGTGGGCAATGTTTGGTGGTAGTCTGGATCATAGCGCTTCCTTGTCGTTTGTGCGGTCCATCGTAATGGTTGCCAGTGTACTTTGAATGTTTGCGCGGGTCAGTAACCACTGGGGCCTCTACAAGTAGGCTTTGAGTTGAGACGACGTCCGTTATAGGGCTATTATTAGGTGAAATTCAACATAAAGTTAAAGTCGAGGGAAAAGTTGCGCTTGCAGGGTCGGGATAGCATATCTATAGTAATGAGTAACACACCCGCCATGCCTATGGCTGCTCCGGCAGTTAAGCACAAATCGAGCGGGTTTTTTTATGCGTGGAACATTCCCGCATGACTCAGTTCACAAAGCCAGCTATCGATATTCTCGAACAGATTCAATTGCTTAAACACCGGGGTTTACGGATAAACGATGAACAGCGGGCGGCCAGGTTTTTGGAAGTTGTCAGCTATTTTCGGCTTTCACCCTACATGCGCCCGTTTCAGTTGCCCGATCATAGTCATCAATTCATCGAGGGATCTGGTTTTCGGGATCTGAGCAGGCTCTACAACTTTGATCGTCGGTTGCGCTTGCTGGTCATGGATGCCATAGAGAGGGTGGAGGTCTCTGCCCGCGCAATGGTTAGCAATCATATGGGACCGAAATACGGTACGCACTGGTATCTTGACAATGGGTTATTCAAACGGCGTTTCAAACATGCCCAGTTACTCAATACCATCCAAAACAAGCAACAGGATGAGCGCCGGGACTTTGAGCGGGAATGTGCCCGAATCGATAACTTGACAATTACTTCGACTGAAAGAAAAGCGGTACTTAAGAGTAAACGTTCCAGAGAAAGCTACCCTCGCCATTACGGTCTTACCTACTCAAACCCAGAGCTGATACCGGGCTGGGCCATGCTTGAGGAACTTACAATGGGCGGGTTGTCCCATCTTTACGCAGGCCTGGCAAAAGATGCTGATAAAAAAGCGGTTGCGAGACGCATGGATTTGCCCTGGCCACTTCTGCAGTCATGGCTTCATACCCTGACTATTGTTCGGAACATTTGCGCCCATCATGCAAGGCTTTGGAATCGTGAGCTGGGTATTAAACCCGAGCTTCCGAAAAAAGCTTCTTTTTTATGGCCGGAATCAGCTACTCGATCAAGGTATAACGTTCGGGTATATATCGTACTGTGCATGCTTAACCATCTGATGCGCACGGTTAGCCCGGATACCGATTGGCATAATCGGGTGAATGCATTGCTTGAGGAGTTTGAAAGCGTCTCAGAAGTCGATATGGGGTTCCCGGTCAATTGGCGGGACGATCTATTTTGGCGCTGAATCGAGGTGTAAAGACCTTAGACTAATTGGATCAGCCCGTGGTTTTGCATGCACGGTTCAGCCAAGCTATCACGGTACGGCCAGCGTCAGGGCCGCCGCCGCCCTGAGCAGTTGCTCGCGTTCGGTATCACAGCTCAGGCTGCTGCAGGCGCGTTGCATCGTTACTTGTGCAAAGCGGTTGTCGCCCTGCAGTGTGGCGGGGATCTGCAGTAACTTGGCCATCCAGTATTTATCGGTTTGGTAAGGGCCTACCCGGTACCAGAGTATTTGCAGAGCTTTGCGTTGGCTCATTCTGTTTTGGTGTTCAACCAGGTTATAGCCACGGTCTGTTGTTTGTTGGCTGAGTTCTCGCCAGGTATCGGTATCGATGGGTCCGGGCAGGTAAGGCACCAGTTTTTCCCGGCTGCTTTGGCGCTGGAAGCTGGCAAGCCCAACCCAGGTGCGGGTAGGTGTGTGCCAGTAGGTTGTTTGTTGCAGGGAAGCCGGGATATTGAGCGGCATGGCTGGCTGGCGGAAGCTGGCTTCGTTGTAGCCATCGCCGGTAATGGTCAGCTGAGGCTGTGGGTTGATGCTGCCCTGGTAAAAGCTGTAAACACCCAGACCCAGCAGGGCGATTAACCCGGCGCGAAGCAGACTGTTGCGCGTAATCGGGTAGGCGTGGTTCCTAAAGGATAAGCTGCGTCTGCGAATGGGTGAAAAGTACAACGCCGGCAGGACGACGGCCCCATAAATGAGCCAGCCATAGAACTCATGGTCGGTTAGCAGGTCGCTTTGCATCTCGCTTTGGTAGGCAATGATCACCAGGCCAAGAATGCGCACCCAGTTGGCTATCATGCCCAGCAGCATGGCCACGGCGACAATGACAACCCAGCCTTTCAGACGATAGTCGTTCAGAATGGCAATGCAGCTGGCCAGCAGAATTGAAATGGCAAAATAACGGATGCCGGAGCACCCATCGGCGATCAGCAGGCGACCGTAGGGTAGGGTGATGCTGTTGCCCTCGATCAGAGCAGGCATGCCCAGCTGTCCGACCAAACCACCGACCACGTGGCTCGCTATAACCACTAAAGGGCCGGTCAGGTCTGACCAGAACGGCAGAGAAAGCGAAAGCAAAGCCAGGTATGGCAGCCAGCGAATTCCCGCCTGGAACCCCAGCGCGGCCCAGCAAAAAGTGGCGAGCAAGGCCGGTAGCATCAAAAAGGTGAGCGTGCTGATGTTTACCAGGCTGAACAACAGCCAGCCGATCACGGCCAGAGCAAAAGCCACTGCACCCAGCCAACTGCCGCCACCGGGAACCGGTTGATTGGCCCGCTGTTCAGTACTGGGGCCACGCGGTGGGTGAACCACTGTTAGGGCAATAAACAGGGCGAATGCGGCCAGGCCGTGGGCCAACACCTGGTCCCATTGCAGCCAGAGTGACAGTAAAGCCAGCCACGTTGGGAAAAACAGAACAATACTGAGCACTGTTATTGCCAGAAATGGCGCAGCAAAAGGGAGTTTTCGGGTGGCATTCTGCAGCATGTTGCTTCCTTGAGCGAGCGTGCGGTCCATCGAGTCTGGGTGCCAGTGTACTGAGAATTTTGATCCGGGTCAGCTAGCTGTTCAGGTAAATAATAATGCCTGCAAAATTGAATTCATAAAACGGCGGTGGCTGGCGCATCCGTTGGCTCTGAAAGTGATAAAAGCATCCCTTGGGAGTCTTGAAAAGGTACTTTGAAAGCTTTTGTTACTACTTGTAAAAGATTTCGACATAAAAGTGTGAACCAGTTCAAGTTTTGGCGTTATCTGACTTTTGCGGTGTAAAGAAAACCGACACTCAGGTAGGGGTGCTTACTCAGGGACTGGCGTGGTTAGATTGGTGTCAGGCATAAAAAAGCCGGGCTAAGCCCGGCTATCTTTTAATAAGCCTTTAAATAATATTAGGCTTTACGACGGCGTGCTGCGCCCAGACCGGCCAGGCCGAGGCCGAGCAGCGCAAGAGTGGCAGGTTCAGGGACCTTATAAGCGATAGCCTCCACATAACTTTCATGCTTGCCATAACCAGACGCGGCTACTGCGTAATACTGGTAGGACTGAGTCAGCTGGGTAGAGATATATTCCAGGTCTGTTGGTTGGACCTGGTAAGCAAATAAATTTTTATAACTGTTTCCATCAGTACTTGTGAAAATATTGAATAACGCATTGCTAGTGTTTGTTATAGGTACACCCACGGAACCATTCACTTTTTCACTGTGACCACCGTTAAACCAGATGGTATCGAGCATTACAGCCGAATCGAAGTCAAAAAACATGACCTCGTCTTTGCTGGCACTGCCTCCGATATTTGACTCGAAGCTATCGTCTTGGCCGGCACAATTGTCATTATAAGAGCAGACACCAAGACCACCGTGGTTGCCAAAATCTTGGTCTACGTTGGTCATTTGTATTTCATTCCTTGCGAACGTGCCTTTATTCAGGTTGTCATTGTTGGAGTGGCCACCCAATACATTGAACGCCGAGAATCCTAGTGAGGGTCCCCAGAAGTTTGGATTGCCAGTATTAGCAGCAGCAGTAGCGTCCTCTACTGAGCCAGTTTTGATATTACCACCACCGTTATCATCAAAAATAACGACCGTTGCGTTTGCTGAAGCAGCGAAAATAGTGAGCAGTGCGCTTAACGCGATGACTGTTTTAGGTTGTTTCATTGAGGTATTCCTTTATGTTATCAAATGAACATACCCTCGGGTTTTTCGGGTATCAGCAGGGTCTGTTTTAAGGGTCCATTTAATTTATTAAATTAAATTCCTAACTGATTAAGCACTGCAAGCTCCGCGCCAATATTGGAATATTTGACTTTTCTGTTTTAAATCAAAGAGATATAGGCTGTGCGTTTATCGCTGGGAAGCATCACATCGGTAGGTTGTAAAATATTCTGACACCTGCTGCTCTACTCCTATTTAGACTCAGGTTGCCAAATAAGGAGCGGTGAAAGCACCACAACTCTGTCGTTCCCGACCCAGGACGCGAGCCTATCCAGCAACAAGCCTGGTTCGGAACTTAACATGAATGTTAAAAATTCCGACGCATGAAAACCGTTAGGACGGGGGTTCTGGTTATGTGAACCAGATCACACTGTAAGAATTTTCGACACAGGGGTTGGCGCGCTTGGGGCTGAGAGGCAGCCGCTTGGTTCAGGCTGCCTCCCTTGCTGGAAAAAACTATTGCTGCGCTTTCGCTTCGTTGAGGTGTTGTTGAATTTCTGCATTCTCGGGGTCGAGTTCAAGCGCCCGTTCCAGGGTTGTGAGTGCCTCTGAAATGTTGCCTGCTTTGTACAGAACCCGGCCGTAGGTATCAAGAATTGCTGCGTTCTGAGGTGCCCGCTCAGCGGCCTGTCTGGCTAACATGACGGCCTCGATTGGGTCGCTGTCTTGTAATAGCCAGGCCAGGTTGTTCATGGCAGCGATGTTTCCGGGTTGCAGTCGCAGGGCTTCGCGGTAGTTTGAAGCCGCGTCCAGCTCCTGGTCCTGCTGCAGGTTACGGTCACCCAGTGCTATCCAGGCTGTCGGATTTTCGGGGTGCTGCACGGTCCAGCTCGTTGCCAGTGCGACGCTTGCTTCGGGTTCTGCCTGTTGTGCCAGTTGCAGCAGCGCGGGCATTAACGCTGACTCTCCGGCTTGCTCCCATTCGGCTCGCAGGTATTGGTAACTCGGCTCCAGGCCTTCTGAAATGCGAATAACCTGGGCTCGGGTCAGGGTTATACGGGCATCCCGGCCTTGTTCTGACTCAAGGTCGTCCAGTAGTGCCCGGGCATCATCACTCTGCTCAGAGGAAGCCAGAATGCGGGCGAGTGAGAGTTGCAGGTTCAGGTTCTCGGGTTGCAGGCTTATGGCTTCTGCCATGTTGGTTCTTGCTCCCGCCCAGTCTTGTTGGCGGGCGGCTGCGGCCGCGCGCGCGGTCAGTGCTTCGACTTTGACGGTGTCGACATAGGTGTTGCCTGTTTGCAAGGAGGCTAGCCGTTGCTCTGCGCCTGCTATATCGCCCTGTTGAATCAGTATCTGGGCTGCCAGCGCGCCAGCGGTGTCCGCCAGTGTAGCCTGTTGTTCAGCGGTACCATCCAGCCACTGAATTACTTCGGCTGGGCTGCTTGTTTGCGCGTAAAGGCGGCCAGCTTGCTGCAACGGCTGAATATTGTCCGGGTTGGCAATGGCTGCGTTCAGGTAGGCGCCGATGGCGTCTTCGTTACGCCCTTCTGCCGTCAGCATGCCGCCCAGCGCATTTTGTGACAGCGCATAGCTGGGCGCGTTCTGGTCGTGCTGTTGCAAACGGTTTATGGCCGCGGTGCGATTGCCCAGCCGGAAGTCTGCCATGGAGGTGAGCATCTGGGCGTTAGGGTCGTCCGGGTATTCTGCGGCCAGTTGGTCCCTTAACTCGGCGACCTCTCCGGTCAGGCCTTGTTGCAGCAGAACAGATAGATAGAAGTCGGTTACGGCCCAGTCGGTGGGGGTTCGTTCAAATGCCGAGCGCAAGTAGCCGAGCGCTTGCTCGGTCTGGCCCTGGCCTAGCCAGTGTTGCGCCAGGGCCATACGCAGGCGGCTGCGGTTTTCGTTGATCTGCAGCGCCTTGGTAAGACTGGCCACACCGTCAGCCGCCCGGAGTGGGTCGGCCAGCGCGAGGATACCGTGCATGGCCAGTAAATCGACATCGCCCGGGCGTGCCAGTAGCGCTCTGTCGAGCGTAGCCAGGGCTTCGTTCCGGTCACCCTGGTCGACTTGAGCCATGGTCGCAATACGAATAAAAGGAATCGGGCTTATTTCTGCATCTATGTTCTCGGTCAGTAGCGGCAGGCCTTGCGCTTCGTCGCCCTGCTGCATGGCAACGGTGCCCAGCAACAACGCGACGAGGTCGTTGTCCGGGTTGCGCTGAATCAGTGTCTCCAGAATGCCACGGGCCGTGTCAATTTCCCCTGCTCGCAGGGCCTCGACTGCCGATTCGGCGCTTTCGCTTACTTCCGTATTGCTGTTCTCCGTTAAAATATTGTTGTAGATCATAGCCTGGGTCATGTTGCCTTGCTCAGTCATGATCCGGGTCAGCAGCGTTAGGATAGCGCGCCGCTCGGGCAGGAAAAAATCCGATGTCGGTACCTGTTCCAGGCCTGCAATGAGGGTTTCAGCGGCGAGATCCAGGTTGTCGGTTTGGTACTGGATTCGCGCCAGCGCCAACTGGCTGTTGGCGGTTGGTGAATTCTGAGAGTGGAAATTCTCAATAACGGTTAAAGCTTGTGAGGTATTGCCGGCGACCGTATATAAACTGGCCAGTGCCATGGCGGCCTGTTCATTGGCGCTGTCCTGTTCAAGCGCACTGCGGTACAAGCGCTCGGCCTGTGTGGTGTCGCCCGACAGCCGGGCGATGTTGCCTTCTACCCGCAAGCGCCGCGCCGGGTTATCACCACTGTCAGGGCTCAGTGCCAATGTCTCTGTTGCTGATACCCATTTTCCGCGCCGGGCGTAGGCGTCGGCCAGCGTCAGTCCGACTTCGGTTCTCCCTGCTTCGAACCAGGGCTCGAGCAACATGGCTGCCTGGTTCGCCGAGCCGAGGCGAAGCATGACGTTGGCGAGGTCTATTGCAGGCTTGGTATTGTCGGTGGCTTTCTGCAAGGCATTGCGTAACTCGAGCATGGCCGAACGATACTGGTTCTGGGCCAGGTAGGTATCGCTGCGCTCAAGGTGCTCGGCGACTTCTGCTGCCGAATTATCAGTGTTGCAGCCGCTTAGAATAAGGGTGGCAGCGAATGTCACAGTGGCGAGCAGTCTTCCGTGTTGCATGGTTCGTTCCCTCTTCAGGATGGGCTGTCTATCTGTATAGTGTGTTTTTTCAGCAAGTCATACAAGGTGGGGCGGGTGATTCCTAGTTGTTTGGCTGCCGCCGTCACGTTGTTATCGGTAATCGATAACGCTCTGATAATGGCCTTGCGTTCTGCTTCCAGGCGCACTTCACGCAGGTTCAGGTATTCCTGTCCGGGTTCGTTTCTCTCCAGGCTCAGGTCGCTGACTTGTATGGTTTTGGTGTCTGTCAGCACAATGGCTTTTTTGATTTTATTTTCCATTTCGCGCACGTTGCCGGGCCAGTCGTAAGCTTCAATAGCGGTAATGGCTTCGTTGCTGAACCCGGTGATGCTGCTGTATCGGTCGATTGCGTATTTCGCTAAGAAGTGCCGCGCCAGCAGCGCTTTGTCGCCATCGCGCTCACGCAAGGGCGGTATATTAATCACCATTTCGGCCAGTCGGTAATAGAGATCTTCGCGAAAGGAGCCGTCGGCCACCATGGCTTCAATGTTCTTGTTGGTGGCGCATACCACCCGAACATTGACCGGGATGGGTTTGCGGCCACCCACTCGCTCGACGCTGCGCTCTTGCAGGAAACGCAGCAGCTTTGACTGCAAAGGCAGGGGCATGTCGCCAATTTCATCCAGCAATAAGGTTCCCCCATTGGCGCTTTCTATTTTGCCCGGCCGCATTTTGTCGGCACCGGTGAAGGCGCCTTTTTCGTAACCAAAAAATTCACTTTCCATCAGGTTTTCTGGAATGGCGGCGCAGTTGACGGCGACAAAGGGGCCGTTTGCCCGGTCGCTGTGCAGGTGCAGAGCATT
>Ga0307937_1001445_pt1 | contig 12019 bp, 7 predicted proteins | sample OrgLakmetagenom3_FD_201814 | JGI IMG/M metagenome (GOLD analysis project Ga0307937, IMG submission 201814) | Saline water microbial communities from Organic Lake, Antarctica - #3 | ecosystem: Environmental > Aquatic > Non-marine Saline and Alkaline > Saline | place: Antarctica: Organic Lake...
TTAAGGTAGTGGCAATATCCATTTAATTTATTTGGTGTTTTGTAGTAAAGGTTGAATGTTGAGAAACTTTCCAATTCGTCATCATAAGGGGAGATTAGTTCTCCACCATGATTAATTTTTGTTATTTCATTTGTTGCGGTTACGTGTGAAGCATTTATGTTTTTTAATGAATTATAAATGTCTCGATTATCATATTCTCCGTAAATGTATGATGCAATTCTTGACGTAGTAAATCGGTTATTTGATTTGCATCCGATTTTCGCCACCTTGTCACCCAATTTGTCGGTTAGGGTTAAGTCAAAACTTATTGCTTCAATTGGTTTGTCGGTTTTGTTTGTCATTTTAATTTTGACTTCTACTACATCCCGATAATTATAGTCGGTTTCACGAATGCTGATAACTTCCAAGAGAACCATTTTATTTAATCGTTCCTTTATTTCTTTGGCTTTTACATCTTTCTCGTCTATCTCGTTCTGTTTCTCAATACAAATCTTGTCAAGCTCTTCATAAACGGACTTCATTTTGTTTTCATATTTTTCATCAAGTGCAGTTAATGAATCTATTTCAATTAGTAATCTTCTGTATGTAATTTCATTTGTCTTAAAATAGTTAAAAAGGGTGTCCTTAACTTCTTTGAATCTATCCTCATCAACAAGGTACTTTTTAAGAGATTCTGTCTTCTCTTTACTATCCCATTTCTCGGCAATGTATCTGTCCCTCCCGATAGATAGAGCTAATAAGTTGTTCAAAATTTTAGTTTTTGTACTGTCAAGATCAGGATTATTAGTTTTAATGTTTTTAATTTCAGTTTCGATGGTTGAGGTGTCAATCTTGTTGTCAAGTACGTTTAAACAAGAGGTCATTAAGACTACCAGAATTGTCATTGTTAAAATATTTGTTAGTATTTTCATTATTTTAATTTAGTTTTAATTGTTGATAAAGGTCTTCACTGTTTTTCCTTTGAGTAAAATTGGCAAAGAGAGACTTAGCGTATTTTATTTACTGTCTATTTTATTTCAAGTCTGCATCTAGATGACTTGGATAGACCTAAATTTTCAAATAGTTGATTAGCAAAGTTCGTTGAATGATCATTAGGTGCATTTATATTGAGTGATCTCAAAGCCGTAATGAATTCATTAATATTTTTGAATTCAAAAGAAAATTCTGGGTTGCTATTTTCGTCAGCTAATCCTAAATTTATTTTTGGTTGAGCATGAAAAGAGTTTGGTGTAACACCTGAATATGAATATTTACTCTTTCGAATTGCTGCCTGTCTAAATGAATCAATTTTTTCAGTCATAATTTATTATTTTCTATTTTGGTAATTACATTTGGTTATAAATAGTAAATGGCTAAACATTCTTCCGTTTAGCCAAATTACATTTCAAATCTAAGAAAAATCTCCAAAATATCTACAATCAAAACACTAACCATTTAACCCAAACCCCACCCCAAAAACTCCTTTCAACCCCTCCCACCAAAATCCCACCAAAAAAAACTATTAATTCGTAAAATTTCAAAATATGATTCAACGACTTTAATCACATTATTCATCAATTTTAGAAGATTTGATTCTTATTTCGTACGTTTTATTTTTAATGGATATTGTCGGGTGTCAAAAACATCTGCGATTTTAATAAATTCATTTTCAGTGTCAACGGAATAGATTATTTTGTAGTTAGTATAAATGATGTATCGATATTTAATTTTTCGATCTTGAAGTAATTCCTCTTCTTGACCTGTAAAGGATAAATTTCTTAACCTTTTCGGTTCGTTAATAACTCCTTTAATGATTTTTTTTGCTACTCTTTCGTTAACTTCCTTTTTGTAGTATTCGTAAATTTCGTCAAGTTGAGTTTCTGCAAATTCAGACCAAATAATTTCAAATGACATTATTCGTATTTTGTTAAAAGTTCAGAGCTTCTTTTAAATCGATTATTTCGAAAGTCAGATTCTGATTTTTCAATTCGTTTATTCAATTCAGATTTAGTCATTGGTTCAAATGTCTTTTCTGAAGAATCTAGTTCATTACTTAGCATTTTTTCAAGACGAGCAACGATATCTTCACTTTGAAGATTCAGAAATTCTTTAACAAATTCTATTTTTCGAGCTTCTAAATTCATTTCAAATTACTTTTTATCAAATATACAAAAAAAACATTTTGTTTGATAGTTAATATCCGAAGGTTTTAAATGTTGGACATCAAAATTCTTATCTTCTACTCAATTCTTCAAAGTTATCCTTAGCAATCGAAGCCTTTCCTCCCGGCCCTGACAAAAACGGAAATCCTGTTGAACTTTTCTGCACAGATGTTTACATGAAAAGAGCGACCACGGGAAGCTCCTTTTTGGGTAATTTACAGCGTAGCAAGAACAGAAGACAGATTGGAGGAGGAGGCAGATATAGGACGCAAGAATCAATTAGAAATTACGAATGGTTTAATTACGAATTTTTTAGATATGGATTATGCGAATATGATTGAAGTTCTAATTAATTGATTGGTTGAATCTCACCCTTCATCGGCATAGCGGTCACTCAATTTAACTTTACCACACATTCCTCTGCGAATCTTTGCGAGACCTTAGCGCTACTTTTCGGTAAAATCTTCTATTCCTCCAATACTTCTTTACAATGAAAACGGACGTTTTGCAAAACGTCACTACATTGTCCCATCGATTTATATTTGTCCTTGGAATTTTTCAACGACGAAGTCTCAAACGAAGTTAAATCTTTCAATATTTGAATCCTTGATTTTTTAAATCTCTAATTCCCCTCATCCTTTTAAAGTAAACATTCACCAAAAAAAACTATCTTTGCGTAAAATTTTCAAACTATGATTCAACGCGTTCAATCCCTTTATTTATTGTTGACTTTAGGAGCTTTGATTTTCTTGAGCATCGGAACGGATGTATTCGTTACTGAAGTGGCTCAAAAAGACCAATTCGAAATGATTAGTCATGGGAATGTATATGGAGTTCAGAAGGATCTTCATGTTCATGGAGAGTTGACAGATGAAAATATTTCTTTATTAAGAGAAGCAACTGGAAAAGTTGATATTGATGGAGATATGAAAGGAATTCCAACTTATTACTTTCCTTTTTATTCCATTACCATATTATTAGCAATGCTCACAACAGTCGTTTTGTTGGGTTATAAAAACTTAAAACGCCAATTGAAATTGGGACGCTTATTGTTCGTTTTAAACTTTATGTTATTTGGCGTAACAATCGCATTATATTATCTTTTACGCAGTAGCACCATTCCGGAATCGGCTGACTATACAAGCAGCGCACAATTGGCTTTTGGTTTTTACTGCATCGTTATTGCCTTGGCATTTTCTTTCCTGGCAAACATTGGAATTCGTCGTGATGTACGACTTATTAAATCTATAGATCGTATCCGTTAATGAATTATTTATCAGTTGAACAATTGACCAAATCGTATGCAGATCGTACGATTTTTGAGGACATAAGCTTTGGTATAGACCAAGGTCAAAAAGTAGCACTCGTTGCTAAAAACGGAAGTGGGAAATCTACTTTGATCCGTTGCATCATGGGTGAGGAGCCTTTTGATAGCGGACGTGTCGTTTTTCGAAATGGAATCAATATCGCTTATTTACAGCAAGCGGATAATTTGAATCCTGAAAACACGATTTACGAAGAGGTTTTTGATCATGATTTACCTAAATTAAACGTCTTTAAGAAATATTCTAAAGCTGTTCGTGAAAACGACGAAATGGAGATGGCAGGTCTTTTTGATGAAATTTCAGAATTAAATGCATGGGATTTAGACAGTTTGGTAGAACAGGTTTTGTCGAAATTAAATTTAGACAATCACGATGCGAAAATCAGTACACTTTCTGGAGGTCAGCGTAAGCGTGTAGCCTTGGCAAAAGTATTGATTTCAGAGCCAGACTTTTTGTTTTTGGATGAGCCCACCAATCACCTCGATTTAAATATGATTGAATGGTTGGAAGAGTATCTTTCAAAATCAAACTCTACGCTATTCATGGTGACGCATGACCGTTATTTCTTGGAAGTAATTACGGATGTGATTTATGAATTAGAAGATGAACAAATATACCGTTACAAAGGAAATTTCTCTTATTATTTAGAGAAGAAAGCCGAACGTGAAGAAAATAAATCCATTGAAGTTGGAAAAGCCAGAAGTCTATTCAAATCAGAATTGCAATGGATCAGAAGACAGCCAAAAGCACGTGGAACTAAGCAAAAAGCAAGAACAGACGCTTTTGAGGGCATTAAGAAAACGGCAGGTCAGAACATAGAAAAAGAAGAACTCGAAATTCCAATTAAAATGGAACGTTTGGGATCTAAGATTTTGGAACTGCACAAGGTTTCTAAAAGCTATCCTAATTTAAATATTCTTGATAATTTAACCTATACATTTAAACGCCAAGAGCGTTTAGGAATTGTTGGTCCAAATGGAGTAGGGAAATCTACACTTTTACGCATAATTACTGGAGAAGAAGAGCCAGATGCTGGGAAAGTTGTGGTTGGTGATACTGTAGTATTTGGCTATTATTCTCAAGCGAACATCGAAGTAGACGACAACATGAAAGTGATTGATGTCATCCGCGATGTAGCAGAATTTATACCTCTGGAGAAAGGCCGAGAAATGTCAGCCGCCCATTTCCTAGAGAAATTCCTTTTCCCACGCAGTATGCATTACAATTATGTGTACAAATTGAGTGGGGGAGAGCAACGCCGCTTGAAATTGATGAAAGTTTTGATGAGTAATCCTAACTTTTTAATTCTCGATGAGCCAACCAACGACTTGGATATATACATTTTAAGTGTGTTGGAAGACTACCTTAAAAATTTCCAAGGTTGTTTAATTGTTGTTTCTCACGACCGTTACTTCATGGATAAAATGGTAGACCATATCTTCGTTTTCGAAGGTGATGCTAAAATCAATGATATCACAGGAAATTACACCGTTTATAGAGATCAGTTGAAAAAGGATTTACTCGAAGAACAAGCTGAGAAAAGACTGGAAAAAGCCAAAGCCACAAAAAATGCCAAAGCAATCGCTGAAAAAAAGGTGGAAAAACCAGTTCAGCAGGAGTCAGCAAAAAGAAAGTTAAACTTTAAAGAGAATCAAGAATTTAAAACACTTGATTCAGAAATAGAAAAGCTAGAAGCAGATAAAGACAAATTAACCGCAATTCTTTCGAATGGTGGTGCGTCTTCGGACGAACTCAAGGACGCAAGTAAACGCATTGGTGAGCTAATGTCGGAACTTGAAGGAAAGACGGAAAGGTGGATGGAATTGGCTGAATATGCGTAAACGTATACAGTATTGAGTGTGAGTATTGAGTAGGGAGGCGAGATCAATTTGTATTGGCTTTTTTCCTCCCTTTGTCCCCATCCAAAAGGGGGAGATGGATTCAAATTCCACAATAAGTTTTTTAGATTTAAGTAAATATCCTAGCTTGAATTGAATTGGCTACATTTTTATTAATTGTAATTATTTGATTCGGAGCACTTCCCCCTTTGGAGGGGGACAAGGGGGAGGACTTTTAATCACCAACCCAACCCAACCCAAATTATCAATTATCATTTCCCTTCTTCCTTCTATTCGAAAGCGCTTTTTTAATCTGCTGATAATCCAAAAAGTAAACAATTCTCAGTGAAATACTATTCAATTGATCGGCTTGCAACGTGCGGTCAAGGTTGTTCATGAAGTTCAGATTAGGCTCACTATTTTCAGTGAATATATTGTTTTTCCAAACGATATTTAATTCGCTTGCAGGGGAGAAAATCCATCTGTAAACCATGTCAATACTAAAAGCATTGAAGCTCGTATTGTATTTTTGTAATCCATCTTCCGTTGTTTCGTTGATGACAGTTTCACTCAGTGTCCCATCTAAATTCAACTCAAAAAACTTATCATAATTCACCGTTGACCAGTAATGTCGCAAGCGCATTGTTATCCCTGATCGATTATTTATTGTATAGCGAAAGTCGAGTGTGTTTGTCGTGGTTACCACATCGCGTTGTCCAAAAATAGGACCTTCGGATTCCGGTTGTTCACCAATGAATGGAATGGCGTATCCACGTTGATCGGTATTGTAATTTTGGCGGAATGAGTAAATAATAAAGATATGATTACCAATTCTAAAGCGTGGAGATACTCTATAACTTAGGTCCGTCCAAGAAGTATTGGAGTAGTTTCTTGTATCTACCGACGCATCAAGCGCAAAAGCCTTTTGATAATTCGATGATAGCGATACTCCTCCTTGGAAGTAAACTGGGATTTCGAAAAAATAGCCTTCGCTACGTGGTTCAAAAAAATCCTTTCTCGGTGTATAAATCCCATTGAAATTAAATATGTAAGTGTCGAATTTTTTTGAAGTCACTCCTAATTGGCCACTATAATTCAAACCAATAAATTCATCTGGACGATAAAGTCGGCTGTAGCTGTTACTGAAATCACTCCACAATCTGTTCAGTTTCCAAAAAGGTTTATAAATACGATAACCTATGTTGGTGGTGATACTGCGTTCATTGTTATTAAAAAGAAATCCGAGATCATTGGGGTCATACGTATTACTTAGTTCACTATAACTTGCATCATAGGTTAGGCGTCCAGTTTGCTTTCCAAGTCCTACTCCAAAGTTGTGACCAAACTCATTGTTCGCGCTCGCATATTTTTGAGACAGTGCGCCATCAACGGTAACAAAATATTTATTGTCTTTGGTGTTCAATTCCGAACTCAATGCAGTAACATTGGCTTCATAAGTTGACCCAGCTCTCCAAACGTTGGTATTGGTAAAAGTCACCGAACTGTTGTTCTTTAAGTTTTTGTCCAGCACAAACACATTATAGTTGGACAATGGAGCAACTTGTACATTTCTGCGATCTCTTGTTAAGCTATCTTCTAAAATAGCAAATTGAGGTCCTGTCAAACCATTAAAAAGTCCGATTCCTAGTCCGTTTTTTGTTCGACCTGACAGCTTTGAGGCATTTAAAAGAGGTGTCGTTGTTGGACGTGATATTACTTTTTCACTTCCCTGTTTTGATTGATCGATATTACTGAGATTTATTGGCGTTCCTCCAACCCGTCGACTGTAAAAATGATCTGTTTTTTCAAAGAGTTCAGTTCCCTCATTAAAAAAAGGTCTGTTTTCATCAAAAAACACTTCAAAAGGAGTAAGGTTAAGTACAACATTATCTGTCACTACCTGACCAAAATCAGGAACCAGCGTCATATCTAATGTAAATGCTTCATTGATTCCATATTTGATATCCATACCGCCATTCAAATCATGGCTTAAATTGGATCGGAAATCGTTTGTGACAGGGTAGTGTTCCACATAAGTTGATAAATATGGGGAGAAGAACAAACGCAATGGTGGTTCTAGACCCTGTAAACCTTTTAGCGTTCCCGCTTGGGTAACAACATTGTCTAAGTCTGGTTTGATTGGATTCCAGCTCGCTTCTTCCCTGTTTTCACTGATGTAACGGGTGAAGTTCACGCCCCAGTCCTGAATTTCTTCAGCTGAGAAACGCAAAGCACCAAAGGGTATTTTTATTTCAACTTCAAAGCCACCTTCAAAATGATGTACTCTTGAATACCAAATCATATTTAATTTGGAGTTGTATTGATTGGAGTATATTTTAGCGTCGTATTGGACACCTTCAGTGGAAACTGAAAAAACGAATCCATTAAGGTCATCATCATAAGTATCAAAAAGTACTGAAAAATAGTCGGTGTTAGAATTGTAGCTATCGCGTTGTGATAGCACCCTGGAAACCGTGTTAGAATAAGCATAACAGATTGCTCCAATATAAATTGCGCTATTGTCATAACCGATTTTTACAACTGTACTATCGGTGGACTTTGCGCCCGCATCTGGTTCGATTTGTGTGAAATCTCGAGCAGTTGGTAAAGTGTTCCAAAATGGCTCCTTGAGTTGTCCATCGATATTTGGCTCAACAGTTAAACGAATAGCATCTAAGTTTTTCTGACCTAGAGATATAGTGGTATTGAGAAGGAAGAATAGATATATCAGTTTTTTTAACACGCCGCAAAGATACTAATCTGTTGTCTAAATCTTCTCGCTTTTATCATGCTCAAAAGCCGTTTAGATAATTTGTGTTATTTCTTAACAATTTATTTTATGTTTCTACCGCTATTTTAATGGGTATTAAATTCTCGATGATAAACCAAAATACAAAAGCGTAAAATTTATTTTAATCGGACAATAGTGTTTCTGAATGTTTATTTCTTGGGGAATAAAAAAGTCCGCTCAATATTTTGAGCGGACTTTTAATAATGGAAATCGATTCTCTATTTCTTAATAAGCTTCTTCATGGTATATGCATCTTTTCCGAATACCCTTACAAAATAAATACCATCAGTAAGACCGCTAAGATCAAAAGAGGTTTCAATGTTATTATTTAAAGATGTTAACGATTTATTCATAATTGACTGACCCATTGGGTTGTAAATCCCTACACTTACCGTCTCGTTCTCAAATCCACTGATATTTAGTTTAAAAACACCTGAACTTGGATTTGGGTAAACATTAACTTCTTGCAATTTATCATAAGCCTCAACACTTGCCGCATCGTCAATCACAAAGTGATGGCGAATAAAACTACCGAAGTTTGAATTAAATGTCTTGATCCAAGTAAAAGGAATAGCTCTCATTCTGAGTAGACCATTTCCATCATTGTTTGCGAAAAAGCTTAATCCGTCTTCATCACTGTCCAATAATTCAAAAACATAACAACCATTTGCTAGGTCGATAGTATCTCTGTACATAGTTGAGGCGCTCATATTATTTCTAGAAGCCACAACATTTCCTTGATCATCTTTGATCGTGTAGGAGTTTTCCTGAGGCGCATTATTGGTTTGAAGCTGGATATAGAATTTCCCCGTATAAACCTCTGGCTTTTCAAAATTTGCTGAAGCAGCATTGTTCGCTGAGTATTCATCAGTTCCGCCGTTTGGTTCGCTAACGCTAACCTCAAAGACGTTTTCAGTTGAAGATGTGATCCAGAACGTTTGATTATTTATAGGAAGAATTACTTCTTCTTTTTCCATGAATTCCAAAAGACCTGTCCAATTATAGGTTTCCGGTGTTCCTCCTTTAACGCTATACGTAATAGTGAGTGAAGTAAGACTTGACGAACCTGTATTTTGGATTACTATTTTAGGATCATTACAAATTGGGTTAACTTTCTTGCGGAATTCCCAATCGTTTGGTGAAATAATTTCATTAACTCGGGCATCGAGGTTGAAATTGTTTGCACCATAACTTACAAGTTGGACACTGGTAAGGTAATTCCCTTCCATTCCTCCTGGTGTGGTCTGCATTCCATAATCTAAAGAAATTGTATTTCCTGGAGTAACAAATGGTGTAAGCTCATGGTCATAGGTATCTACAAATGTACCCGGACACCATCCAGCTCTGTCATAAATCCATGTTCCTCCTTGATCAATTACAGGATTTTCTCCACATTCATTTTTCCAGTTGCTCCATTGGAAACGCATTGTTCCGTCAATATTTAAATGGTGCAATTTTGGACAAAATTCAGCGCAATTTTGGAATCCACCGAAGAAGTGACCACTTGTTCTCGTTTTAATACGAAAAGAAGAAGCGGAAGAGTTTAAGTCAATATCTACTGCTGGCAAAGCGACATCGTTAGCGATATCACTATGCTGAAAGCGACCTCTCCAGATCTGTTCAATACCAAGTACATCACGTGGAGGAGTACCTTTTATCATGATGAACTTGAGGTCAATTAACTCTTGTTGGTTTCCTGCGGAAATTTCAACAGTGTCGCTCAGTAATCGCTGGTAATCCGTAACATCATAGATCCATCTGAATCCATTGGATCCAAGGTCAAGACCAATTCCATAAGGTGTTACATAATTTTGAAGTTGATAAATATCTTCAGAGTAAGTATTGACCAATTCATTGGTATTGGCGTTAAATATCGAATCAATTTTATCACCATACTGATCATAAGTATAAGTCCATCCTGATAACCACGCATAGGTAGTGTCAACTGGAGTAAGAATGATGCCTGCTTGATTAACATCAATGCTGGTAATAGATTCAACGATATTCACTTGCGTCACTAAAACAGAATCAGTCACCAATACGGAATCGACAGATGTATTGTATGTTCCTTGCGTAAAAGTTAAGTCCGGACGTTGATTGGTTGCTTGAAGATTTCTAAATAAATCGAATCCTTCCATTGCTTTTCGAGTAGGCAATCCAGATAAAAATGCTGTATTTCCATTCCCTGATGCATCGAGAGCTTCAAAACCTCCTTGTTCATCGAATTTATAATAAGCTTGTAAATTGCTATAGCTTGGGTGACTAGGGTCGATGTCTTTAGTCAACCAGTTTTGAATTTCGGTTTGACTTAATGCTTTATCCCATATTTCGAAATTGTTGATAGCTCCTTCGTAACCTCTTGTGTCAGTAGAATTTGCTATTCCAGCAATTCGGAAGGCTGTAATTCCATTCATCGTTCTTGTATTTCCATTGCCACTGTGAAAGATTGTTCCGTTGAGGTAAACAGTCATCTCTCCTGTGGTGGCGTTTTTTGTAAACGCCCAGTGATTCCATTGTCCTTCAAAATCGGATGGATTTGCAGCCTGATCTATTCGGTCAAAATTGCCTGTGCCACTGTTCCCAGCATCCCAATATATGCGGCTGTTACTCCAAGGTAAGTGTGCATTTAAAACTCTATTATTGTTGCCGTCCACCCCGTAAAAAGTAAAATTGCTTCTTGGTTGATTGGCCGCATCACCAAACTGCCAAAAAGAAATAGTTACTTCATTATTTATATTTGTAAATGCCGATGCTGGAACATCTACATGTTTTCCAGCTTTAAATTCTAGGTAACGATCGTCATTTATTGAGAAAAGACCTTGATCGTTAGTCGTAGTTGAACCTTCTAATTCATAACCATTTCCAGGCGTAGGATTTGTAAAACTGAAATCGATTACAACATTTGAAGTGCCGTCCCAATTGAAGGGAGTAGTCAAATTAATGCTATCCATACCTAAAGAAGGGAATTGTCTATTCATTAGATAAACATCAGTAAATCCAGACTCCTCATAATTTGATGCACTGAGCGATGAGAGGGACGAGTTTTTCATCTTAACAGACAAATAATTCATATTACTTCCCAACGTATTAATGTTGAATTTCAATTTATCAATATTCCCTGCGGTAACACCAGCAGCGCTTAACTCAGTAGCTGTCCATAAATACTGCGCTTTATTCGCAGCATTGGAAGCATCGAAAGTTTCTGTGTTTGAATTTGCACCTGTTCCTATAGCAAAGTTTGATTCTGAAATCACATTATCATAAACGATAAAGTACTGATTTTGCTCGTAATAAGTATAGGTAGGAATGTTTGTGTACCTTATTGTATCTGGATATAAACCACTTACACTAAAGCGTGCATCGCCAGTATTCTGATGATCATACAAGTTTGTAAATGTGGAGTAATCCCATTCTCCACAAGAGAATCCGTCTTGAGTTGTGGCCGCATCACACTTTAAAGTATAATACATAAGTACCTTTTCATAAGATGTGTCTGATGGGAACTGATACCAGCCCCTCCGTTTTGTGATGTCATTAAAATCTAAAGTTTGCACCACAACAGTGTCTTGAGCGAACACAGTACTTAACGATATGCTCACTGCGAATAAGATGTTAAAAATATTTTTCATTTTCATAAATAGTTTATAATTGTTAAAGCTTCGTTTTTTTACCCATGATAATAGTTTCGATAAAAATAATATTAATATGGCACATAAACAAAAGTGGATGTATGTAATGGATTTAACTATACCTCTGGTTGATTATCAATGGTTTTACTGAGCTCTCCAATTCAAAAATGGAGGGATGCGGTAGTTTAATTTTATCGGTTCTACCCTGATTTTAATGGATATTAAATTCTCCATGAGAAACCAAAATACAAAAGCGTAAAATTTTAATACAAAAAAGTTCCTTCGTGAAAATTTC
>Ga0307937_1001451_pt1 | contig 12003 bp, 9 predicted proteins | sample OrgLakmetagenom3_FD_201814 | JGI IMG/M metagenome (GOLD analysis project Ga0307937, IMG submission 201814) | Saline water microbial communities from Organic Lake, Antarctica - #3 | ecosystem: Environmental > Aquatic > Non-marine Saline and Alkaline > Saline | place: Antarctica: Organic Lake...
TTGAATGAACTTACATTAGAAGGAGTTCCTGTTAAACTAGAATACTGTGCATCAAAGCCGGTAGGAAGTTTTACAAAACCACCGTTACTCAGATAAACTGTGTCATTACTAATCGTTAAAGCCTGAATCTCGTTGGTTACAGAACCATCGACCTCTGTACTTAAATATCCAGCATCGTTATTGAATGAACTTACATTAGAAGGAGTTCCTGTTAAACTAGAATATTGTGCATCAAAGCCGGCAGGAAGTTTTACAAAACCACCGTTACTCAGATAAACTGTGTCATTACTAATCGTTAAAGCTTGAATTTCATTGGTTACAGAACCATCTATTTCTGTACTTAAATATCCAGAGTCGTTATTGAATGAACTTACATTAGAAGGAGTTCCTGTTAAACTAGAATATTGTGCATCAAAACCAGCAGGAAGTTTTACAAAACCACCGTTACTCAGATAAACTGTGTCATTACTGATAGTTAAAGCTTGAATTTCATTGGTTACAGAACCATCTATTTCTGTACTTAAATATCCAGAGTCGTTATTGAATGAACTTACATTAGAAGGAGTTCCTGTTAAACTAGAATATTGTGCATCAAAACCAGCAGGAAGTTTTACAAAACCACCGTTACTCAGGTAAACCGTATCACTGCTAATCGTTAAAGCCTGAATCTCGTTTGTTGGATTAGCATCGGCATCATTGGCATTTTTGATATATCCCAGTGCTGTGATATCTCCATCAGAAAGTTGCGTATCTGTATTGTCAAGATATGCTGATAAATCAATATCTGTTGCTGTTCCATTATTGGTAATGGTAAGGATGTTGCCAGCTAATTGTAAATCTTGAATCTCGTTTGTTGGATTAGCATCGGCATCATTGGCATCTTTGATATATCCCAGTGCTGTGATATCTCCATCAGAAAGTTGCGTATCTGTATTGTCAAGATATGCTGATAAATCAATAGCTGTTGCTGTTCCATTGTTGGTAATAGTAAGGATGTTGCCAGCTAATTGTAAATCTTGAATCTCGTTTGTTGGATTAGCATCGGCATCATTGGCATCTTTGATATATCCCAGTGCTGTGATATCTCCATCAGAAAGTTGGGTATCTGTATTGTCAAGGTATGCTGATAAATCAATAGCTGTTGCTGTTCCATTATTGGTAATGGTAAGGATGTTGCCAGCTAATTGTAAATCTTGAATCTCGTTTGTTGGATCGAAATCGGCATCATTGGCATTTTTGATATATCCCAGTGCTGTAATATCTCCATCAGAAAGTTGCGTATCTGTATTGTCTAGGTATGCTGATAAATCAATATCTGTTGCTGTTCCATTATTGGTAATGGTAAGGATGTTGCCAGCTAATTGTAAATCTTGAATCTCGTTTAAAATTGAACCGTCCACTTCTGTAAATGAAGTAAGATAACCGTTATCATTAGCCATAGCGTCTACTTCAGCTTCTGTTAATTGCGTATCTGTATTGTCAAGATATGCAGATAAATCAATATCTGTTGCTGTTCCATTATTGGTAATAGTAAGGATGTTGCCAGCTAATTGTAAATCTTGAATCTCGTTTGTTGGATCGTTATCTGCATCATCTATTTGATCATTAATAACATTTTCTGCTGTTTTTGCGTGCAAAGCATAAGGTACACTCATTAACTGTGTTGTTCCAGTAATTGAATATGACGTTCCACCTGTTGGGTCGGTTTCAGTTTTGATAAAATAAGGACCATTTACCCAGTCGATATTTATAAAATCCCCACTCATTACTGTCCCTGAACCAATTTCTAAAGAAACTAGACCATTGGCATTAGAAGTAGGTGTTTGGGTTTCTACATAAACGGCTGTGCCCGATGATGAACCTTGCAAAATAGAAATTTGCATTCCTACAGCTGTTGAACTTACGAGATTATTACTACCATCTCTCACTACGGCTTGGTAGCTCATTTTTTCGGGTGATTGTGCACTTGCCTGCTGCGGCAGGAACAAACTTGCAGTTATTAGTAATGCTGCACAAAATGTAATTAAATTTTTCATGATTATTATCTTTTAATTATTTTGAATGATTGAACGCTTTTATTTTCTTGGTTTACAACATTCATGAAGTAAGAGGCAGTGGGCAAACTTGCTGTGTTTATTTGTGTTTGCTTCGCAGTTACTTGTCCGTTGCTTAATAACCTACCTTGCATATCATAAAGTTTATACGACAATTTTTCGTTGTTGTAATCGCTTATTTGTAATGTTAAATTATTGGCAGTAGGATTCGGAAAAACAGAAAGTGACATATTTAGTTCGGTTTCTTTAATTCCTACCGTAAAAATCTCGTAGGCCTGTTGCACACCTTGCGCAACGCTTCCATTTGTCCCTATATCAGTAGTGTAGACTACTTGTCCTACGCTGAAAGCAACGGTTCCTCCGCTGCCCGAAGCATCTCCGCCTGATGCAGTGGTTGCTTGTTGTGCCTGTGCTGATATGCCAATGCTTAACAGCAAAACACATAACTTGATTTTTTTATGTTTCATTTTTGATTTGGCTTTAATTGTTAATACTCATTATTATTTATGATCTCTATTTTTCCAATGAACGCCAATTTCTACCTTAAAATTGACCATTTAAAAAAGCAGTAAATCAAAAGCTGAGTTACTGGTTTTGAATAGTATTCATTACAAATATAACCGTAGAAAATTCATATACAACTGTAAATCAATCCTAAAATCCAAAATTATTGTATAGAAAACTTAAATCTATACGTGGTACTACGTATTTTTAGGAGAATTTATAATCTAGAAATAAAGAGAATGAGGGAAATTTGATTGGTGGTTTTTTTAATGCTTAAAAGATTTCTACATATTAAATACCAGTCTTTACAGCAAGGCATAAAAACCCCATCAATAAAGTTTAATGGGGTATTTGATTTGTGGCTTTGGCAATAACTTGAGAAACTATTACAACGTTATATCTATTATAACAATTGGTTCTGCCCTGGTATTAATGGAAGACAATCATTTTAAAGTTATAAATCAGATTTGGTTTTAATACAAAAAAGATCCTCCGAAGAATTGCTGCTACACAAGTTGTGGCAGCGATTTCCGAAGGAGGACAGTTGTTAGGTAGGGTGTTTTGAAAAAAGTGGAGTAAAAAAAGTTGATGCTGTGCATCAACTTTTTTTACTCCACTTTTTTCACTTCTAATCCCCAATACAATGTCATCCTTTAATCAATAAAAATCTTTGATTTTTGATGATTAGAGGATCTTGTTGGAGAACGAAGTCTAATGGGCACCTCTAAAAACCCTACTTTGGTTGCTAACTTGTTCTTTCTTCCAACTACTTCGTTGCCGAAATACTCATTTAGCCCAGCTAAATTCCGTTTTCAGCGCCTTGTATCTGAAAAAAATAACTGCCTTATCATTCCAAACAGAGTTATTAGAGATGCCCTAATAATAATTTATTGAAAAATTCAGATTTTAAAAATTAGTCTGCATCAGCTAAATTTTAAATAATACGTATTTTCAGGAAGTGTTTTTTTTTCTTTTAAAATAATGTAATTATAAGTTTTATGTATACCCATTAAATTCGTGGTAGAACCAAATTATTTAATAATTATGAATAAGAATCAAATTGAATTGCGCCTATTACCTAAATATTTTAAGAAAATTGCATTTGGAATAATGCTAGCAACTCTCTGTTTTATTCTTCTCTTTGTCTCCGAAATAATCACCACCGATAAAGAAGTTACAAAGACAATCTCAAAATCACTTTTCTTAATTTCATTATTAATTTTATCAATGACTAAAAATAAAATTGAAGATGAATTAACGCTAGTAATTAGATTAAAAGCTTTCGCTGCTTCATTTATTTTTGGAGTATTAATTGTAATAATTGATCCATTTATAAATCTCCTTTTTGAAGGTGCATTTCTTTTAAATAAGGGAGTAACGGAACTTTTAATAAGCATGCTTTTAGTTTATTTCTCCATGGTTTTTATAATGAAAAGGAACAGGTAGTGAAAAACACAATTAGGATAGAAAGGGCCATTAAGGATTTAACGCAAGAAGCATTGGCAAATGAAATTGGTGTTTCAAGACAGACCATTAATTCAATTGAGAAGAATAGATATATTCCATCAACATTACTTGCACTGAAAATATCAGAAGTGTTTGAAAAGAACGTAAATGAAATTTTTAAACTGGAAGAAAATGACTGAAGCTGAACTTGCAAATCGCCCTCGCTTTTTTTCTAGCCAAACATTGCCTAATTAAACTTGAAATAATCCTATATTTGCGGTTGATGAAACAATTAAGAACTATATTCAACGCAACGTTTGTTTACAAGTGGAGAGCAATAGCTACAATTGTTTTCAATCTTCTTTTTGTGTTTTTTAATCTTATTTCTTTGGTGCTTTTTGTGCCGTTTTTGCAGGTTATTTTTCCAACAGGAGACGTTGAAATAGTCAACAAACCGAGCTTTAATGGACATGGTGTAACAGCGTATTTAGAGTACGTGAGTGATTATTACAATTACTTAATGACTTCAATGGCGCAAGAAGATCCACAAAATGCATTGTTCTTCGTTTGTGTGACTGTAATAATCGCTTTTTTCTTTAAAAGTTCATTCCGCTATTTGGCAATCTACCACCAGTCTCAATTAAGAATGGCAGTAGTTAGAGATTATCGAAATGAAATGTTCTCTAAATCAATGAATTTGCCAATCTCCTTCTTTACGGAAGAGAAAAAAGGGGATTTAATGTCGAGAATGAACAACGATGTTAATGAAATTGAAGTCGCTGTTGTTGCAATGCTCGAGTTGGTATTTAGAGATCCATTATCTGTAATTATTATATTGAGTGTTTTACTGTATTGGAGTCCATCACTCACTCTTTTCGCTTTGATTTTACTTCCTATTTCTGCTATAATTATTTCCCAAATTGGAAAAAGTTTGAAACGTACTGCGAGTAAAGGTCAGAAACAGTTGGGCGTTTTGTTTTCATTTTTAGATGAATACCTAGGAGGTATTAGAATTGTAAAAGCATTTAATGCAACCGAAGAATCAATTAAAAAGTTTGCTGAGATTAATTTGCATCACCAAAGATTAAACACACGTGCTTTCAGAAAACGTGATGTCTCTTCGCCATTGAATGAATTTCTGGGTGCTGTTGTAATGATTTCTATTGTTTGGTATGGAGGTTCTATGATTCTTGATGGAACAGGAAATGGATTTACAGGTGAAGAATTTATAGGATTTATTATTGTTTTTTCTCAACTTTTAGTTCCTGTGCAGAGCATTGCAAAGAATAGTGCGAATTTGAGTAAAGCTAAAGCGAGTCTGGAAAGAATTGAAGAAATTTTATCAGCTGATGAGAAAATTGTAAGTCCAGAAAATTCAATAACAATTCATCCATTAGAAAGGGGAATTACTTTTAAAAATGTCTCTTTTGCATACCAATCTGAAATGATTCTCAAAGATTTGAATTTTGAATTACTGAAAGGAAAAACAATAGCTTTGGTTGGAGAATCGGGAAGTGGAAAATCTACAATTGCTGACTTGTTGCCTCGTTTTTATGATGTGATTGCTGGAGAAATTTCTTACGATGGCGCAAACATTAATCTTTTCTCATTATACGATTTACGCGAACAAATTGGAATTGTAAGTCAAGAATCCATACTTTTCAATGATACGGTATTCAAAAATATCGCTTTTGGAATGGACGGAGTGACAGAGGAAGAAGTGATTAAAGCGGCTAAAATTGCCAATGCGCATGACTTTATTTCCAGTATGAAAAATGGCTACCACACCAACATTGGTGAACGTGGAAGTAAATTATCTGGTGGTCAAAAACAACGTGTAAGTATCGCCCGTGCAGTTTTGAAAAACCCACCGATAATGATTTTGGATGAAGCAACTTCTGCACTAGATACAGAAAGCGAAAAATTGGTTCAGGATGCATTAGATAATTTGATGAAAAACCGAACTTCTCTTGTTATTGCTCACCGCTTAAGTACCATTAAAAATGCCGACACGATTTTGGTTTTAAGTAAAGGAGAAATCGTGGAACGCGGAACGCATCAGGAGTTGTTTGATAAAAACGGGTTGTATCACAAGTTGAGCACAATGCAAGGGTTATAGGCTTTTTTTTATTGGTTGATTCAGTGAAAACTTAAGCATCTTCTTCCCAAAACGTAATTATTTTCCACTTCTCCCTTTGGAGAGAGACAGAGAGCGAGGATGTTATACTCAAAACACATAGCTTTCCGCATTTTCAGCTTTATCTTTTTCTCTGCGTTAAAATTGACAACCATAATGATTGCTATGCTTGAAAAATTATGCTTTGATTAAAGAAAAGATAAACGCACTAAATTCTCTAAAAACCTGAATGCATTGAGTATGTTTTCTGTAACTTATTTCAACTAAATAGTGTCTGGTCGGAAACAGCACAAAATTAAAATCGATCCTTTTGAGTATATTTTTTTTTCTCATCGGCTGATGCGGCATTTAGACAGGCGCACTTCGGCAGGCGCTGCGCAGCGCATAGCCTGTCCCGAGAAATCGGGAAAAACTTTAAAAATTTATACAATTCATAAAAACTGTATGTTTCGTCCAGGCACTCAACAAAAATAATTGATTGAAATGTAAAAGTTAAGACCTTATAAGATGACCAAACCCATTTGTTTTAATGGATTTTTAATTTCTTTATTGTAAATTCGATGAAAACTAAATAGCTATGAATGATTTTTCGATTTCCAATATTGTTATCATTGCCATTGTCATATTCTTGATTTACGGCATATTTTTTCTCGTTAAACAACAAACTGCCGCTATTATGGAGCGCTTTGGTAAATTCCATTCTGTTAGGGTTTCGGGTTTACAACTTAAAATTCCATTGATAGATAGAGTAGCAGGACGTATTAATTTAAAAATACAGCAGTTGGATGTAATTATTGAAACGAAAACCAAAGATGACGTTTTTGTACGTTTAAAAGTTTCTGTTCAGTTTCAAGTGGTCAAAAACAAGGTATATGATGCTTTCTATAAACTTGAAAATCCACAATCTCAGATTACATCTTACGTTTTTGATGTGGTGCGTGCTGAAGTTCCAAAAATGGTGTTAGATAATGTGTTTGAGCGCAAAGATGACGTTGCAAATGCTGTTAAATCAGAATTAAATGAAGCCATGCAGGATTATGGATTTGATATTATTAAAACTTTGGTAACAGACATTGATCCAGATGAGCAAGTAAAAATTTCAATGAATAGAATTAATGCTTCAGAACGAGAAAAAGTTGCAGCAGAATTCGAAGCAGAAGCAGAACGAATTAAAATTGTAGCGAAAGCACGTGCAGAAGCCGAAAGTAAAAGATTGCAAGGTCAAGGTATTGCAGACCAACGTAGAGAAATCGCAAGAGGTCTTGTTGAAAGTGTTGATGTATTGAACACAGTTGGTATTAACTCGCAAGAAGCCTCAGCCCTAATTGTAGTAACACAGCATTATGATACACTTCAGTCTCTTGGTGAAGAAACAAACTCTAACCTAATCCTAATGCCTAACTCTCCTCAAGCAGGAAGTGACATGTTAAATAACATGGTTGCCTCATTTACAGCATCAAATCAAATTGGTGAAACCATGAAAAGAGTAGAGGCAGAAAAGAAAAAGAAGAAAGAGAAGGGTGAAGAGTAGGAAGGTTTCCTGAACTCCATTTTGAAGGAGTTTTTTTAAGAAGTGTGCAGGGTGTTTTGCAAAAGGCCCTGCTCACTTCCTTGCTAAAACTAAAACATGAAAGAAAAACCAGTTTCACCCATTTGATGTTCTTAACAGTAAAACACCCGTGAAAGAACAAAACAAAGCCTACCTATACGGAATCATAGCTGTAATTTTATGGAGCACTGTTGCTTAGGCTATGAAGCTTTCGTTGGTTTATATTGACTATTTGCAACTGCTTTTCATAGCTATTTCCTGTTCTTTTATTTAAGTATTTTTCATCCTTTTTTTTCAGAAAAAACTAAAGAAATCGTCACCTACCGCTAAAGTGAGTAAATTTATCTATTTGGTGCTCTTCATTTCTTTGATCGTAATTTACTTTGTCCTTGGTGAAACCATCCTTGTTTCCACAATTGCTGGACTAATTTTTATCGTAGGCGGATTGACTTTCGACAATATAAATTTCTCTAAGCTTTTGATGAGCGCTTGTCTTTGAAGTTTTCTTATCAAAGACCTAAAAATGATTAGTTTTCTTGCGGACACTACTTAAGCTTTTTAAAACTCTATTTTAAACTATTTTAAAAATAACTTATGGAATTTTAATTTCCTCCGCATCTCAACACCGAACCAAAACATAGAAAGAATGAAGACAATAATTCAATTAATCGCAATGGTGTTATTTACAAATTTCGCAATTGCTCAAGGAGCGGTAGGAGCTATTCAAGGGCATCTATTTGAAGATCCTGAAACGAATAAACCCGCAATGTTTGCCAAAGTTTGGGTAGAAAGAGGAGCATCAAAATTTGGAGCTGACACTGACGAAGAAGGACGCTTTAAAATAACTGCTATTCCAACAGGAATGTATGTTTTAAAAGTGAACTACTTATCAGACTCTATTCCACAAACCATTTTAGCCAATGTTGTAGCTGATGGTATAGAAAACTTAGGCCGAATTAACTTTTATGAAGAAGTGGTAGTTTTAGACGGTGTAAATACGTACGGTTATTACCAAGATCCTTTAATTAGCTTTGACTTCGGACAAGAAAGAATAAACAGTTTGGATATTGCCCAAAGTGCAGTAAGAACCGACTTAAAAGCCTTGATAATGAGTCGTAATTCTGATATAAAGGTAGATGCTGAAGGAAAAATGATGATTCGTGGATCTAGAGGAAACAACTTACTTCAATATATAGACGGTGTGAAAATGAATGAAGTACAAACGATACCTAGCTGCGCAATCGGAGCCATAACAATTTATTCTAGCGCGATTCCAGCAAAATATGGCGATACAACAGGTGGAGTAATTATCATAGAAACAAAAAGTTATTATGACTTGTGGAGAGCAGCTAAAATTAGAGAAAGCGCTGAGAACTTCTAGGAAATAGTTAACGATGAAGAAGGTGTGGTTTGAAATAGCTGCATCTTTTTTTATGCCTAACTTTTACTTGTTTTGTTGCTCTAATAAAAGATTATACTTTTCCAATAAACTCAAATATTTATCCTTCCAGTGTTCAACATTTTTATGATTTTCCATAAGATTACTTTTGTACACTTCATTTTTGATATTTAACTCAGTAATTTTACTCGTAAAATCGTGGTGAATTATTTTACCAATCTGTAAAACTATATTTAAACTAATATTTGGGTCATCGAATAAATTATATAAATGTCTACGACTTTTGTTTAGTCTTCTAGCAACCTCGGTTATTGAAATACCACTTTGTCTGATTGCTTGCAATCTCATACCAAAGAATTATTGGATGTTCTGAACAAAGATGCACACAGACAAATCTTTAGAAGTGGAGTAATAAACGTTTGCGCAAGAGGAAACGACGGAGATGATAAAAATTATTTCCCTTCTTTTGCAGAACGTGAAGAATGGGTTATAAATGTTGGAGGAAATAATAAAGAAGGGTTTAAGCACCCTAACTCAAATTTTGGTGGAGATGTAGATCTTATAGCGCCTCATGATCCAGCTATTGTTTACTCACTTAATAATTATACAACAAGTTCCTATCAAGATTTTTCAGGTACTTCTGCAGCAGCACCACATGTTTCTGGTGTAGTTGCTTTGATGCTGAGTCACATAGATTGGCAACCCTCAACACCTAATAACCTTGCGCCTGATGATGTGGAGTTTTTACTTCAAAAGTATGCTGTTGACGTATTACCAGATAATTTAAATCCAAATTATCAAACTGGCTATGACGATTATTCTGGTTGGGGAAGACTAGATGCAGGAGCTGTCATGGAAAAAATTGACAGAACACAGTATATCATTAAACATGTAAAAACAGAAACACAAATACCAACGAATTTATCTGGAGTTCCACAAGCATCAGGAAACTTCTTTTTTACTGATAATGTGATGCCGTTCGGTAATTATCAAGGAACTATCTATGAGCTTCCTTTTGTGCTCCAGAATAATTTGAATCAAGGTGATGTAATTTTGAATTCTTGGCCATTAAATAGCTACACAACTCTTTTAGATACAGATTTAAGTCCTTTTCCTGTAAATGCTTCATATAGCGAAAATGGATGTTTTATAGCAAGTATGTCTAATACTACTGGCGATATAAGAGGTACAATTGTTCACTTAACACAAGACCCAAACGGAAATGCAATTAATTATTGGTATCCAGCTGCACCTGGTGATTTAATAAGGGTTGGTTATACATTGCATCTGCAGTCAGCCTACGCAAACACAGAGGAAAATGAAGAACAAATATTAGATGTTTCTTGTTTTCCTAACCCTTCATCCAATAATGTTACATTAAGTTTCGTTCTAACAGAGAATTCTGATGTCGAATTTGAGGTTGTTGACTTAAGTGGAAGACTTATTTATGAAAGTGAGGAATTAAAATTTCCAATTGGAGAACAATCCATAAAAATCCAATCAGAAGAATGGACAAAAGGTATTTATTTTATAAAACTAAAAGCAAATGAAAAATCTAAAACAGTTAAGTTTATTAAGCAGTAGTTTGTGTTTGGCCCTTCTCCTTTTTGCATGCAAAAAGGAGAAGGTTTCAAACCCTTCTTACGGCAACGGAGTAGAGACCGGTACAGTTAATTGTGAAGACTTTACATTTTCTGAACAATCGATTATTCAATCGCAAATGTATACCGACACGCAGTATATGGAACCCTGCTTCAGTCCCTTTACAGATGGTGAATTCGTTTATGTAAGAAGAGTCCCTGGCGTTTCGGCTCCAGAAATTGTAAAGTACACTATTTCATCAAAGTCAGAACAAGTGTTGTGTAAATCTTCAGATACCCAAGGTTTTTCTTTAGGTTCTCCAGATTGGGGAGCACAAGGGAAAATAATTTTTAATGTTGGTACTGGAAACTCGGGAATTGGGTATATTATCGATGATAATGGAAGTGGTTTACATCAGTTTTTGCCTTCAAATATACATTTTGCCTTTCCTAAATTTAATGGGAATGGGAGTGAAATTTTAGCAACAGGTCCTGCTTTCAATGGATTGAGACCTATTTATGATTTGAATGCAAATATTGTCGATTCATTACCTTACTACTTTAATGGTTCAGTTGGAGTTGGCAGTCCCGCTAGTTTTGATGGGGAAATTAAAAATGGAATTTTTGTTTTTGCAGATTTAACCCAAGATCCAGATGATAAGGGTCTAGGCTATATTGTTTCAGACACAACCTTTACACCCTTACTTTCAACAAACAATCCTGGTGGATACCAAGTTACGGACGTAGATAAGTATCAAAACTTAATTTATTATGCAACTTATGGTTTGGGTTTGTATCAATACAATGAAACAACAGAAGCTACTGTTTTACTACAAGAAATGTGTGATTCAAGGAAAATTCTCAATATTAGTGTTTCTCAGATTTCTGGAAATATTCTTATTGAAGAGATGAAAAACACAAAACTTAGTGAATTTGGTGGTGTTGATATCCAATCAAATATTTACTTGTTGAATCCATATACAATGGAAAAGACACCTGTTTTGGTGGAGTAAAATAAATTGTTGGGTAAGAAAACATAAGATAACAGAGCTGCTCTTTTTAAAAATGAAGAGTGGCTTTGTTTTTTGATATAATAATAAATGATCTATTAACTTTTAAGGAAACCCAATTCCCCTTCTTTTAATCATTCATTTGTCTTAAATTTAGAAGTATAACGAATCTACGCAACAAATGAAAATCACATTTGCAGGAGCCGCCAAAACAGTTACAGGAAGTAAAGGGCATCTCTAATAACTCTGTTTGGAATGATAAGGCAGTTATTTTTTTCAGATACAAGGCGCTGAAAACGGAATTTAGCTGGGCTAAATGAGTAT
>Ga0307937_1001480_pt1 | contig 11806 bp, 13 predicted proteins | sample OrgLakmetagenom3_FD_201814 | JGI IMG/M metagenome (GOLD analysis project Ga0307937, IMG submission 201814) | Saline water microbial communities from Organic Lake, Antarctica - #3 | ecosystem: Environmental > Aquatic > Non-marine Saline and Alkaline > Saline | place: Antarctica: Organic Lake...
TTCCTATCGCATTAATCGTTCTCAAAGCAAGGAAACTATTTTCAACAATTTAATAAGGAGAATGGTTACCACTAAAAATATTACTCACGCTCAATTAATATGTAGCTAAATAGTGACCTCTAAAAAACTATTTTGTTTACATACTGAGAAGAAGACAGGTAGTCCAATATCATTAGTTGTATATATTCTTTTAACATATACTTCCGTTGGGCCGGGTTGTTCCATAAGTATGTGGGAAAGTAGTTTTTGAGAAATTCGATTTGGATCATATCTGATAGCATTTACGGAAAAGCTTTATTCTTTTTTCGAGCGCTTTGTTTTTAAACTGTGATAAAAGTTCCTGCAGCCGGTTTATTTGTATCAATTCGCTTAATATTTCCTCGTCCATTCGCAAACCGGTGATTTCCCTTTCGGTATTGTAAAAAGGATACAGATAGAAAAAGTCGAGTAAAGCTTTTTCGGGCTGCGCAATCATAAAGGTTTTATCCTGGGTAAAATCTAAATGAGTATATCCAAAAAAAAGCTCATTTTTTACTTTTTTATAAGAAAAGGATCCTAATTCATTTTGAAAACGGGTTGTTTTCATAGTGCTTACACTGATAGTCTGCACAATGGATTCGGGTATAAGACCATGGAAAGCCAGCGCCGTGTGCAGGCTCAAATAAGATGGGCGATATATTCGATTGGCCAGGTAAAAGTGAATGTTGTTAAGGCTTTTCAGTTCGGAAAAGGTATATAAGTTATTTCTGAGTTTAACCAGGTATCCTTTCTTCACCCAACGGCCTAAATTGTTTTTGTCAAAAGCAGGATACCATGCATATACATGGTTTGTCGTAAAACAGACCTGATCGATAAATTCTTTTCTAAACGCTTCAAAAATCACTTTGTTTCTGTTTTTATGCAAAAATACATAAAAAAAGAAACATAAAGCTTAAATAATACTTTAAATTCTTCACAAGGCTGGAGATGCTTGTTGCATCTGACAGCTATGGGGTCAGGGCTATTCAATTTCAATCCTTCGGATTGGGAGATTGCAGGTTTTATGTGAATAGCTCAGTATGTGGGTATAGCAGGATTTGGGGCGTTTCAAGCCCGGCCGGAAGCCGGGGGTACTGGATCGCCGGCTTCCAGCCGGCATTTGAGGGAATTATCTTGCTCCATGTTTGTAGGGAATAGCTGTAGATTCCGGTGAAATCACGAAGAAGGCCGTTCTTTACCCAGTGCGCCACCGATAATTATCGGTGCGGGGCTTTGCTATTTCGCCCTTTCAGTCCTTTCAGGGCTTTTGTTTGGGTGGTTTACTCCTTTTTTCCTTATTTCTCTCTTTCGCCAGCTCGCCTTTTCGTCATTTCGCAACTTCACCCGCTCTCCAATTCGCACCATACAGGCAAAAGCACGTCCGTACTTTTCTACTTGCTCATCTCTATCCACCGGGTTCAAGCAGCCATTTCCACACAGGCACTACTTCAAGTCCTTCTTTGGGTGGCAGGTTATCATCCTTTTCATAAACCAGCAACAAACCTGAAGAAGCATCGTAAGTTTTCATGGCTTCTTCCAGTCCCCGGTATTCACGTTCGTAATTGTCTTTGTGAAGACTGTAGGCCACTTGTATGGCTGAGGTAACCTTCAGTTTTTCCTTCACCACAAAATCACACTCGTATTTAGCAGAATGGTAGTACACTTCTTTGTTACGCCTGATCAATTCAAGGTACACAATGTTCTCAAGTACCCTTCCTTTGTTTTCAGAAAAATTGAACCCCAGCCGGTGTACAATCGCAGGGTCAGCGGCATAGACTTTACGGCGGTTGAGTTGTTGCTTTCGCACGGAAAAATCAAATTTTTTCAGGAAGAAAAACAGGTAGGTTTGTTCATAATAGTCCAGATAGTCTTTCACCGAACTGGTGCTTTTAATGCCGGAAACAGCCTGTAGTGTGGCATAGGAAAATAATTTGCCTGTATTGGAGGCAAAATAAAGCCCGATTTGCCTGATTTCATTCACCTGACTTAGCCGGTAGCGTGCCACAATATCACGATAAAGGATGTCCTGAAAATAGGCATGTATCAGCTCAGTATCATTTTCTTTCACCACCATAGGGAAACCTCCTGTTTCCATGTATTGGTTAAAATCTTTCAGCAACAATGCCTTCTTTTTGGGAGTGAGCTGTTCAGGGTTATAGGTATGCCCGAGGTATCTCAGGAATTCGGAAAACGAAAAGGGGAAAAGCCTCAGCATCCTGTTCCGGCCGGTGAGACTCCCGGAGATTTCGGAACTAAGCAGTTTTGCATTGGAGCCGGTGACAAACACCTTGGTACCCTGCTCGTACATGCGATTGATGAATTTTTCCCATCCGGGTATGTTTTGCACTTCATCAAAAAAAAGAACAGGCTCTTTACCGTACATTTCAAGGTGCAGGGTTAAGATTTCTTCAAAAACAGCCTTCTCTGCCTGAACGCGCTCATCATCAAAGTTAAAATAACAATATGAGCCCTCCGGGAGACTCATAGCTTCTTTAATCAGGTAAAGCAAAGAAGATTTCCCGCATCTTCTCACTCCTGAAATGATAACGGTTAATCCGGTTGAGATATATTTTTTCAGATTAACATCACGGCCAATCAGGTGTGTTTGACTATTGAACACCTCCTGCTGATCAAGCATGATTTCTTTAAGCCGCTCTTTATTCATAATGGATAGATATTTTGTTCGTTTATAAAGAACAAATTTATGACTTTTTATTCGTTACAAAAGAATAATTTGTTTTTTATGTTTGGCTAAACTGCTACAGAACGGCTGAAAGCTTGGGAGCAATGGATCGCCGGCTTCCAGCTGGTGTTTGAGGGAATTATCATGCTCCATGTTTGCAGGGAACAGCTGTAGATTCCGGCAAATCTGCTCTGAGGCATATATGATGCTGATGGGCTGATTTTAAAGGTCAATATCACCGGTATATGCAGTTGGGGGCAGGCGTTGTAAACGCCGAAATCAGGCGGCACGCGTTACAAACGCGCGCCAGCTGGCTGTAAATGCGCGCCAGGCGGGGGTACTGGATCGCCGGCTTCCAGCCGGCATTTGAGGGAATTATCATGCTCCATGTTTGTTGTGGATGATATTAGATTCTGGTACACATCACAGGGCTGTTCGTATGCAAGTCTTCGAATTGGAAGGTATGGATTTTATGAGAATAGCCTTGGGGTATGGCTGGGTCTAATGCTTCAAGCCAGGTGTTGGCCGGCGTTACAAACGCCGAAATCAGGCGGCACGCGTTGCAAACGCGCGCCAGGCGGGATGGTGTGCTGCACGTCTTGATGCCGGAGGCATCATAGGTTTATAGAATTGATGGCTCTCTTTAGAAACGCCGACCCTGGAAGGGTCGAATGGTTGCCAGGGATTAATGCCGGTGAATATTGTGGGGGTAAATTATTCCCCGGAGCGTTCCGCCTGTCTATGGTTTTGGATTGCTCAAAAGTTTCCGGCGATGGCGGGTGAGAGTGAAGAGAGGACAATCCATTTACCCTGCATTCCATACAGGGCTATTCATATTCAATCCCGCCCGACTGAATTGCTTCAGCCGTTCGGGCGGGCCTGCGGATTGGGAGAAGCAATAGGGTATGGCTGGGTTTGGGGCTTCAGGCCAGGTTGATTGCAGAGGCTCTGGGCTTCGTAACACCGGCTGGAAGCCGGTGATCCTTTTTCTACGGCCTTCGGCCGGTGATGGATGGGGTTTTCTAATTGAAAGCCCGGAAAAACATTGTATTCTCCCATTTTTCTTTGGCCCTTATAGGGTATTGCTTACAAAACAAGCTGGAAATTTGAGGGGTGGATCGCGTAAGCCATTCACGAGTGAGCCTGTAGGAATAAGATAGTGCCTATTGAATCATTTTGAAATGACATTTTTTCAAAATCTTAGCTTATCCGCGACTCAAGAAAGCTTTCGGGATGAATGGCGCAGCCAAATTTCCCGCGTAGGTTTTGTTGCAATTGCAGGCTTGTCCTTTTGGTACTTTTGGGACAAGCCAAAAGTACAATCATGCTATCTTGCCATCTTATTTAAATAAATCGGAGTGGGTTCCTGTCCTCACCAGGGTTATCAATTTTATAGAGTGATCTTTTGAATAGATTAACAGCCAATCGGGATTAATACCGATTATCAATTGAAATGAGACTTTAGTTCCCCAAGGCCATTGGCGGGGCAGGCGCTTCGCTCCTTAAGTCTCTTCAATTGTATATCGGCATTAACCATTGTAATTTCAATGTTTCGCTGAAGCTCACTTTGAAATACAATTGGTATAATATGGCATTCAAACAAACCAGAAAAATTACCTTTTAATTTATGCTCTTTATGTTTTGAAGGTAATTTTTTACCCGAAACCAATATCTTTATAACATCATTTAATTTCTTCTCATTAAACTGACGTTTGCGGGCAAGTTTTAAATCTTTTAAATATTGATTGGTAAACTCAAGGGCATACATCACTTTATTTTTTGCAGGTAATCATCGAAATTGGAACATTTTGTTGTATTCCCTTGCTGAGCATCCTTTATGGCGTCAATCGTCTTTTGATTGGGCGTATTAGAAGTATCTTCTATTATTTTACCTACTCTCAATTCTTTTATAAGGTCAAGTATAATCTTACCTTTTTTTGTATTCTCATTAATTATTATTGTTGCCATCTCTTTTTTTTTCAAATTTAATTAAAAATGAGTTTTTCCACTCAACCTAATCTTTCTTTTTGACAAAGAAAAATGATTTTTAGAGGTCAGTAGTAAAAGACATATGGTAGTATTCAACCTTAACCACCGGGCGCCACCGATAATTATCGGTGCGGGGCTTTGCTGTTGCAGGCTTTCAGCCTGCGGAGAATGGTATTATGCCGGGGATGCTATAGGCTCAAGCCTGAAGCGGGTTTCGTAACACCGGCTGGAAGCCGGTGTTCCTTTTATCACGGCCTTCGGTCGGTGATGGATGGGGTTTTCTGAGTCGAAGGCCGGAAAAGCATGGTATTATCCCCATTTTCCTTAGCCCTCATAGGGTATTGATTTGCAATGGTTAATGCCGATACATATTTGAAGCGCCTTTAGGAGAGAAACGCCTGTCCCGTCAAAGGCCTTGAACTAAAGGCGCAATTCAAATAGTAATCGGTATGAGCCGGTATAAACATGATAATACATTGATATTTAGTTTAATCCGAAAGATTTTCAAAATCTTAGCTTATCCGCGAACGGGGATAAATGGGCCAGATAAGGGGCATGTTTTCAGCAATTTGTCCGGTAAGAAAGTCAAGCAAAGAAGCGCATGGTGCGTAAGCGCTATGGGGTGAGAGGGCGATTGATTGGGAATTATGTTTTGTGAAATGATATCGTCAATTTTTAAGCTATTATGGTTAAATTCAAAATTCAAGCAGAACCAGATTTAAACCGCTAATATTTTTAAAGCCTGTATCAGAAGTAAACAAAGGGAGGTCTAAATAGATAGAGGTAGCCGCAATAATGGCATCGGGCAATTTTACAGATGAACTTTGAAGCAGGTCTTTAGTTATTTGTTTGATTTCAGCATTTATATCTGCAATAATACAATTATCAATCAGATGTTTGACTTCCTCTATTTCTGACTTGTTAAGTCCTTTTTTGCCAAATAGTTCTAATTCTGTTATAGCCGATATCCAGATTTGTTTCTCATCCAGATATTCAGCCACATTTTTTGTTTCCATCAAGCAGGTAAATAAGTGCATTGGTATCTGATAAAATACTAATTCCACTCATTTCTTAATCTTTTTTGGTATTCTAGCGCATCTTCATTCCATTTAACTTTACCCAAGTGTTTGAATGCTTTAAAAGCCTTAGCAGGCTTTATTTTTTTTAAAGCATTGTCAAGATTTTTTTTGTCTTTGTATTGATTTGTTTTTATAATCATAACTTTTTATTATTTAGCGCTAAAATAAGAAATTTTATCAAATAAAACGAATGGATTGTTGCTGCGGGTCTTGATGCCGGAGGCATCATATGTTTATAGAAATGATTGCTACAGTTAGAAACGCCGACCCTGGAAGGGTCGAATGGTTGCCGGGATAAATGCCGGTGAATATTGTAGAAGTTCCGCCTGTCTATGATTTTGGATTGCTGAAAAGTTTCCGGCGACGGCGGACAAGTGGGACGAGAGGACAATCCATTTACCCTGCATTTCATACAGGGCTATTCATATTCAATCCCGCCCCACTGAATTGCTTCAGCCGTTCGGGCGGGCCTTCGGATTGGGAGATTGCAGGTTTTATGTGAATAGCTCAGTATGTTGGTATAGCACGATTTGGGGCGTTTCAAGCCCGGCTGGAAGCCGGGGGTCCTTGGCTTTTGCAGAGCTGGTTGGTTGAGGGCGGCGTTACAAACGCCGGGAGTAGGCGGCACGCGTTGCAAACGCGCGCCAGCCGGAATGGTTTGTTGCTAAAAGTCTTGATGCCGGAGGCATCATATGTTTATAGAAATGATTGCTACAGTTAGAAACGCCGACCCTGGAAGGGTCGAATGGTTGCCGGGATAAATGCCGGTGAATATTGTAGAAGTTCCGCCTGTCTATGATTTTGGATTGCTGAAAAGTTTCCGGCGACGGCGGACAAGTGGGACGAGAGGACAATCCATTTACCCTGCATTTCATACAGGGCTATTCATATTCAATCCCGCCCCACTGAATTGCTTCAGCCGTTCGGGCGGGCCTTCGGATTGGGAGATTGCAGGTTTTATGTGAATAGCTCAGTATGTTGGTATAGCAGGATTTGGGGCGTTTCAGGCCCGGCTGGAAGCCGGGGGTCCTTGGCTTTTGCGGAGCTGGTTGGTTGAGGGCGGCGTTACAAACGCCGGGAGTAGGCGGCACGCGTTGCAAACGCGCGCCAGCTGGCTGTAAATGCGCGCCAGCCGGGGGGCTTGGATCGCCGGCTTCCAGCCGGTGTTCGATGGAATTTTCTAATTGAAAGCCCGGAATTCAATACTAACGCTAAAACCAGAAAAACCCGGTAGAATTATTCCTGACGGGTTTTTTTAATGCAATTTGACTGGGACTGTAATGGTGAGATCTGAGGTCAGAGATCAGAGATCAGAGATCAGAGATCAGAGATCAGAAGGGAAAAAGTTTATTTTTTGGGTTTTTTCAGGAAAGGATGTGGATTGTTTATCATGGAACCCAGCATTCTACCAATTTCTTGATTTTGGGAAACTAAATCCTGATGTAATTCTTCGGATATGTATTCGCAGTCTTTCGCAAAATCCAATGCAGTGTTGGTTTCGCTGTTTTCACCATCGCAGGCCAGAGGTCAGAGATCAGAGGTCAGAGATCAGAGGTCAGAGATCAGAAGGGAAAAAGTTTATTTTTTGGGTTTTTTCAGGAAAGGATGTGGATTGTTTATCATGGAACCTAACATACGGCCAACTTCATTGTTTATAGAAATCAACTTCTTATGCGTTTCATTATCAATATATTGACAATCTTTTGCAAAATCTAAAGATGATTCGGTTTCGCTATTCTCACCATCACAATCTGTTAATTTGCTGATAAAATGAGCTTCATATCTTCTTTTTGCCCATGCTTCCCTTAAATTCAAACATACTGAACGGGAAGATCTCCTAATTTGGCTGGTCAAAGCATATCTTTCTTCTTTTGGAAAGGATTTACTGATTTCAAAAATCCTCATCGCCAAATCATATGCTTTCTGGTAAACCAATAAATCTTTCGCCGAATTAATTCGCATTCTCACTCAATTATTAGATTATAACTCTGATATCTGATCTCCGACTTCTGTCTTCTGTCTTCTGTCTTCTGACCCCAGTGAAATATTCACTCCGTGAATTTCATCCCAGTTGATTGCAAATAAAATCAACGGGATAAACAGGGCAGGCTTCTGATCTCTGACCTCCGATCTCTGACCCCAGTGAAATATTCACTCCGTGAATTTCATCCCAGTTGATTGCAAATAAAATCAACGGGATAAACAGGGCAGGCTTCTGATCTCTGACCTCCGATCTCTGACTTCTCTCCTCTTCTTCACTCCCCTCTTCTTAACTCATCGCTGATCTCCAGGATACCACTCATACATCCGCTCTATGCCTTCGTCAATCTCTATTTTGTGGTGCCAGCCGAGGCTGTGGAGCTGAGAGGTGAGAGGTGAGTCGAATAACGACTGGCGAATTAACAATCAGTCTTTTAAACAGGCAAGAGGAACAACGCAAACACCATCGCTGCGCCGATAAGCATATTGTCCGCCTGTAATAATCATCAGAAAAGATGGCGCTCCCATTTTATCCTTATCAATTCTGTTTTTAAGTGCCAATAGATTTTCAGCTGCATAATCTATTTGCTTTTGACCCAGTTTCACTTCAATAGCAGCCCATCTGCCATCGCGGAGTTGAACAATCATATCAGACTCCAACCCACTTTTATCACGATAATGATAGACATCACCGTCGTTTGATTGTGCATACACCCTGATGTCTCGTGTACACAAAGCTTCAAAAAGGAAACCAAAGTATTGAAAATCGTTCAATATGCCTTCAGGATTTGTCCTCAGTACGGCTGTAGCAATAGATGGATCCACCAGATGACGTTTGGGAGAAGTTCGAAGGGCAGTTTTTGAGCGCAATGATGGTGCCCATGCCGGTAAATCTTCAACTAAAAAAATCCTGCGCAGGGCATTCATATACGAACTTATTGTTTTATCGGATATGGTGATTTCTGTAGCCTCAATATCATCTCTGATGGTTTGATAAGTAGCAGTTGTGGAAATATTACGTGCCAATGACCTCAACAGCAAACGAACCCTTTCGGGATTTTTATCTACATTATCAACACGCGAAACATCATGATTAATTACTGCTTCAGCATAATCCACAGCCATTCGCAAAGCTATTGCTCCTTTCTGTTTAACACTTGCCGGCCAGCCTCCTCTGCAAATAACAAAAGCAATGTTTTCAATGCTTAAATCTGAAATGGCCTCTACTTCAAATTCACCATCGAACAAAGCACGCAATGATACAGCTCCATTTGATTCCCGTGATTCAAAAAGGCTCATAGGACGAAGTAACAAGCGAGATATTCTGCCGGTACCCGTATGAGCAGTAACATTGTCTGATGGAACAGCAGAGCCGGTTAAAATGAACTGGCCGGGTTCTCCCCTTTTATCAACTTCAAACCTGACAGCATCCCATAATACCGGAGCCATTTGCCACTCATCTATCAAGCGGGGAGTTTCTCCCTTTAGCAATAATGACGGTTTTGCGTCTGCCATAGCCAGATATGAGCTTGTTTTATCAGGATCCTGCATATACAACATGCTGCGGCAAGCATTGCTTGCAGTACTGGTTTTACCGCACCATTTAGCTCCTTCAATTAATACAGCTCCAGATGATTGCAATGCGTTCTGTAGATCAGCATCACACAATCTTGGTATATAGAAATTATTATTCATCTTGAAAGCCATTAAATACGGTGCAAATATACAAATACTTCCGAAAATGGCAGGATTTTACTTCCGATGTTGGAATTCTTTCATGAATGGCCAGAGGTGAGCGATGAGTAGTGAGCTATTTGCAGAACTTTTCCGCGTTGTTTATCCTGAATATCTGCATTCTACGAACTTCATCGTATCCTGATGCTTCTGCCAAAAAATGGCACAATTTGAACCGGAATCACTGGCACAAATCGAACCAAAATATCCAATTCACTGCCCCATTCTTTCTCTAGCGTGCTTTCTGATAAAACAGCGAAAGGTTTCTATTCCTTATCCTCAAGTATTTCAACGCTTTTCACATCATTGAGCTTTGAAAGTAACTTCTTTATAAATAACCATCTTTTCTACTTTCGTTCTTTTCTCCTTCGCGCTCTCGCATACTTGCCAGCTCGCATTTTCGCCAGTTCGCCAGCTCGCAAAAGCACGGCCGTGCTTTTCTACAATTTTACTTCTTCCACACTCTCTTCCGGTATTCCCACGCTTCTTTCAGCGACGGGGTGGTGTTGTAGGAGGCCTGGTTGTCGTTGTTTTCTATAAAATCGCGGTGGCCTTGTTCGAGCAGGTCGAGGGCTTTTCTGATAGCTATAGGAATGAATTGGGGGGCGGCGATGGCTGTATAGATGAATGAATGAATGCATGGAGCCCGGGATAAATCATAGTTTAGAAAGGGATATATGGTTGCTTTAAGGGAATCGTTTATATATCTTACCACGCGGTGCAAAAGCGGCAAAAATAATGGTGTCATTTTCGTAGTAGAACCCAATGCGATATTTGCCTTTTCGATAGCGATAAGCAGTGGAATGGCCTTTCATTTTTTTAATGTTGCTGATTTCGCTTAATTCGTTGGCTTCTTCAAACATGCTGATGCATTCACTAATCGTTTCTGCCAGCTCTTTGTCTCTTATTTTCTTGAGGTCCTTATGGAAACCACTTAAAAACCTAACTTTCACTTGCTGTAATCGTCTTGTTGTTCATTTAAGATATTATTAAGCGTATCTTTTACTTCCTTATTATCTGCGTATGGAGTGCGTTTATTTTTCTCCATTATTTTCAGAAGCTCTTCATCAGCATGATCTTCATATGTTTTGGCGTTGACGCCTAATCTTTTTGCCAATTCCAGGAAAAAATTCATTTCTTCTTTATCTCTTGGGTCTATTACTATCCTGTCCATAATTACGATTTTTAAAATTAACGTACTATCAAATATACATATTTTTTCGCACTATCTCACTATCGTGCAATCGCTCCAAAAGTACGTCCATACTTTTCTACGTGGGGATCATTTTGTTTTTTACTTGCTGCTACATTCTGCTTACTATCTACTCTCCTCTTGTCGCGCCCTTTCAGGGCTTTGGAGGGGAAGGTTAAGACCGTTTTTTACCCAGGGCGTTGCCCCGGGCTTTGCTGTTTCGCCCTTTCAGGGCTTTTGTTTGGGTGGGTGGCTCCTTTTTTCCTTATTTCTCTCTTTCGCTCATCCGATAACTATCGGGCCGCCAGCTCGCCCCATCGCCAGTTCGCCAGCTCGCCAATTCGCCATTTCGCCCCATCGCCAGTTCGCAAAAGCACGGCCGTGCTTTTCTACAATTGTACTTCTCTCTGAATCTTTACTTCTTCCTCACTGCTATCAACACCCGCTTTGCTTGATTTTTGGCATTCTGCCAGATGAACTGTTTCAACCACGGCAGCGGCTTGCTGTGCCAGCGTTGGGGGTGGAAGTTGAGCATGACCTGTTTCGGAAAATTGTCGGCATCTATGGCGCGGATGATGTCGTGGGTAGAGTGGAAATTAAGTCGATTAGTTAATTGGTTGATTAGTTGATTGGGGTGCCGAACCTCTTTGCTCAAGAGTGGTTGAATGATTGGATGGTTGGATGGTTGAATGGCCGGATGTATCGCCAGCTCGCGCACTCGCATTATCGCCAGATCGATCTTCCGTTCTATCGCCAGCTCGCGTCATGGGTTTGTCGCGGACGTTGAAGCGGTGGCCATCCCAGCAGCGGCCGGTGTCGGTGAGGTAGAAGAGTTGGTTGAAGTCGATATCAAAATAGGGCTCGGCGAGGATGCCCAGCTTTTTATAGTCGTAATATTTCCAAAGCAGTTTATTATCATATTTTGAAAGCGGACTCCCATGCATGCAAATCGTTTTTACAGGATAAAATTTACGCAGTTCGGATAAGTTTTTTTCAAATATTTCACTCAAGTTTCCTAGTTTCTAAAGTACTGACTGATAATTAAATAAAAATTCTAAGTTATTCAAAAAAGTCCTTTATGTGCCTGTTATACAGATTGTTAACGGCTAAAGAACACTTCATGCAACGCGT
>Ga0307937_1001485_pt1 | contig 11750 bp, 10 predicted proteins | sample OrgLakmetagenom3_FD_201814 | JGI IMG/M metagenome (GOLD analysis project Ga0307937, IMG submission 201814) | Saline water microbial communities from Organic Lake, Antarctica - #3 | ecosystem: Environmental > Aquatic > Non-marine Saline and Alkaline > Saline | place: Antarctica: Organic Lake...
CGGCCGCCTTGCCAGTCATCACGCGCCAAGGCGTCCCAGCCATCGCGTTGGTAGACCGTGTACCAGCCCCGGATCGTGTCATCGTCCAGATACAGAAATTCCGCGATCTCCTGACAGGACTTGCCGTCATCCAGCAGAAGAAGCGCATTCGCTCGTCGGGCAATGCCGTGATCTTCGCGCGGACGACGCACACAAGCCTCAAGCGTGCGACGATCTGCTTGGGCAAGGAAACCGGGACGTATCATAGCCCTATCTGAATCGCATAGCCTTCCAGCGTCAACTCAAAACCCGGTTTCCCGATGACTCGCGGTATAGTTACCTCATACCGCGTTCATTTGGTGTTCGGGATGGAGCCTATCGGCTCGGACACGATCTGGGTACGCCTCTTGATTTTTCTATCGGAGACGACAATCAGCTACTCGCCCCGCCAGAGGGTTTTTACCACCTACAAAACACGATCGCCGACATCACTCCCGGAACGCCTTGGTGAAGTAGTCGGTCAGCGGCTTGACGAGATAGGCGATGGGGGTGCGGTCTTCGGTACGGATGAAGGCTTCAACCGGCATGCCAGGCAGAAGTGTGGTGTCTACAGGCAACTTGGCCTGTTCGCCCTCGCTCAGGACGATCTCCGCGCGGTAATAGGATTGGCCGGTATTCTCGTCCTGAAAGGCATCGGCCGAGATGAGCTTGACCGTGCCGATCAGTTCCGGCGTCTTGCGTTGATCGAGCGCGGAAAAGCGCAGCGTCACGTCCTGCCCGATGGTCAGCTTGTCGATATCGATGGGCTCGACCCGCGCGTTGATCACCAGCGGCCGGTCCTGCGGGATGATGTAGAGCACCGGATCGGCGGGCCGGATCACCGAGCGCCGCGCAAAGACCCGCAGATCGTAGACGATGCCCGAGAGCGGCGCCCTGACGTCGAGCCGGGACATGCGTTCGAGCAGCGCGCGGCGGCGTTCGCGCAACTCCAGCTCGCGGCTCTGGATGTCGCGCAGCTGGGTGATCGCCTCTTCGCGGCGCTGGCTTTTCAGGTTGAGGATCTCGATATCGATTTCAGTGATCCGGCCCCGAGCCTGGGCTTCGTTGGCCTTCAATTCGCCAACGGTGCCGCTCATCCGCGCGGCTTCGCGTTGCAATGACAAAACGCGCGAGACCTGGGCGAGGCCGCGATCGAACAGCGATTGCTGATCCACGAGTTCCTTTTCGATGAGCGTCAGTTGCGCGTCCATCGAGCGTTGTTGTGCGGCGATCCCGGTGATCTGGTCCGCGATCTGATCCTGCTGTTTGTCAAGCTGCTCGATCGCCTGCGTGATCGAAGCGCGGCGCGCCTCGAACAACCTTTGCTGCCCGTCCATGAGATCTTTGACAGCGGGGCGCTCCGCGGCGGTCTCCGACAGAAGAGGATCAAAGCTGATCATGTCTCGTTCGTCGCGCTCCGCCTCCAGGCGACCGCGTCGTGCGATCAGCTCGAACAGCTGGCTTTCGACGATGGACAGTTCGGATTGCAAGTCGGTGGGGTCGAGACGCAGCAGAACCTCGCCAGCCGCCACGGTGTTGCCTTCCTCGACAAGGATGGCCTCGACCACACCGCCATCGGGATGTTGCACCACCTGCCTGTTCTGATCGACCTCAATCTGCCCCCCGGCAATGATCGCGCCGGAGATCTGCGTCATCACGGCCCAGGTACCGAAGCCGCCGACCAGAAGCAGAAGCCCCAGCACGCCGACAATCATCGGCTTGCGCACCGACCAGTTGTCCGCCGCGCCGGAGTGTTGATTGCGCGCGCTCACTGTACCCCTCCCAGTTCAGGCGACTTGCTGATCTCGCCATGGTTCTTCACCACGCTTTTCAGAACCTCGTCCCTGGGGCCGAAGGCGCGCACCACGCCATCATTGAGCATCAGCAAGCTATCGCACTCTTTGATCGCGGCCGGGCGGTGCGCCATGATCAGCACGGATTTACCGGCAGCCTTGAACCCCTTGATCGCGGTGTTGACCGCCTCGCTGCCCGCGTTGTCGAGGTTCGAATTTGGCTCGTCGAGCACGAGGATGACCGGGTCGCCATACATGGCACGGGCCAGACCGATGCGCTGCATCTGCCCGCCGGACAGGCGCCCACCCCCCGCCGTGACACGGGTATCATAGCCATCAGGGAGGTTCACGATCATGTCATGCGCGTCCGCCTGTTTGGCAGCGGCCACGATGGCGGCATCATCCCGGCTACCCGACAGGCGGGCGATATTCTCGGCAATGGTACCGTCGAAAAGCTGCACGCGCTGCGGCAAGTATCCGATATGCTGGCCAAGCTTGGCCGGGGCGTATTGGTGGAATAGGAAGACGTTTCGAGGTTTCGGAAACAAGTCCTGCATCCTCTCCTGGCAAACCACTGCGAATGTTGAGTTTTTCTGATTTATTTCAGAAATTCCTTCGGAAACTGAAATTTGGCCAATCTGAAGCTTATCGAGACACATACAAGAACGGAAACATGCTGCTCTTCCAAGTCAAGGAATTCACCTCTCGGTCGGGGGACGAGATCGTCCTCCTTCTCGACCGCCAAGACGGGCCCACATTCTGGCCCAACGTGTTCGTCACGTCCCAGTACGTCGTTGCCGGGCGGGCCGCGGACACTCGGAAAAAAGTGCTCCGCTCAATTGGCATGGCCCGGATGTGGGCGGCATCACTCTCGCGAAATCTCGATGACGAGCTTTCGTTTGGACCCTTTTTGTCCACGCAGGACGTCCCCTCGCTTGCTGACTTCCTCGGCCTCAATGCCGCAACTCAGGAATCTCGATTTACTGAGAACCGTGCGGTAGCAGAGTCGTCCGGCACGGCGAGGCGCCTCGAAGACCTTCGCCCTGACCGCCGCAGACTTTTGGGCACCCGTGAAAAAGCGGCCCATCCCGACGAGGTTGGCAACCGGATCCGCTGGGTTGCGGAATACGTCGATTGGCATCTTTGCCGACGTCTCGGCGACATGCAGCACTCAGGCCAGGACGCCTACGCTCTGCGCGAGCACGGCCTCGAGGTTTTGAGCCTACTCCGTCAGCGAATTCCATCAAACAGCGCGCGCCACGACGAGATCGCCCTCGAAGGCATCTCCGAAGAGGCCGAGGCCGCGCTTGAGGCCACCCTTCATCCTGCAAGCGACCAGAACCCGTTCCGTTCCGCCTTCGTCAGGGCTCGGAACTACTTGGCCTGGCGCTTGTACAAGGATACAGGCTCCCGCCGTTCCGAAGTTCGCAACGCTCATGCCGACGACATTGCCTACGCAACCCGCCGGTTCTGGATCCGCGAGTCGAAGACTACTCCAAGAGAGACCGTGATCGGCGAGATCACGGCCGAAGCATTCGATGATTTCATGACCGAGCATTGGGGAAACCTCCCGAGGGAGGCGCGCAGGCGGGGATACCTGTTCACTGATAAGAACGGGACACGTCTCTCTGCACGGGCCTTTAACCGGATCTTTGAGGCCGCCCGAGCGATCGTTCCGGCCATCCCAGACTGCACGTCGCCGCATACGATTCGGCGCACATGGAACGACAGGTTCAGCGAGACGATCGACAGCCTTCCGGCCGACAAGAAACCGCCAGAGGAGCGTGAAATCCAGATGCGAAATCGGCTTCAGGGGTGGTCGCCTAATTCGAAGATGGGCGCTCTTTATGCCCGGCGGCACACCAGGAGAAAGGCCGACGAAATTGCGGAAAGACTTGTCGAAAATTTCGACATTAAGATCGGGAGAGACGATGGCTAAGAAAACCTATGCAGACACGACAGCATCGGAAGTCCCGACGCCGGACACGCGGGTCGCACTGCTCGACGGTCGCATCATCGAGATCGACTTCTTTGGCGTTAACCATGTCAAGAGCGACATCCAGGATCACAAGCTTGATTTTTCTTGGGCGGCGCCTGAGTCATCTCTTCACACAACTGCAATCACTATCTTACGCGGAATGCTCTCAACGCATTCATTGTCGTATGTCGAGATCTGCACTCGGTATGTTGGGGCATTGTTGTCAGACGCTCAGAGCGCCCTGAACGACGAAAATGGCAGAACAATCGGCAGTCGACCAGTTGAGGTTATTGCACTTAAACACTGCGATGACTGGCCGCGCCGCTACGGGGTCAATAGCTGGGCTCATGTTCAGGCGGTTCTCGGCCGCTGGCGCAAAAGCGGCCTCCCAGGCCTTAGCGCCGAAGTGAAGGAGTTTCTGCGACAGCCGGAGAAGTTTGAGCAAAAGGGTAACGGCGCCTATTTCACGCTCGTCGTCAACGACCCCAGACGGGGCGCTTTCACAGAGCAGGAACTACGAAACATCCGTGACAGCGTGAACCGCGCCTTTGAGGAGGGGGTCATCACCATCACGGAATGGGCTCTCGTATGGTTCCTGATCGCGACGGGGGTTCGACCAGTCCAGATCGCGCGGACACTGATGTCCGATGTGATCGTGTCGCCCGGCCCGGAAGGCACCGAGATCACGCTGGCAATCCCCCTTGCCAAAGGCGAAAACGGAGTCGTCGGGGACCGATGGAAACGCAAGGCGCCAACGGTGCTGACCGAAGTTCTCATCGATTATCTCGAACTCCCAGCCAATCGATGCAAGGCGCCCGACGCACCACTGTTTGAGGGCACCTCGAAGCAGATCTCGCGAACCATTGCCAGTATCTTCAGAAGAGTTGATACCTACTCGGAGCGCCTCAAGGGACCGATCCCTATCTTCCCTTATCGGTTCAGATATACCCTTGGCACGCGTGCAATTGCGCTCGGAGCACGGGACCATGAAGTGGCGCGATTATTGACGCATCGTCAGACCGTTTGCATCCACTACTACCGTCGGGCAATGCCGGGTCTGCAAAAGCCGATCAAGGAGGCGGTCGGGGAGGAATTGAGCTTCCTTGCCTTGGCGTTCCAGGGCCGCTTGATTGGTTCCTTGGAAGAGGCAACACGACGAGGTGAAGCCGGGGCATTGATCCGGGACTTCGCGCACCTTGTCGGGCAGAGGCTCGGGGCATGCGGCACACGCGCGGAGTGTCATCAGAACGCGCCCCGGGCATGTCTGACCTGCCGGAAGTTCGAGCCGTTCCGGGACGCCCCGTGGGAACAGTTTCTGGGGGTTCTCAAGGATGACCTGGCGGCCGAATCCGAAGACCGTATCCGGCTCATTACCCAAGAGCAGATTGAGGCCGTTCGCGAAATCATGGCGGAGCGCGACGCTTCGCACCGGGTAGCCCCCCAATGAGCGTCATCATTCCCTTTGTCGGTCGCGCCCAGCTCACTGCGCAGCAGAACCTGGAAGCGTTCATCCAGCACGCCCAAGGCTCAAGGATTTTCCATGGCGCACATGCCATATCGTGGCACGATAACTCGTGGGATCTGACGCCTTGGGTCAAGTATCGGGGTGGCGGAAGGAGCTACAAACCTCACTTCGTCGATTACGACTCACAAGGCCGATCAAAAAAGAAGAAACCGCTTCCACAGCCCTTCATGGACGCGACCAAGGCGCTCGCAGCCTATGCGTTTGACCACAACGGGGCGAGCGCGCCCTACCGATGGATCATCGCTCTGCGTGTTGTCGACAAGGCGTTCAAAGAGCTTGGGCGCCAAAGCGATATCACGGCCCTTGACATCGATGTTCTTAAAAAGGCCACCGAAATCGTACTCAGCCGCTATGAGGATCCCACAGTTGCCGGGATCAGTCTGGAGAAGGTCGCTGAGGCCGTCAGCCGACTCTGTCTCTGCAAACTGCACATGGCCTGGAAGTTCCCCAGCAAAAAGCAGCAAAACCAGGCGCGCAGCGTCAATGTGAGGGCAGATGGCGCATCGGACGTCTCCGGCAAACTGCCGCACCTGAAGTGCATTCTCGATCTCGCATCGGTGTTCCAGAATGCATCCACAAGCGTCGACACGATCACGACCGGATGGTTTGCGCTATCGATGTTCTCGCCGAACCGCGTCTCGGAAATTCTTGCCTTGCCGGTAAACTGCGAGACCGAAATGGACGGCGCCTACGGCCTCTCCTGGCAGCCCTCGAAAGGCGGGGATGCCATGACCAAGTTTGCCACCTCCGACGAGTGGGAAGAGGTAGCGAGGACCGCTATTCACCGCATGATCGACCTCGGCGCCCCAGCGCGCCGAGCCGCAGCCTGGTACGCAGACAATCCACGAACTCTCTACCTTCCGCCTGAACTGGAACATCTGCGCAACAGGCCTGTAACACGCCTCGAGATCGCACGGATCATTGGCACGCGTCACGTCGACCCAGGCACGATGAACAGGATGGGGATTGCGCCGTCAGGACACACGACCCGAGACCCCGGCCGAACCGAGGGCAAAGAATGGGCAAAGCTCTACACTTTCGATTCCGTTTCGAAATGGGTGCTGGACCAGCTCCCGAAGGAGTGGCTCGCCGACAAGTTGCTCGGCACTCATGCAAAGGACGCCTTGTTCTGTGTTCCGCGCCACGCAATGAGCGGGAGATTGGAGAACCAGGCCCACATCCCGATGCTGATCAGCGACAGCCAGATCAACAATAGTCTCAACCACCAGACCAACTCGATTTTTCGGCGGCACAACCTACGGCACCCGGACACTGGGCACGTCTGGGCGATGACCACACACCAACCGCGCCACTTCCTCAATACGCTGGCACAATCGAAGCACCTCTCTCAGACCCTCATCGCATTTTGGTCTGGCCGCAAGAAGATCGATCAAAATCGATGGTATAATCACATCCCGCACGAGGCTTTCATCGAAGCCTATGTCGAGATGGGACAGCAAGCGCCGCGCGAGATCATGGTAATGGGCCCGCTCGACGACAAGATCTCGGATCGCGCCAAAAAGGAGCAAATCTCGAAGGAAGAAGCTCTCAAGCTTGAGCTCGGGTCCGTGATCACCACCCGCTATGGCATGTGCCGGCACAACTACGCGCTCACTCCCTGCCCCAAGGACAAAGCTTGTATCGACTGCGGCGAAAACACTTTCATCAAAGGCGATGGGCGCCAGATCACCGAGGCCCGAAAACAGCTCGCCATCAGCCAGGCGGCGCTCGAGAATTGCCGAAAGGCAATCGCGGACGGCGAACCAGGCGTCGAGCGTTGGTTACTGAAGCACGAGACCAGCGTCGCCCGATGGACGATGGCGCTGGAGCAGTTGACCGATCCCGCCGTTACGGAGGGCACTTTGATCACGCTCCCGGCCCCAGAGATATCCGAAACCAAAACGGGGCTGTCACGAAACATCCGCATTGCGGAAAATCCCGATGCAGTCACATCCGACGACGGCATGTTCGAATTCCTTGCCCTTGGAGGTGATCACTGATGAGCACACGTAGACTTACGGACAGCGATGTCAGAAAGGCAGTCCAGATCCTCGACGGCTGGACGGGAAAGCTGACCTGGGACCGATTTATCGGCGAACTCTCACACGCACTCGGACACACGTATACGAAGCCCGGCCTGCGAAAACATGCGCGCATACTGAATGCGTGGGACATGACAAAGGCGCGGTTGGAGCAGAGCACAAAGCAATCGGGCGCCCGGTCGAATGGAACTGCAGAGATCGCCCATGCTCGCGCCAGGATTCAGAAGCTCAAGGCCGAAGTCGCGCGGCTCGAGCAAGAAAATCGCGACCTCCTCGAGCGCTTCCAAAGGTGGTCGTACAACGCCGCCAGCCGCGGTATGACCGAGCAGCAGCTTGATCAGGCGATAATCATGCCCGGGGGTTCAAAGCGATGAGAGGCGTGCAGGGCGGAGAAGAAAACATCCGAAAACTGCGCACCTACCTCGACGCGCTGAAAGCAGAGCAACGCGCTCTGCCAGCATTCAACAGCACGCCCAACCTCAAGGCCATTGCCGAAGCCTGCGGTTTCGATCGGGGTGTGTTCTACGGAAAGAACTCACTCGCGAAAGTGCTCATTGAGGAGGCCGCGTCACAGCTGGGACTCGACGATGGCCGTCCGATCGCGGAGACCGCTTTCGACGAAATCCGCATACGCAACGAGGCCAAATCCCAGTCTGACAGCAGGACAAAGGCACTGGAGGAAGAAGTCATTCGCCTCAGGGCCGAAAACGCGCGCCTCAAGATAGAGAACGAACGGTATCGGGCAATCCGCCAAATGATGGCGGAGACCGGTCGCGCGCCATGACCCAGACCTCGGCCCTGATGCAGATCACATCCTTTCACGATGGACCGTTTGGCGGCGGGATCATCATCGGTAGAGATATCGGCAATGGATCGGAAGAGCTTCTGCGCTCACGCACCCCGATGCGTGTTTTGCCCCGCAAGCCAATCACCGGCGAAGTTTGGCGGGTGATCGGCACCTTGGAGGATCACGCGGTTCGCAACCCCAGGACTGGGAAAACCGAATCCGTGCGGCACATCATGGCCACATGGGCTGCCCCAGTAGCGCCGCAGGGCGCCGCCATCCGCCGCTGGATCGCCAGGCACCCTGACATCAAGGGTGTTGGCGAAGCATACGCTGAAAGGCTCTGGGACGCTTACGGACCAAGCCTTTACGATATCCTGCGCAACAGAGACGCGGACGCGCTGGCCGCCATTCTGGACATTCCGAAAGCCGTCGCGATCATCCAGGCTTTCGGTTTGATGATCGACGAGGTCAGTGCACTTGAGGATCTCGACAATCTTGGCCTCGACGGCAGGACTGCTCACGCTTCCCTGCGGCTCTTCGGGTCCGAGGCGGGCCGAAAGTTCCGCGAAAACCCTTATCTGCTTACTCTTCTCGATCCCTGGGCAAAAGTGGACAGCGCAGCGCTTGCGAGCGGGATCATGCCCACCGACGAAAGGCGCCTGCTGGCTGCCGTCGATATGGCCGCAGCGCGGGCTTTCCGCACCACCGAAAACAACCTCGGCGGCCACACCGTGATCCGGGGCGCTCACCTGCGCCGCAGCGTCCGGGAGATGCTTGGCAAAAACGCGGCAACTCACGCCGATGCTGCCATTCAGACGGCTCTCCGGGCGGGCCTGATCAACGAGATCGCGCCAAAACACTACCAGGCGCGCGCGCCGGGGCACATGGAACGCGAGATCGAGCGATGCGTGCTCGATCGCCTTGAGCGATCACGCCCTGGTGTCGATCGCGTAATGGTGGCAACCGTCATTGGTGAGGTGGAGCGCGAGGATGGGATCCTCCTTGCACCAGAACAGAAAGAGGCTGTTCTGACCGCGCTCTCCTCAGGCTTCTCCGTGATTACCGGTGGCGCCGGGACGGGCAAGAGCACGCTTGTGAAAGCGATCCGCCGCGCACACCTTCGCAGGGGAGGCGGAGACTACATCCAGGTCGCCCTCAGTGGACGCGCGGCAAAACGCCTACGCGAGGCGACCGGCGCCAATGCCATGACCATATATCGATTCATTAAGGATGCCGAACTGGGCAAATTCTCGATGACGAAAGGGCTACTTGTCGTTGACGAATTCTCAATGGTTGGCACGCCGGATCTCTGGCAATTGCTGACAATGAGCCCGCCCGACTTTGATGTGGTTTTGGTGGGAGATTCTGCGCAGCTCCCGCCGATCAAGGCGGGCAATCCAGCATCCGCTCTCATCCAAGCAGCGAGCATCCCGAAGACGACCTTGCGCATTGCCCAACGACAGGCCGCGTCTACCGGCATCCCTGACGTTGCCGAGGCGATCCGCGAGGGGTCTTTTCCAGACCTTCCGACATTCGACCTCGCGGCAGCAGCCAGGCCCGGTGTCTATCTCTGGAATTGCCCGGAATCGGATGTTCCCGGCGCCGTAATTCAGGCTTTCGAAGCCCTTGTCGGAGTACCCGCTCGGAGCAAGAATCCGGGCTTGATCACGCGCCTCCATCAAATGGATGTTCAGATCCTGGCGATGACACGGCGCGGACCAGCCGGTGCCGCGGATCTTGGCGATGCCATCGAGCACCGCTGGATGGCATCGCAGGAACCCGTGGCCGACTGGGGCTTCAGCGTCGGATCCAAGCTCCTCTGGACGCAAAACTCCTACGACCGTCCGACCGGTAAACTTGACAGCAAGGGCACGGAAATCACCGTCGACATCATGAATGGCGCGCTCGGCGTAATCAGGAACGCCATCGATAAACATGCCATGGCACGCTTCGACGACGGGACCGAAACCATGCTCTCCAGAAACGATCTGGCCAGAGTTCTTCGTGGTTGGGCGATCACCGTCCACAAGGCTCAAGGTAGCGCGTTCAAGACCGTACTCATCCCCGTGGTTCGCTCTCGCCTACTTGACCGCGCGATGCTCTATACTGCGGTGACCCGGGCGCGTCTTACTGCCGTTTTGATTGGAGAGGAGGCGGTCATGCGGCGTGTGGTCGGCGCACCTCCCGGAGCGTGGCAGCGTCTCCAGGCCCTTGATATCGATCGGGCCGCGCGACGGGCAGGTTTGGCGCATAATGAGCTGAATGGGTCGGTGAACCCCAAGGGGGTGGTCCACGACCACCAGCCGTTTTGATTCGTGTGGTCGTACAAATTGATCTATGATGCGTAGGTTGCCGGAGCCACGGGGATCGAGATCATGCGCCAGAACAAGCGGGTCAGAAGGCGATGGCTGAGATACGTGTGCTCTTCAAGCACGTCTCCCGCTTGCTTGGGCATGGCGACACCGTAAGAAAGTGTGAAACTTTGGCTCAAGGACAATAAGAGAACAAACGATACCTTGCGCCAAGCAAGCCGCGCACCTACCTCATTTAGATTAGCCTGACGATGATGAGGTAACGATTATGCCGATCCCGAACGCCCGCTTCACCGAGCTTTTGCACGATATCGAGCCCAGCCCAACAACCCGGGCTAATGCCTCAACAGCGCACACGAGAATGCGCGATCACCTACGGAACCAGGCTGACTTCAAGAGCAGGTACACCTCCAGCTTTCTCTCAGAGTCCGATTCAGAATGGGTTGAATGATTTCAGGGCTTTGCGAGTAGGCGCGTCACGCGCCTGATATGTGCGATCAGCACCCATGCCTCTGCGCTCTCGACGGTTCTTTCCCAATCGCGTGCCAGTCGACGGCAGCGACCGAGCCACGCGAAGGTGCGTTCGACGACCCATCTCCGGGGCAGCACCTCGAAGCCCTTGGCAGTGTCGGACCGCTTGATGATCTGCACCGTCCAGCGTCCGAGGTTGGCGAGGGCGCCCCGCAGTTTCGGCCCGGCATAGCCGCCATCCGCGAACACATGGCGCAGTTTCGGGGCCTCGCGGCGGAGCCTGGCAAAGACACCGGGCGCGCCGTCACGATCCTGGATATTGGCCGTATGGACCTCGCATGCGATCAGGTGGCCGCAGGTATCGGTGATGATGTGACGTTTGCGCCCCTTGATCCTCTTGCCGGCATCGAACCCGGAAAGTGACGTGTTTTCAGAGGTTTTCACACTCTGGCTGTCGATCACACCGGCACAGGGCCGGGCGTCCCGGCCTTGCGTCTGGCGGGCGGCCGCCACCAGTTCGCGGTTGATCACGGTCAGAAGCCCATCGTTGCGCCAACTGTAGAAATAATACCGCACAGTCGAGACCGGCGGGAAGTCCTTCGGCAACAGCGACCACGCGCACCCGGCGGCGGCCAGATACTGGATCGCGTCCCAGACACGGCGCAGGTCAACAGTTCTTGGACGCCCCAGCCTGTTCGGACCGGGCAGAATCGGGCCAACGACGGCCCATTCCGCATCGGTCAGATCGCTTCCGTAATGGGGCGGCGTGAGTCAAGGATCCTTTTCGCAACAAGAAAGCGCCCCTGAAGCGCCTTTGGCAGGGG
>Ga0307937_1001490_pt1 | contig 11728 bp, 5 predicted proteins | sample OrgLakmetagenom3_FD_201814 | JGI IMG/M metagenome (GOLD analysis project Ga0307937, IMG submission 201814) | Saline water microbial communities from Organic Lake, Antarctica - #3 | ecosystem: Environmental > Aquatic > Non-marine Saline and Alkaline > Saline | place: Antarctica: Organic Lake...
CGACGCACGAGCTCATCAACTAAAGAAGATTTACCAGAACCACCCGTTCCAGTAATTCCTAAAACAGGAACATTTGCTTTCTCCGCCAAAATGTGCATTTCATCCAATAAAGCTTTTGATTCTTCAGGATAATTTTCTGCTGCTGAAATCACTTTAGCGATATCTGCGTCTTTCTTATTTTTTAGAATCTTAGGATCAATATTTACATTTTGTCCAACTGGAAAATCAGATTTTTGAATCAAATCATTGATCATTCCTTGCAATCCCATTTCTCGACCATCATCTGGATGATAAATTCGTGTTACTCCGTAAGCTTGAAGTTCTTCGATTTCCGAAGGTAGAATTGTTCCACCACCTCCTGCAAAGATCTTAATTTGCGGCGCTCCCCTTTCTTGGAGCAAATCGTACATGTATTTTAAATATTCTACATGTCCTCCTTGGTAAGAAGTCATTGCGATTGCTTGCACATCCTCTTGAATTGCACAATTCACCACCTCATCAACACTTCTATCGTGTCCAAGATGAATTACTTCACAACCGGAAGCTTGAATGATTCTGCGCATTACGTTAATAGCTGCGTCATGCCCATCAAAAAGTGAGGCTGAAGTAACTATTCTAACTTTATTCTTCGTTTTATAAGGTAATATTTTCTCCATAATTTCAAAATGCTGAATACCCGCAAATATAATGAGTTTACTTGAAAAGTGATTGGTTTAGCTTGGTAATTAAAATATGAATATTAAAAATCCAAAGATACTAAATTAGTGTGAATACAAGAAATAAGGCGGTAAGCTATATGATTTAGACTTTAGGCCGACAGCCAATTGCTTAAGGCCTAGAATCTAATATGTTAAATCCCTTGGGGATTTGAAATATTTTCTGTTAATTAGATGAAATTAAAGAAATAATTATGAAAAAGAATAAATTGAATCCGTGTAATTCTGCACCTTGTCCCACATTTATCGGACACACACACACAGTGCTAGCGTAAAGCTTTCCTTTATTAAAGTTATAACCTTTGTTATACCATTTCTTACTTTCTCAGCATTTTTCGCTTAAAACGGAACAGATTGGAAAACCCAAGGAAATACAGCTGATTCTAGCTCTTTTATCGGAACAACAAATGCATCAAGTTTAATACTGCGCTCTAATGACGTTGAGCGAATGAGAATTAATGAAGGTGGAAATGTAGGAATTGGCTTAGATGACCCGCAAACGGCACTGGATGTTGAAGGGGATATTCAGTTAACGGGAGATGTCATTTTTAAAGGATACGAAGATTTACAGAATCCACTATATCGATTTTTGATGATAGACAAAACAGGTAAAACCAATTATCTAAAAATGGGTGAAATGAAAGCTGTTATGGCTTGGGAAGATTGTTATGATATAATGCATGATATTGCTTTAGAAGGAGAAACAGGCAATATAACTGTAGTTGCTGGGACATACGCTGATTGGGGACAAAGAATTCAAGGAACTAAATCAATTCTTTACACAGGATCTGGCTGTCCAGCATGGGTAGGAATCGGAACTGATATACCCGAAGCTCACCTTGACGTAAGAGGTGATGTACACTTTTCAAAAGGATTAAGAATCGGAAAAGAAGATGTTGTGAATTCAGGTTTGTACATAGAAAATAGAATAGGCCATGACAATAACTTATTCTTCGACGAACTTATTCTTGTCAAAGATCATGAAAACACAAAAATTTTACAATTAAACAACGATGGACTCCTCCGCGCTAGAGAAATAAAAGTGGATTTAGACACTTGGCCGGATTATGTATTTGAAAAAGATTACAAACTAATGCCTTTGAATGAGGTGAAAGCATTTATAGATAAAAACGGTCATCTTCCAAATGTTCCGTCTGCTAAAGAAATAGAAACTGACGGTGTAAATTTAGGACAAGCGGCTAAAACTTCAATGGAGAAAATAGAGGAACTGACGCTTTATTTATTGGAAATCAATGACAAAGTTGAAGACCAAGAAATAGTTTTAAGTGAACAACATAAATTGCTTGAAGAGCAAAATGAAACTATTCTTTTGCAGCAAGAATTGATTTTGGAATTGAAGCAATTAACAAATAAAAACTAGAACTATGAAAAAGTTAATTTTAGGTTTGTTTTTGCTTGTTTGTTTTAACGGGTGGGGGCAGCAAGACACATTAGAATATACTACACCAAGAGAGGTCGCTGATACAATATTCGGTTTGTTAGATGAGCAATTGTATGATAACGTATTGTTTGATCGTTCTTTATCAGAAGATGCTTTTTTGATTCAACAACTAAACGGAGTTTACACAGATGTTGCCAGCGCATGGAATTGGTTGCAAGCCTATTCTGATATAGCAGTTAGTCATACGGATCCAACAATAATGCTGGCAGATAGTTCGCTCATAGATTCACTTAGTGCTTTAATCATAAAATATGATAAGTTGGATTCTACGGAGAGGGTTTATCAACCATTTGGAGTCTTGCTTCATCAGGTGAGTAAGATTGATAGTAATTTATATCAGCAAACGGGCTCTTTCGTCAATGATGATAGCCAATTGAAATTAAGTAGCGATATTAGAGAAAATCAAATTTATGATAAAGTCACATTAAAAGAAACAGCTCTATTAGAATTATATGGCGATCATGGATACGATGAAGGTGTTATTGTTTATAATTCTAATTTTATATCTATAGGCTCAAATATCGTTTTACATTCCGTTCAAATAGACGTTGGAAATGGATTTCAAGATTTTTCACCCATAAATAATGAAATTGAGTATAATATTTATCAGGATTGGCAAATTGGAAAAACAATTCTAGATTATACTTTGGATGGAGTAAGAAACCAAGATACCTTAAGTTTCTATTTAACTTCTGAAATATATAAAAGTAATAATCAAGAAAAAGCGGTTGATAGATGGGATAGTGATGTAATAAAATACCCAAGTAATAGAGATCCAGATTTAAAATATAAAATTAAGTATGGATGTGGAAATGGAACAAAAATTAGACGACCAATAATTATTGCGCCACCTTATAGACCATCACTACAAGATGTATCTTTTCGTAAATACTACGACCAATTTGACTTCAAATCTTTAATTTCCTCATTATCAGATATGGGTTATGATGTGATCTTTATAAAACAGACCCCAGGAAATAGGGGGATTGATCATGCTGGAGGTATTTTAGCTGGCTTTTTAAAGCACATTAATGCAGAAAAAAAGCAAAATTACCCCAACGAAGATTGGGAAAATATTGTGATTGGTTTTAGCGCCGGAGGGCAGCATTGGCGATGGGCGTTGAAACAACTTGAAAAAGAACACATGGAATGGGGAACACCTCATCACCATACAAGACTATACATTCCTTTTGACTCTCCACACTGGGGGGCAAATGTGCCATTGTATGCCCAAGCGGTCTATTATGAATTTAACCGAACATGGAATCCACTAGCTGCTATAATTTATGACCAATTAAAAGATGCAGCCTCAAGATCTATGTTAATTAACCATATTGCTGGTAGCTATATTTCTGGAAGTGATATAATCTATCCAGCTCCTGATGTCCTTCGCCAGAATGTTGTCCATCATTTAAACTACTCTTTTAATCATGAGTTTACTCCACCCCAAGGTGACTTGCGTAGAAGTTTTCCAACTTTCACAAGAAATGTTGCTGTTTCTACTGGGCATAATTCAGAAGATTATAACGATGAATTTGGACTTACTCCCGGTAAAACACTTTTCACTCAGCGTTTCCCCATTCCAGCATGGTATGGTTGGAAACATATAAACCGGCACATCAACGCCTCAATGGAAGGTCCTGCATCTAGTGTTTTTAAACGTACCGAAATAAGAATGGTAGCCTTTGTTGTACCTACTATAGTTCAGCGTCATTATAAAACCAACGGTGCACGCGAATGGGATATGTCACAAGGCGGTTATAAAAATGAGTTTTATGATGGGTTTATTACAAGTCCAATTTCAATTATGCGCTTTAGTGGTCTTGGATTTGGAGTAAAACACTATAAAGAAAATATGAACTTTCTACCCATGGTTTCTGCTTTAGCCATAAATCCAACAATATGGCAAAACAATAATTTGTTTTATAATCTGAAAGAGGAAGGGTTAATGTATAATGAATTTAACTCGAATACACAATCAAATACATACGGCTACCCTAATCTTGGGCATCCCAATAATCACTTTAATATCACTCCTTTTGAAGCTATTTATTGTGATCTTTTCACCGCAGAACACATCAAGATGCAGGAATCAGCAGGAAATCACGTCACCAACAATAATTACCTTGTATATACCCGTGATTTTATCTTAAATGAGGTTGAAGCAGATATTGTTTATTTACAAAATAAAACGATTGGTAAGAATCACATCCAATGGGATCCCAGCTATCGCTACAAAGCTTGGTACAAAGCTTATGATAAAATTATTTTCAGCAAAGACAAATCGCCCAAAACTAATGTTGGCCCTTTTATTATTGAAAAAACAGGAGAAGTAACTGCTTATGCTTGCAATGGAGTTGCAATGGGTGACGGATTTGAAGTTCAACAAGGAGGAAAGTTTCATGCTTATGTGCAATGTGATAATTGTTCGCGCCCAAGAGAGCAAGGAATGAGAATAAATAATGGAGAGGGCAATGAAAATAGAGCCGATGAAATGCAGTCTTCATTGGTTGATTCACAAAATCCAATTGATAACAACCATCAAAAGGCATCTTTCAACGTTTATCCTAATCCATCTGATAAAGGATTTACTGTTGAATTTCCTGAAGTAAATGGTAATTACATCATTACAAATACGAGTGGGAAGCGGGTACAAGAAAATGAAGTATTAACAAAAAGGTCTTTCGTTGAACTTCCTAAAGGGGTCTACTTTATCAAATGGATAAATAAAAACGACATACAAACCTTAAAAATAATTGCATTATGAAAAAGCTAATTTTATTACTTATAATTTCTTTTTTACTTACATCTTGTAAAAAAGAACGTACCTTCCATATCACGGCAAAAAATGCGGTAACAGGAACTCCATACCCGGGCTTAACTTATGAAATACAACGCAGTTGGAGTGGAGCATTTGAAAACAAATATAAATCTGTTGGTTCAGGTGTATTAGATGCAAATGGTGAAGCTTATTTTACGAAAAGATTAAATGAGAATTCTTCTTATTCAATTTCGGTTGCACCTCCACCAAATACTTGCTATATGACTGATTCTGATTTGCATGCTGGAGGGGAAACTAATTTCAAAGCAGAGTTTGAGTTTGCCGAGTGTGCTTATTTGACTATATCCGTTAATAATATAAACTGTCAAGGTTTATCTGATAATATAATATTTGATATGCAACCAATATATATAGAAGGTTATAATAATATTATACCAAGAGAGGAGATGGGGTGCTATTCTAATACTTTTATAGAGTCATCAGTACCTTTTGGGCAATGGGAGGCAACATGGGAGGTGACAAGAAATAATTCAACAACATATCACGATACAATTTTTTTTATGACCATTAATGAACATTATTTATTAACAATTAACTATTAATAAATGCCTTTCGAAGCGATTTATTGTGACCCTCAAACTTATCAGCACATTAAGATGCAAGAGTCTGTTGATGATGATGGTTTAAATGATGTCTTTCTTGTGCATACCCGAAACTTCATTCTAGACGAAGTAGAGGCCGACATTGTTTACCTTCAAAACAAAACCATCGGTAAAAATCACATCCAATGGGATCCTAATTACCGTTATAAAGCTTGGTATAAGGCGTATGATAAAATTATTTTTGGGGATACAGTTACGCCAAAAACCAACCCTGGCCCTTTTATCATTGAGGAAACAGGAGAAGTTACAACCTATGCTTGTAACGGTTTAGTGATGAAACCTGGTTTTCATACTCAGAGTGGTTCAACTTACCATGCCTTTATTCAATTACCACCTTGTCAAAAAAGCGGAATGATCAAAAACTCATCAAATAACAATAAAGAAGAGGAGCAAAATTATAGGGTAACATTTGCGGAAAAATAAAGGGCGGAAATTGAAAAAGAAAATAACAAAAAAGTAAAAATTTATCCTAATCCAAACAATGGATCATTCACAATAGAAGTTACTCATCTTTATATTGATGGGGAGATTTTTATACATGATGCTTTTGGGAAGAAATTATACCAAAGTGGCATTAATCAAAATAAAACACCAATAAATCAACAGTTTGAAAGAGGAGTGTATTTTGCTACGCTAATCAAAGGAAATAATAAACATACAGAAAAAATCATAGTAAGATGAGGTATTTTATAAAAACTGCTTTTTGATTTTTCTCTATCAACAAAACAACCAGTTAACGACATAAATTCCACTTTCGGTGAAGAAAAGTCTCTATTAGGCACTTTATTCTTTAATTTAACGGAAAATTATACTATTGGTTATGAAGAAGCTTTCGTCTGTACTTTTTGCAATTTTATTGTGCTTTTCAATTTTAGCTCAAGATTCTCCCCGAAACTACATTGTTCATATAGGAGAAAAGCCTTTTCAAATTGAAGGTTCTATTGTTCAAAATTGGGAGGGTATCCAAAATACTACAGTTAATGAATTTGAAGGAGACTTAATTGTTTTGGTTCAGTTCAATGCTATTCCATCAGTCGTGGATAAAGCTTTATTATTAACGAACGGAATAGAATTATTAAAGTACATTCCTAATTTTAGTTGGGTGGCTCGTGTAAAACCGACATTAACACCTGAGGAACTGATTGCAAATAACATTCGAAATATTGTTGAGCTTAAACCTGAATGGAAAATCTCTTCTGCAATTAAGGAAGGAAATATTCCTTCCTACGCAGGCACAAGTGATAAAGCGCAAGTAAGGGTATTGTTTTTTGCAGCTCCAAAAAATACGTCGTTCGAATCTATTTTAAGTGAATATAAAGTAACAATTGGTCAAGTAGATAATACATTGAATAGTGTTAACATAAGCGCTTCAGCAACAGAATTGATTAAATTATCTGAGCATCCATTGGTTCAATACATTGAATTTATCGAACCACCAATTGAGAATGAAACTATTCTTCAAGAATCGGAACGTATCATGAGTACCTATATTTCAAATAATCCAGCTAAGAATTACTTCTTTAATGGTTCTGGAGCAAATATAGCAGTTGATGAAAGTGGAACATTCGATCCGTTAGAGAATCCTAATTTACGAAGTCGAATTAACAGAACATTTGAAAGCCCTGGAACTCCAAGTGGACACAAAACCAATGTTGGAATAAGAATGGCAAAAGCAGGAAACATTGATCCAACGCAACAAGGAACAGCTTTTGGAGCTACACTATATTCTGGTGGGTTTAGTACACAAGATGCTGCCACAAATGGAATACATATCGTGAACCGTTCTTATGGTTGGGGTTGTCCAACAGCACCAGAAACTTATAATGGAAGTTCTGCTAATTATGATTTTTATGTGCGTACAAATCCTACATTTATAATTACTCATTCTGCGGGAAACATTGGACAAAGCACTTGCTATGCGGGATCACCAGGTTGGGGAAACATTACGGGAATGCCGAAAATGGCAAAGAATATTTTCAACGTTGGCTCTTCTGGAGATGATGGAGAACTAACCGATTTTAGTAGCAGAGGTCCAGCCAAGGACGGTAGATTATTGCCACATATTGTTTCTCCTGGTCAAGGTGGAACTTCTTATGCATCACCAAATTTGGCGGGTGTATTTGCCCAATTGATTCAAGCGTATCGTTTTCACAATAATAATATTACTCCACCTGCGGGACTGTTGAAAGCGATAATTATGAATACCGCAGATGATATGTTGAACCCGGGTCCAGATTTTAAAACTGGATTTGGACATGTAAATGCAAGACGCGCTTATGAGGTGGTCAATGAAGGAAATCATCTTGAAGCATCAATAACTAATGGTGCAAATAACAACCACACTATTTCTGTTCCAGCAAATGTGAAAGAATTGAAAGTGATGGTTTACTGGGTTGATTGGGAAGCTTCTGCGGGGATTTCAACAAGATCACTCGTCAACGATTTGGATATTACGTTAGCAGATCCAAGTTCAGCCAATTTTCAACCTTGGGTTTTGAATCCCACATTCAATGCTGTTACTTTAGATGACATTGCGGTGCGTGCAACAGATACATTAAACAACAATGAGCAAATAACAATAGTTAATCCGCAATCGGGATCATATCAATTAAATGTTCAAGGAACAATGGTTCCACAAGGTCCCCAAACTTATTTTATGACGTACGAATTTGTTTATGATGAAATCGTAGTAACTCATCCACACGGAGGGGAAAAATTTGTTCCTGGTGAAATGGAGCGCATTCGTTGGGATGCAACAAGCACTGGTCAGAGTTTCTCCATTTCTTACAGTCAAAATAACGGAGCTTCTTGGAGTAGCATCGCCACTGGACTGGGGTCAAATGACCGCTATTATGACTGGAATGTGCCACAAGATTTAACAAACGATGCACTTATTAGAATTGAGAGAGGAAATTTAGAAGGACAAAGCGATACTACTTTCAGTATCGCTCAGCAACCAGTTGATTTCACTTTGGCTTGGTCTTGCGCTGATTCTTCGCTATTTTCTTGGGATGCTTTACCAAGTGCGAATGGTTATATTGTTTACCGTGTTGTTGGTGATTACATGGATTCTGTGGGTTACACCACTGCAAACTCAATAATACTTAATGGTCTTTCATTAACAGAAACTGAATATGTTTCCATCGCAGCATTTGAAAATGGAATTATTAGCAGACGCGTTTTAGCAGCTGAGCGAGCTCCATCAAATTTGAATTGTAATGAAAACGATATTGGATCGGTACAAATTTTAACACCAGGCGCAACGAACCTTCCGAGCTGCATGAGTTCGAATTTGTCTGTTAAAATAAAATTGCGGAATTGGGGTGTAAATGCTGTCGATACATTGCCTGTTAGTTATCGTATAAATGGAGGAATTATAAATATGGATACTGTTTTTGTAAACGTTCCGTCAGCTAGTGAATATGATTTTACATTTACTCCAGTATTCAATCTTATGACTGGAAACAACACAATAGAAGTCTGGACTGGTTTAAATGGAGATTTAATTACAATGAATGATTCTGTAATAAGCAATGTAATGGTTTATCAAAGTGTTAATGCAGGCGCAAGTTTAATGCAAGATTTCGATAGCTTTTCTAATTGTAGTAACGCTAATAATTGTGAATTAACCAATTGTAGTTTACAAGATGGTTGGTACAATATCCCCAATGGATCAGGAGATGATATCGACTGGAGAACAAATAACGGATCGACTGCATCATCAGGAACAGGGCCTTCTTCAGACCATACTTCTGGATCAGGTAAATATTTATACATTGAAGGTTCGGGGCCTTGCAACAACAGTTCTGCAAGTCTTTATTCGCCATGTATAGACTTAACGGGAATAAATAATGCTCAGCTTTCATTTTGGTATCATGCATTTGGTGGTTCAATTGGAGAATTGCGCGTTGATGCATTGGCAAACGGAGAGTTTTATGAAGATATTATGACGCCTATTGTTGGAGAGAAAGGCGATCAATGGATTAATCAAGTAGTTGACCTCTCACAATTCAGTAATCAAAGTGTTATTTTAATTATTAGAGGTTCAAACGGTCCTAGCAGTTGGTACTCAGATTTAGCGATAGATGATATTAATGTAACAACATTGCCTATTGCAAATTATTCAGTAAACGAAACAAAATTATGCGCCGATGAGATTATTACGATTTCAAATACATCCACAAATGCGGATACTTACGCATGGAATTTTATACCGAATACAGTAAATTATGAAGCAGGAACGAATATTAATTCGATTAATCCACAAGTTAGTTTCAATGCTCCTGGTTTTTACTCTATTGAGCTCATCGCATCAAATACTAATGGTGATAATGCATTAAGCTTCACAGACCATATTTACGTTTGGGAAGAGCAGCCTAAACTTTCAGGGAATCCATTTTGTAGTAGCGATTCAATAATCATTCAAGCAAATAATAAAGGTGAATTCGTTGACTATTATTTGAATGGAAATATTGTTTATTCAGGAACAGATTCTTCATTTTATTTTGAAACGGCTGTTGAAAACGATGAAATATTTATCACTTATTCAGTGAATGGCAATTGTAAACTCTATTCTGACACATTGACTATTAGTTATGTTAATATAGAAGTTGGAATAACACAAATTGAAGATCAGCTTAACGCAGTTGCAATTGCTGATGACTATCAATGGATAGACTGCTTCAATGATTCTATGCCTATATTTGGAGATACAAATATGATTTTCACTCCTTCTGCAAATGGCGAATACGCATTAGAAATTACAGAAAATGGTTGTATTGAAAGATCTGATTGCTTTGAATACATACAACCTCCATATATCGATTATGCAAATGACAGTATTAATATTTTTCCGAATCCAACCAAAAATAATGTGACACTTCAGTTTGGGGTTGAAAAGGAGTTTATAGATATTCAGATTTATACTATTTTAGGTCAACTGATTTTAAAAATGACCGCAAGGAATACAAGTATGGTTGAGATTGATTTACCTGAAACCTCAATGGTTTATATGATTCATGTTGAATCGGAGGATGTAAATCGTGTTTTTCGAATTATAAAGAATTAAGGGTTGAAGCTTAGGTTTCGTGAAAGAATAAACACCGTAATTAGAGGGAATCTTTTTCATCTCTCTTCGGAGAGGAACCGAGGGAGAGGACTTTTTAATGATCTAATTATTAATCAAGTGATTGGAGTGTCTACATTTGCTGTATCAACTCGAGTAATTAAAAACCCTTTATCATCCATCAGAACTTAAGTCCAACAAAGCTGAATTATCTGGCGTTGCTCCTGTAGGGTTTATGCCTATGTTTTGAGCAGAGGAGTTTAAAGGGGGAGTAGCAAAGAAAATCTAGCTACTAATGCTATTGATAGTCTGTTTAAATTTCTCATTATTATTTTTTTAATGCTTATCCGTTTGTTTACCCAAGATAGTTTTTGAAATCAGACCACGAGATACAATCTCGTGGTAATACTCGTATAATATAGCAGGATCTCATTTATATTTTATATTGAAACCCATCCGCCTTATGATGATATCTCTATTAAAATAATGGTTATAATCTCCTTTTTTAATCCAAATTGTTTTAGGGTAAACAAGCGGATAAGCATTTTATTTTTTTAAGTTTTATTACTTTTGTTATTTTAATTTCGTTTTGTTATTGGTACGTCTATCGTTTCTTAAATTACTCGAACTGACATTAAATTTTAGTTTATTGTTATATTTATTAGTTACAACTGAATTACAGATTGCTCATAAACACGCCAAAAAATTCCTTCTTTTAGTTAAATAACCTTTGTATGCTTATTCTTTTCCATTTCTAAAATAGCAACGATTTTTAAAATAAAAAGTTTACCGTCCGTCAGCTGACGGACGGTATTTAACATTGCTGAAAGATGACAATTAGCACGAAAATATTTGAAAAATTTGACGTAAATCAAATAGCCAAATAGTCAATCCCTAACACAACGCACAGAATTCCCACCACTTTTAAGTCCGGTAATTCGGGCGACACGGCTTTCACTATCAGCGAGTGCCCGAGTCCTCAAATCGGCACCACTCTCCGTAACCGTCCACAAGTAACTGGTCACACCCGCACCGAAGAAC
>Ga0307937_1001507_pt1 | contig 11650 bp, 9 predicted proteins | sample OrgLakmetagenom3_FD_201814 | JGI IMG/M metagenome (GOLD analysis project Ga0307937, IMG submission 201814) | Saline water microbial communities from Organic Lake, Antarctica - #3 | ecosystem: Environmental > Aquatic > Non-marine Saline and Alkaline > Saline | place: Antarctica: Organic Lake...
TTTTTATTTACCTCCTTTTCCAACTCCCAAAATCTTAGAAGCTACCTCTACGATTTTATCCTCCTTGTCAGAGAACATATTGTATGCATCTGTAATACCTTGGTACTTCATCCCCATACCAACGTTCATCATTTGTCCATATCCCGATAATTCATTAACTTCTCTATTTTCTCTCATAGATCTAATAGCAGCATTGTCTCTGGCTGTTGCTGCCTGAATTTCTTTTTCTTGCATGTCCAAGTTAGCACCGGCTTGATTAACAATATCATTTTGTCTAGCCTGTACTCTACCAAGTCCTCCTGCAATTGCTCTGGCACCACCTGATCTTATAGCTTCTGTACTAGTTGCTGCCATAATATTACCTTGCTCTACAGCTAGATCAGCTGCTCTTGTACTGACCTGCCTATCTTCTTGAACATTATCTAGATCTGAAAACTCAAAGTTATCAATTAATTTTTGTCCTCTTTTCTGCATCTTCTTGCCTTCAAAAAACTTAGAGATACCTCCGTATAAGCCCGTAGCTGTTGACATTGACATGTTATATAGTTTTTAAGTAGTGGTTGACTTGCTCGTCTCCCTCTTTATAGTTATTATTTTTCAGTACATCTACAACCGGTCCTACATTTGAAGTTGTAAATATAGTGTCATATTCTAATTCCTTAGCATACTTCTCTATTTCTTTAAATAAGTAGTCAAAGCATCCCTCTTTATCCTCCTTTTCAACGAAGGGGTTTGATGCCTGCCAACCTATCCAACATAAATCGGAATCGGTGTTGTAAAAACACATTGAATATACTGGGGTATTTTGATCGTTATAACAAAGGAAAGTGTACTGTGATAATATAGAAGGCTTCACTATTGGAAAATTCCTTTCTTTCCACCAAGCACTTATTATGCTATATGAATCTTTTGTCCTAGTTAATTCTACTCTCATAAGACAAATATACTAATTTAATAGCTACCTATATTATGTAAAGCTCTTCATAACCTCGGCATTGGTGGCATAAAGCTCTACCATATCGTCACTTGTTACTTCTAAATCCATCCTCATTGTGTAACCTCTTAAATTGGCACCCTCAACTCTAGGGTCTTTCTTACCTATAATAAAGTCTCCTATTGATGGTAGTGCTACTACAGAGTTTAAATTTACCGTTGTCAACCCTATCTCACTATCATAAATATGACTGTTCACAGTACCTATCTCCGACAAGTCTGACCCTTTGTATAATATGTCCCCTGTTGTAAGGGATGAGTTTTGGCCATTTATTTGTATGCTTGTAGTACCTATATTTGAAGTTTCCCCTAAACCATAAGTTGATTTAGAGTTGTTATGAGTTGGATCTTCATTTCTTCTAGCATAAGCAAACCACTGGCCTTCCTTTTCAACAAACTCCGAACCATTTATTGATGATTTTATAAAGTTCTTCCTATCGTTTACATAGGCCTTTAACTTAATATCCCATGGCTTACTTCCCTCTAAAGAGACGGCCTGTAGCTCTTTTATTGTTGAAGGCTCTTGGTTTACCATTAAAGAAACTTTTGAAGGGAATGAAACCCCATAGAAAGTGTTCCTATTAGAATTTTCTGAGTTATGCATATATAGGTTACCATCCTTAAAAGTAAAGAGGTCATTATTAAGGCCTAACATAAAGTCGGGGAAATAAGAGTGGAACGATGTCCACCCTTTTACCTGTTCATCAAATGATACTGTATAATCTTGGTTGTTACAACTCATAATTTATTCTTTATATTGGGCATTGTAACCCCTTTATATTCCAAGCTGTTGACCCGCTTACACCCGTAACTCTTATTGTTAGAGTAGAAGGGGAGGGTTGTGTTTTATTAAAAGTCAACTTAACTTCTCCATTAGAAGCAAGTGATGTAGATTCTGGGAAATTTGCAACTACCCCTATCTGGCCTGTACCATTCCCACTTGCTCTTGTTTCAGTTCCATCACTAACCGCTATATCGGCTGAGGTAAAATTAACACTTTCTTGCCCATCTAAATCAAATGCGCTTCCATTATACACAAACCTGTCTAAGGTAAAAGCATTTATTATATCGTCCTCTAAATTAGTACTTGGCAAACTATCTCCTACAAATAAGGAATCCGCTACAACTTGACCATCGTAGATTAACTCAAATCTATCCGGAATATTTGCGGAGTCAAACTCTACTACCACTTCCCCTGTTTCTGAACCTAGTTGAGCCTCTACGATATAAACTCCATCAGAACCATTTGCTAATAAAGATCCACCACAAGGTAAGGATGGCACAGTATCTCTGTAGTCCCATATCATGTACAAGTACTCTTCAGCACTTGGTCTATTAAATGTAAAATTAACACTATTTAAAACATCCCCATTTGGTAAAACAGTTTCTAGGTTTGTAGGGAAGGTTGCGGTTGATACAAGATCTGCTATTTCAGAATCTGTATAAAGGGTGTTTGAAACTAAATATCCTAGCTTGTTATCCTCCAAAAAATTAGCTGTCTGTGTGAACCCTTTAAATGACTCTAACTTAATTGTACTCCCAGCCAAAGGTATTACTTGAGTACCTTCTTCACCCTCTTGTAAATCATATATGTCTACCTCACCAGTTTCAAAGATACTGTTGTAACTTTTGAATGGGCTGTTGTAAGAAGAAGTTGACCATTTGTATCTACTAATCATAGTCAAGTTTTCATCTCTGTCGTCATTAAGAACAACTGAGATCACTTTTAAATCTGGGTTTTCTATACAGTTTCCACCTATAGTAAAGGATGCATCACATATTGGAGCTGTGACTGTTATCTTGATACTTGTTGGTGTACTAGAATCTTTGTTGAATGTAAATGTCCCATTGCCTGACCCTAATACATCTGGTAGACCTAATTCACCGAGTTCCCCGTTATAACTTGAATCCCCTACAAAACCTGTTGTAAAGGTTTGGTTACCCCATTGTATATCATACTTGACTGGTACTCCGTTGGAATTGTAATCGAAACCAGCTTGGCCTGTCTTAGTGCCAAAGTCCATTGTGAATATTGTTTGACCATCAAAGTTTGATCTACTTACAGATTGGTTGCATGTCAAAGGTGTTGTAGAAATAAAACTTTCTTTTGTTGGGTGAACCACATACTGGTTGTTGTAAGGATCAAAAGCACCTATTTTCTTAGTGTCTATTTTACCTTTGAACCTATCTCTAAACCAAGAGCCCATTCCAAATTTAGATATTTCATCTAAGCCACTACTACTTAATCTCATTACTGCTCCTCTCTTGGAGTCAGTAAAGTATATATTGTAGCCGTCAAAGTCAAATGACTCTGGATTTCTACTTATTCCATACTCGCCTGAGTACATAACTTGTTGTCCTAATACATCCTCAATCGATGAGATGTTTGATGTACCATCAGCGTTTAATAAAAGATCCTTTCCATACAACACTTTTGAAACCTTATCTTCTTGAAAAACTAGTAAATCGGTATCCCTAGAGTATAATTTTTGTATAAATCCATACCTCTTGTCGATATCTTCTTTGAAGTTTGCTACTGATAGATTGAACTCGTTAAGTCCATTTAAATTAGTGTTTTCATTGTATGTAGCACTGTAGGTTAAATCAGCATACCTTCTAACTTCCTTATATTCTTCAACAGAAGTTGTTGTTGGTCTTAAGTCTATATTTAAAAATCTAGAGTTAAATGTATCCTTAACTCTGTAGCTCTCTGCTCCATTACCTTGAGTGTAGCAATTAAAGAAATCCATCTCAACAATAGCTGAACTATTTGATGCAGATTGATTTTGGGTGTTACCAAGGTGATAACCATCTAATATTTCGAAAGTTTGTTCTGTCTCAAAGTAAATATTCGTATCTTCATCTTCTGCTTCAGTTTCAAATATCACAATACCTTCAGATAAAGATATATTTATTTGACAAGATAGCTTGGAACTTTCAAATGAGGCCCCCGGTTCTTCTCCTCTGACCCTTAGATAAAGGGCATTATCACCTTGTCTCTCAAAGTTAGTTGTAAAATTAGATTGTTGATCTCCAAGATCTATTATCTCATTCTCCCACCACTCTTGAAAATTATCATAGTCTCCTTGTACGATCACATCTTTTTCAAAAGATTCATCATATCCGTCACTTTCATAATTTCTCAACTTAACAAATATCTTTGACCCTGCAGTTATAGGTAAATCTACATAATCTCCTGTATCAGGGTCTTTAAAACCCCCTAGTGTACCTACTTGATCTTTACCTAATAGAACTTCTGGTTTTCCAGAATTACGAGTTGCGTAGCTATCATAAGAAATAATGGTGCCTTCGCTTTTTTCCATATTAAAGTTTGTAGGCTTAATTTTCATATAGAGGCCTTGATCCTCTACTATATCATTGCCGTTTTCGTCTACGTTACCTTCAATAAAATCTGGTTGTTTAGTAGACACCTCTAAAACCCTTGTTTTCACAACTTCCTCTATAGGTCCATCTAAGTCTGACTTGACTATTAAGGTGTCGCCTTCTTTCACTTTATCTCTATTGGCCCCATCAAGTTTTATCCATCTAAATAAACCATCCTCATAGAATAGGTTTGTATAAATAGTTTGGTAATTACCTTTATTCTGCTTGACAACTAGTTTATACCTATCTGCAAACTCTGGTGGAGTGTTGTTTATATTAACTACAATCTTGTTTTGATTAATAGAGAATTTCTGTGGTACGTTTATAGTGTTACCAGTATCTGTCAAGACGGTCGTTGCTCTGTTGTACTCATCCATATAGATTATACCTACCTCATAACTTCTTTCTGTCTTAAGGGAGGTGTCGATGGATATCTCCCTATAAAAGGCTATTGATTGTGCAGTGTAGGACCACTCATAAACATCATTAACAAAATCACTATCATTAGGATCAGATGGAGTCTGATCTATTTTATAAGTAAAGATAGGTGCCTGTATTGAAATAGTAGTGGCTGTTGACCCTGTTATTACAAAGCTAGTGTTACTGTCAAACTCTCCGTAAGTGGGGGTACTATTGACATTGTAATTGTTCATGAACACATTAGTCATAACTATATTTACAAAAGTTGAAAAGCTGTCACTAGATGCTAGTTCTGAAGCATCTGAATAATCTTGATCTAAGATAAAATCAAATGTACTATCAAATGTTCCAGATATAGCTGTGGCTTGGGTTCTAAAGTCAAAGGTTAACCTAGTTTCTTTCTTGAGATCATTGTTGCCTAAATCTACTGTTATAGTGTCATCTGCCACTGTGGTTGTACCTAATGTTGTATTAAGCTCTTGACCTGTTAGATCTTTGCTTAGTAAAGATAGATTGTAATCCGGTCTTACCTTTTCACCAAACCTGTTGACTAAGTTATAACCCTCTACATAATTACCAAAAATAGCTCTGTTACCAATGATCTCCATAGCTTTGGCTTTTCTCGGTACATTATCATATGCTCTGAATAGTTCGTCTTCCGGAAGGAATGTATACTTCTTGCTATTCGCGAATAGAAATGATTCAGGCACATTATCTTCCCAATTCTCTTTCTCTTTATTAAAAGTCTCTACTATAGCAAGCGCGTTTGAATTACTTTCTTTAACTACAAGTTGTATATCTGTGACTCTTTTACTTCCAGTGTTAAATGAAATAGAAATTGCGTTAAATGAGTTGACCATTCCTTTATTTTCCATGGTTTGGTAGTCAAGTTCAAACCTGCTTGGAGCAAAGTTGTAATTAGAGAATGAAGACAAAGAACTGTATTCTCCGTCTAGGTACTTATACCTATAGGAAAAAGATAAGAATTTATCTTCTAGATTGTTCTCAAGTGTTGAGGGTGTAAAAGTTAAAACAGTCTCCGGTGCAAATCTCGGTGGCTTCTTAATAAGTAATATGTCTTCCTCTTCGAAACCATTAACCCCGTAAGTCTTAGCTCTTTCAATGTTAATCATCCTTGGTGGATTGAGGTCATCTGTCCATAAAAGGAGATCCCTACCGGACTCTCCATTGATAACTTTAGACACACCTGTTATAAGGAACGAAGAATCAAAGTTTAGTAAACTATCTGGTTTAGATGACTCAAGTAAGATATCAGTCTGGCTATTGGCAATATCATATTCTATCACAAGATCCTTCTCATCTGAAGTTGTGAACCAGTATACTTTTTGATTTGACCCATCACCGAAAGACCCTATCGTCTTTGCGTTAGTTAGGTTAAAGTTAGTTAGTTGTTCATTGCCAAGAGAGTTTTCTATGGCCCCTGCATCCGAGCCTTCACTGTTGGCCACCTTTATATTTTCTGCATGAGAATACTGGCCATTAGGTAACAGCCTCTCATCAACATCTTTGTTTAGCTTGCCTTTTATAAAGGTGTTCTTTAATTTCATCTTACAAAATTCTGATTACATCTCTTCTATGAAAAACTTGTACTACACCGTCATCAAACTCATCCTCTTTTGGTGCGTTGATTGGTACAAGTACTTTGTCTCCAACTTGAATATCTTCTTCTGAGCTTTCCTTGACCTCTAAGGTCATGAAGTTTAAAGTTTTCTTGTCTTCAAACCCTGATGAAGTTACATTTCCGTAATTTGTTACATCAATTCCTATCAAGTAGTTGTTTAACATCTTGCTTACTCCCATTTTATTTAAATTTTAATTGTTACTTAATCCAGACAGATGAACCCTTAAAAACTTGTAATAGTTCGTCTTTTCTGATTGTGTTTATTCTCTGCATGGCTAATCTTCTACTATTATAGAATTCTTTTCTAGCCCTCATTTTTTCACTTTGTGGTACATTCCTCCTATTCTTTATCAACTGGTAATGAATGAAGTCAATAATACCTGACTCAGCAAATTTGTGTATTCTTAATTTATCTTCTGGTAATCCCTCTGAACCCGTAAACAGTCCGTCAGATATGTACTCTAAAACAATAATTTTTGATTCTGCATCTGATCCAAATTGGATAAAACCTTCACTTCTGTTTATCTTGTACCTCCCATTAGGGAATTTTCTACTTAAATCTGTATTGGGGTCGAACCTTAGAGTAGAGAAAACGAAGTTGTTCATAGGGCCTAAATCATACCCGTTCTTTACAGGTGCCTCATAGTCATCCATAGGGATTGTTGAGGTACCTTGTAGGACTTCACCTTCATCATCAAATAACAGGTTATAGTTGTCATCTTGTAGGTACTCCTGAGCTATAGACATTCTTCTGTCTTCAGCCATTGGGTGAAGTTGCTTATCTTCTCCCACCCATGAAATCCTTACATAGTTTACAAAATCTGGTGGTAGTGTAACCATAAGACTTGGGGATAGCTCCAGTTCAATCGCTCTTACCTCTTTTACTACATCAGAATAAAACTCTCTGAACCCTCTTCTAGCTTGGTACAAAACTTTAAACCTAGGCACCATAGCAGTGTAGTCATCTCCATCTCTGGACATCATATAGTTATTCACAATCTCTTGTAGAGTTATGTGTTGGTAGTTACCAAAATCTTCTGGGCTATTATAATACTGTTCACTTGTTGCCATTAACCGTTATCTTTTGCATTGTTCTTATCTTTAAGGGCCTCAGCAACTTGTACTACATCTGACTCTCTAAGGTTAATTCCAAAGTATACTAACATTCTGACCACTACGTTGCTAAACTCTGATTTATGTAATTCAAAATCTTGAAAGTCACTCGAGGAGGGGTTGAACACTGGTGTTGAGTCTGGTAAAGTAAAATATGTCCACTTGGGTTCTTTTGGCACCCTTAAATATCTTACCTCCAAATCATTTGTAAACGAGGCTGGCATAACTTTAATTGTGTTGCCTATCATCTCATATACAGCGTAGAGTTCTGTAGGAGCTACTTCTGAGCTTCTCATGTAGTTTATTTGACTTCTTTCCACTTCTTCTACAACTATTCCACTAGGAGTTGATATCCCATCCTCTTCAAGTAAATATAAATTGGAAGGTAACACATAATTTGTCCCTGTGTGTGATATTGTAGACTGATCCGCGAATTCATCTATTCTTTGCCTTTGGTTAAAGCTTAAATTAGCATAACCTTTGTTAGTTAGGCCTCTGTTCTCTCTATTCTTATCTCTGTTCTCATCTTCAAAATATTCCCTAAATATTTGTAGCTGCACACTGTTTGCAAGCAGGTTGAATTCAGCAGGTGATATATAACCTTGGATTTCTTTATTTAGGATGGTCAGTAATGTGTCGTATACCTTGTTTATCATAAGAGCAAAGATAACATTTTTATTAACCCCTTATAAAAGAAAACCTCAGTGGGATCACTGAGGCTGTCTTATTAGTCTTTACTGTGTACTAACTCCTTCGAGTTATCTCTTCTAGTACTAGCATTCCTTCATCTGTAGCTAGGTAAGACGTGAAATAGTCTACTAAATCTACACCTACCGGTGCTGTAGCAATTACTTCCTTATCCTTGACCCACATGATGGATTTATTGTTTGGTGACTTCTTGATGATGCCATCTTTAATTGATTTAAGAACTAAGTATTTTCTAAATACTTCTCCATTGTCAAATATGACTGGGTTCCCAGCTTCATCTGTAAAGTACTCTGGGCTGTTCTCGATCTCGTTGTATAAGATTCGTTTTAGCTCCTCCGTACCCTTTGAAGCAACTTGGTCAATTGATCCCATAATAACTGCTGCCTCTGAAGTTAAAGCGTGAATTCCATCCTCCTCTTTTGCTTTCTTCCTTACAAGATACTTAAGGTCTATTTTTAGTTCTTCATCTACAATAGATTCCTTAGCTATTTTTTCATCGTCGATTAACTCAAACCATATACCTCCATTGGCTACGTTTGATGGATGACTGTCTAGGAAATCTTGTGTTAAAGGTTCAGACTTAAGTACATTTAAGTATCCGTTTGTAAAAACGATTGGTGTGACTAGAGCGTGTTTATCTTGCTCATCTATAAAAATAGACTTTTGATTAGGTGCATGTCTGATTGCTCTCCTTGATCCATTAGTTCCTTCATCTTCATCAAATACTGTCAGACTACCTTTTCTTCCTACGTTAAGGAGAAAAGACTCTCCTGATCTGTCATTTGTAAGCCTATAAGACTTATCACTTAAAACTTTTTTCATTTTACTATATTTTATTTTGATTGAGTTACAAACTTACATAAATTTTACTTATAGTTATTTTTATAAAACAAAAAAGGAGGCTCTAGGCCCCCTTCTTGCTTGTTTATGAATATTTCTATTCTTGTCCCTCAAATAACATGAAGTTGTTTGCTCCAACTGTGTTAAGCATACGCTCTGACAAGTGGTGCTCTCTCATTACATCTTCATCATCTGTGTTAACTCCAAATACAGAACCTGTTAACCAGTTTTTATATTTACGGTTCTCAGCAGCAGATGCTCTAAACATTTGTTGTAGGAATGGAGTGGTGATCTTGTCTCCGGCTCCGTTACCGTTATATACTCCTTCGTAAACCTCTTTTGTTCCAACTGGGATTAAAAGACCTCTTACTTTTGCTTGTGCATCAACTGCTCCTAAAAGAGTTGGATCGTTTAGCAATTTGTAATCAGTTTTGTGGAAGTTGTATGTCCCTCTTGTAAACCCTTTGAAACCAAGGTTTACAGCCATGTCTTTATCATTGTCAAAGATACCGTAAGAGATACCTCCGTCATATCCAGCGTTCAATTCTCCTAGCATATCATCGATAGCAAGAGACTGATCTCTGTCTACGTAGAACATGTAGTCTTGAATCTTACCTTGAGCATCAAATCTTCTTACGATGTCATCAAAATCAGCTACTGCATCTGCAATACCTTGGTAAGTGTTACCTCTTTCACGAATTGCCTCGAAAAGACCTTCAGTACCAGTTGTTCCGTTTGCTTCGGCATCTGATCCAGCATCAGCTTTTTCAGCTTGTAGTAAAGCTAACTCCATACGGTCTTCCCATCTACGTCTTGTTTCTTCTTGGTCTTTTAGGTACCATAAGTATCCACCTTCAGAGTGCTTAATCCAAGAGATTTGAGCAACGTCTGATCCGTTAACCTCGAAGTTATCTTTAAGGATGATTGGTTTGTTATCTAAGATTGTGAAGTCTGTAGATAGATTGCCTTTCATACCCCCAGTTCCTTTTCTAAACTCTGAGCCATCAATGAACGCTACAATCCCTGTAGTCGCTAATCCTGTGAAACCTGCATTCTTGTAAGCTGCCACTGTGAAAGTGTTAGCATCTGCTGCAGTAATAATACCACGTCTCTTAGATGCTCCAGAAGAAAGGTGTACTGTTTCACCAATTCTGAATACGTGATTTGCTTTTGTGAACACATTACCAGCTCTGGTAACATCTTTGTAAACAGTGTGGAGTCTTCCTTCCTCTGTCCAAATAAACTTATCTGAGGCCATTGCCGATTCTGCTCCTAACATGTACAACATACCTGTTACGGATCTGTTACCGAAAATGTTTGCCATTTCCTCGTGTGTGTCTACATCGTATTGACTGGTATAGTCAAATTTTGATACATAGTTATTTTTAGTTGCTACTTTAGTAGAACTAGGGTTAACTGAAAAAGTTGGTGTGTTATTTAATGCCATCTTGTTTTTATATTACGTTGTTATTTTCTCTTTTTGAATCCTACTTTTAATTCTTTTTTCTTGCCTTCATTTTCATAAATAGGTTTATTTGTAGGCTTAGATGGCTGAGCGTTACTTCCTGTGTCACTAAGATTTGTATTCTTAGTCTCACGGATTAAACTATCCTTCCCAGAGTTCTGACCTTGCTCAAAAGCTAATTGAATCATTTTATCAAAATTTTGTATCTTGATACCATCCTCAACTACTGCTTTATGATTCCAGCCCCCATCTTCATTCTTCCAATGAGGCATTTGGTCTATCATATCTGGAATACTCTTTTTGATTTGATCTGATACAACAAAGTCTATCTTGTTGTCCTCCCCCAAATTCAAGGTCATCTTATCAACGGACTTAGCTGTGTCCTTGATACCCTTAAAGTAATCCTCTTGTGCTTTAGTGTTGGTCTCTACCTGACTTTTAATTTTGTCAGCTAATTCAACCTTTTCTCTGATCTCAGGTGACAATGAACTTTGATTAGGTTCTCCTAAATCTGTTTTAAGCTTATCAAGTTCCTTTCTACCTTTAATAGCGTACTTTTTAAGCTCCCATTGCTTTTGCTCTAGGTCCTCTTCTAAGTCATCTTCAGACTCCATAAACTTTTTAAGCTCCAAGTTTAATTCTTTAGGTGTTGAATCTGGATATTCTAATTGCAGAAACTCTCTTGCAACGTCCATATCTGACACTTTGTCAAAATCTTGTTGATACTTAATGAAGTCTTCAATAGGTCTCCCTGTTTTCTTTCTCCACTCAAACACTTCCTTCATGTAAGGATCAGATTCTAGAGGATCAGGTTTTTCTGCAGTTAACTCTTCGAGGGTTACCTCTCTACCTAGCTTCTCGCTTAGGTACTTAGAGACTGCATCATCATCAATCTGTTCCGTAGTTTCTTGACCTTCATCAAGGTTTTCAGCTTTCAAAGAACTGCCAGATGGTTCTCCACCTTCTGGACTTGTATTATCTTCTGGTGCTTCAGCCGGCTCGGCATCCCCACCTTCATTTACTTCTGTTTCTGCAGGCTCTTCACCTTGAACTGGCTCTTGTGCTGGTTCTTGTGCTGGTTCTTG
>Ga0307937_1001522_pt1 | contig 11607 bp, 17 predicted proteins | sample OrgLakmetagenom3_FD_201814 | JGI IMG/M metagenome (GOLD analysis project Ga0307937, IMG submission 201814) | Saline water microbial communities from Organic Lake, Antarctica - #3 | ecosystem: Environmental > Aquatic > Non-marine Saline and Alkaline > Saline | place: Antarctica: Organic Lake...
CTCTTAATGAAAGACTACAGGGTAATTTAGCAAATGCTTACAATGAGCTTTTGGATAAAACGAACCTTACAATAAGCATTGAAGATGGGACGGAAGTAGTTAAAGGCAGATTCAAAGACAGTTCAGGTAAAAAGTGGTATGTAACAATGGAGCGTTTCTAGTGTTTAAAAAGAAAGATTTCATCGGCAGAAAAAAAGATATTATAGCCTACTTTAAAAAGAAGGGCGTTACAAACGATACGATAGCGGAATATTGCAGCTTAGCAGGGATTCCTATCACGGTAACTTGTGAGTTTATTATTGAGGAAATGCCGGAGCATAAGGATATGTGCGTGAAGAAGATAGGCGAAATCAACGAGTTTTTTGGCATCAAAGAGGAGACTTGTGGAAGCTGCGAAAGAAAATGTTATAACGAATATTGTATAACAGAGGAGACATAATGATTAAATTCTCAAGTTACAACGATGAATATACGGCAGCTTATGGAATACGTTATAGCAGAGGTTTTAATAAAAGTTCCGCGATAATTATAAACTTCGGCACTTACAATTTAAGGATAGGTTTATGAAAGGTGAACTAGTTTATTTTACTTACGAGCAGTATCAAAAGTTGATCGAAGCTTCAAAAACTATACTAAGTGGTCGAAGAGGGTCGCATACTAAACAGTGGCGGATACGAAAGAAATTGGTACAAGAAGCTATTGATATAACTTTGACAGATTTATTTAAGGAGAAAGATGACTAATTTACTAGAAAAAAGAAAAGAGCAAGCAGGGATAAGAAGCTTAGGTGACTTGAAAAGAAGCGGAGTTGTCAGCGGTAAAATAGACCCTGAGAAATTTGTAAATGGTCCGAAAGACATGGACTGTAATGTAGTTCCTTGGACTAGAGGAGGTATAACAGGTTGGTTAGCAGGAGCAGGAGCAGGTAAGACTAGTAGTATACTGTACGTCTTGAAGCATATTCTTATAAACAACGAAGAAGGTATAGTAGTTTTTGTATCTTTAGAAATGGACGCTTCGGAAATAGCTGAAAAATGGCAAAAAGCTACACAAGATAGACCTGACCTAGCCGATAGATTGTTTATTATAGAAAATTATGATGAGGACGGTAAGTCTAAAAATCTGTCAGTGTCTGACATAAAGCTAGAGCTTACTAATATTAAAGAAGTTATGGGAGTGACGATGCATGCTTTTGTAATCGACCATTTATTAGAAATAGACTTAAACGGAGGAGTAGATTATAATCCCGTATGTAAAAAGATAAAAGATTTATCAGTGGAGTTAGATTCCCATTGTTTTTTACTATCTCAAACAACTAAAGGTAAGGGTACTGGAGATGTTCCTGTCCCAAAAGATGGATGTTTTGGTACGTCTAGATTTGAATGGATTGTTACAAATATAATTACAGTATTTCAACCCTTAAGGAGAGTAGAAAAAGAATGTGACTTAGCTGTTATGGGATGGCAATATGCTAAGATTCGGTATAAAAATAAGTTAGATGGAGCTAAAGAGGGTATGAACTATCTAAGAAGATTTGATTTTGACACCGAAGACTTGTTACCTTTAACTGATGCTGAAATTGCTACTTTTAAAATGTGGTATGATAAAGTTTTAGAACTTAGGCAAAATGAGGCTAAATTTAAATCCTACCAATTTAGTCTAGATAGGAAAATACAAGGAAAAGACGGTAAAGAGGTTCTAATAAAAGATACTTTTGGAGGAGGTTCTCCTGACGATGATGAACTTTAAGTTGACAGTACTGTAATGTTAGGAGATTTTTATGAAACTTAGCACATTCCCGAAATGTAAAGCCTTGCCTGAAAAAGCTCAAAAAGCTGCTGAAGCGAGGTTTACATCGAAACCCTATTTACCACAGATTACTGAGGTTACAACAGTAGAGGATCTCATAGAGGTCATTTGTAATAACAGTTGGAGTCCGAGCTTATTTAAAGAGTTTCGTAGACAGGACGGATTTATCTCGACAGATTTTATAGTTCTTGATATTGACGAAGGTATGACAATTGAAGAAGCGGAGACAGTAGTTCATAAACTAGACATTTGTAGTATATGCATTCCAAGTACGAGCCACAAAGAAGATAATCATAGGTTCCGACTCATTTTTCCTTTGGCTAAGACAGTAACAGATCGCGAGGTTTTTGCTGCTACAATGAGAAAGGTAGCTGAGAACTTTCCTGCGGACCCTGCTTGTTTAGGAGACACTGGACGGTTCTTTTTCGGCGGTAAACTTGTAGATGGGTTTTTCTTTAATGGTCCGCTATTAGAGCCAGAGAAAGCTGCTAAGAAGGTCAAAAACAGCCCTAGAAGCGATTACGATGTAAAAGATAGTGTCGTGGTAGGAGAAAGCCTAGAAGAGCTTGTATTGGCGCTATACGGAGAGACTAGGACGAAGATTCCAGAACCTATCTCGTATTTTCTTGAGAATGCACCGGATAATTTAACAGGCGAATGGTATCATACTAGCAACCGATTCCTCTTTACTTGCGGACTTTTAGGCTTAGATCAGGACAGAGTTTCTGAAGTTTTCTTTTCGCTGTATCCACATGATGAATTGACGGATAAAAAGGTTGACAAAATATACTTAGATGGCTACAATAGTAGAGATAACGACGAGGAATTATAAATGAAAAAAGTAGTTAATATAGGAAGTACTTGGAAACATTCCAGTGGCATAGTCTATAAAGTTCTTTTGATAGCAAACACTGAAGGCGATCAAGTAAAAGAAAAATACCCTGCAACAGTTGTATATCAAGGTCCTAACGGAAAAGTTTGGTCTGGAAGATTAGATGATTGGCATAGAAGGATGACACTAGAGAAAGATTTTATAGAGGAGTTATAATGTCAGAAAGAGTGATAAAAGACTTAACAGAACAGAATAGACTCTCTAGTGAAACTTACTGGGAGCTACAGACTAAGTATGAAAAGTTAGAGTCAGAAAACGCAGCTTTGAAAGAAATAGAGGAACTTCTTACCGAGGATATAAAAGCAAAAATTGTTAAGAATAAGAAACTACTGAAGGAAGTTAAAAAGCTACGAGAAGCTTTAAAAGAGCTAGTAGAAGCTACAGAATACGGCGAGAATCAGTGGCAAGCGGCATTTAGTCCGGATAAAGAGACTAAGGGTCAGAAGAGCATAAAAAAAGCTAAAGAAGTTTTAAAAGATGATTAGTTACACAGAGATCTGGCAGGAACTAGAGTTCTGGATCGAACATGCTGACAATCTAGAAGATGTGGAAATAGTTGACACCGTGATACATTTATGCTACGATATACCAGAGATCGACGAAGTTCTTATTAATTACTACGACGACTTTGATTGTAACCTATCGGAAGCGGATAGAGAGTTATTAAAATGGTACTTTGTGCTAGTTAGTACGGAAGATTTTATAGAGGAGTTTTAATGCGGGAAAAAATAGATACTATATTAAAAGATATTTCTACCAGTTCGTTTTGTGACGATGAGGAAATTGTTTACGAGTATAGAAAACTTGTGCAGGTTTTTGATAACGTAGAAAAATTAGATAATAGTCAATTAATAGTAGCATATAACGATAGTGATTGTTGGTACGACTTTGTATTTTTAACATGGTCATACGGATCAGATGAAGGTGACTTTTATCAGCAATTTTGCAAAGCCTCCGGACCTTCTGATTTTTTAAGAGAATGTCGCCATACTAATTTTTCAAATGACGGGTATTTATTTTACATGAATAGAACAAGTATAGAAGCTATGTTAGGGTTTCTTTCTAAATATTACGATCTAGACTAGGGAGTTACAATGCCGGGAGAATGGTCAAAATACCGATTCATAACACAGATTTATGCGGCGAAAAAGGACTATTATAGTAAGGGTTCTAGTAAGCTGACAGATCCACAATACGATGCATTAGAAAGATCTTTTGTTGCTATTCATGGAAAAGAGGTGTATGATAAGTATATCTTAGTAGGCTACGAAGAAGGTAGGTACGAAGAGTTTAAAAAGAAACTGGATCAAATAGAAGGTAAATAATGAGCATAGTCAAAAACTATCATACAATATCCCACGATTTACAAGTGCATTCGGCGCTTAAACACATTGAAGAGTCGGAATTCTTAGCATTCGACACGGAGACTACTGGACTTAACGTCAGAAAAGATACGGTTATTGGTATGTCTTTTTGCGGCAAAGCAGGTACAGCTTATTACGTATCGAGACTTAGTTGGAATACGGAGACTGAGCAATTAGATCAGATGGTTAGTGATGAGGTTTTTAAAAGTATGGTCGAGAAATTGGCTAAGAAAGAGCTGCTAATGTGGAACGCTAGTTTTGATTGTAGAATGGTAGAGTCAAACTTTAATATTGATTTATTACCTAGTCTAGCTGCAGAAGGCATGTTAATGAAGCACTCAGTTGACGAGGATGCTCTTTTTGCACTAAAGAGAACTGGTATAGAGCTGCAACACTTAATAGGCTTGAACGTAGAGCAAGATGCTAATAAAGAGCAAATAGAACTAAAAGGTAATGTGGCGAAAAACGGCGGCAGTACTACTCAGGCAAATTACGAAATGTTTAAAGCAGATTTAGATATTATGAGTAAGTATGCGGCGGCAGATGCTGATCTTACTTTTAGAATATGCACGTACTATTTAGAAGTATTAGAGCAAGAAGGTTTATCTGATTTCTTTTTTGACAAAGAAGTTATGCCTCTTTTTAAAGAAGTAACTGTAGGTATGGAAGCTAGAGGTATTAATCTAGACTTACCTATGATTTTCAAAGCCAAGGAAGATATCCAAGTAGACATTGATTATTTAGAAGGAGTCGTTCTTAGAAATATTATGGCTTCTCCAGAGTTTTTTAAATGGAAAACTGACAAGATACTTTTAAATTATCCTCCGAAAGCTACGGGTTTATTTGCTCAAAAGTATGCCGACTATTTTAAACTAGACTTTCCAAGAACAAAGACAGGTAAATATAGCTTTTCTGCTAAAAACTTTGAAGGTAAAGAGGGCATAGAATATTCGGCGCTTAAGGATAAGGATTTTTCGGAAGTAGACAAAGACGATCTATTTAGAATCAGCCAAGAATGTTACGACGAAAAAGAAGAAGAGTTTAACATAAGCTCAAAAAAACAAATGGGCGAAATTATATTTGATTACTTTAAGATTAAACCTCTTGGAAGAACTCCTACAGGATTGCCTAAATTTAATGACGACTTTATTGAGCATTTAGGAACGGTAGGCTTTGATTGGACAAGGGACTTAAGTAATTACAATAAGCTTATAAAGATACGCGGAACTTATATAGACAGGTTTCTAGATAATCAAGAAGACGGTATTTATTATCCTACTTTTAAACAGCATGGAACTATCTCTGGCAGATACGGATCGGATCTACAACAATTGCCGCGTCCTAAAGAAAAGGGCGAGCTTGACGAAATAGTTTTAAAGCATTCTAATATTATCAGAGGATTCTTTATTGCAGGTAAGGGTCGAAAGTTTGTTGATAATGACTATGAAAGTTTAGAGCCGCATGTTTTTGCACATGTTTCTGGAGATGAAGGATTACGAGATATTTTTAGAAAAGGTCACGACTTTTATTCTACTATTGCAATTCAAACAGAAAAGCTAGAAGGAGTTAGTGCAGATAAAAAAGCAGATAACTATTTAGGCAAAGTAAAAAAAGCGGTCAGACAGGCAGCAAAAGCGTACGCTCTAGGAGTTCCTTATGGAATGGCATCTTACGCACTAGGGATGACTCTAGGAGTTACTCAGGCAGAAGCTCAGGTGCTTATAGACGGGTATTTAAGCGGCTTTCCGGAGCTTAAGAAATGGATGGATGAATCGGAACTTATGGCTAAGACTAAGGGCTTTGTTGTATCAGAAGTAGGTAGAGTTCGACATTTGCCTAGAGTTAAGGAGCTTTTTGAAAAGCATGGAGATAGGCTACTAGATTATAAGTATCGCGCAACTTTAGCTAAGAAGCATACAAAAAGATTAGGATATAAAGAGGCTAAAAAAGCTGTTACTAAAATTTACATGGAGTATAAAAACGGCTTAAATAATGCTAAGAACTTTCAAATACAAAGTTTGTCAGCTTCGATTGTTAATTTAGCGGCAATTGAAATTAACCGAGAGTTTATAAGAAGAGGAATTGACGGATGGGTAGCTTTGCAGATTCACGATCAATTAGTTATGAATGTGCCGGAAGAAAAGGCTCAAGAGTGTAAAGTTTTTATACAAGATATTATGGAAAATAACTACAAATTAAGTTTAGATTTAAAAGCTCCTGCTGAACTGGCAAATAATTTACTTGACGGACATTAAGAATTGTAGTAAACTCAAATAGGAGGACTTATGGAATTTAAAGGCAAGTTTAAAATTGGCGATATTATAAGAAGAGGCGGTCACGTTAGAGCAGGGCAGCTTATGATAGTAGAAGAGCTTAGAGAACCTTTAGGTGTAGATTGGGTGCAAGGAGCCGATGAATATGTTTATACTTGTACAGACCTGTTTTATAAGCCTCAGAAATGGTCAGCTTATGAAGGCGGTGATTTTACTTTAGCTACGGACGAAGATATTATATCAGAATTTTCTAGAAGACTCAACACGTATGTAGATATAGAGTCAGATTTTGGAACAATAGAAGTAGATATTAACGACGAGATGTTGTATGTAACTTTAGACGAAGGTAGTGTTTTACTAGATCCAAAAGCTGCGATACAACTTAGAAATATTATTAATAAGTATGTAGGAGAGCTATGAACTGTGAAAAATGCGGCAAAGACTGTGACAACTTAACTTCAAAACCTGCTTATAACGGTAATAAAGATGTTAAGTATTATTGCGATAAATGTTTTGAGAAGGTGCATAATGAATAAACTACGACAATACTTTTTGTTTATAAAGCGGTTTTTCTACTACGGATATCGTGGAGCAAAGCATACTTACGATTATGACGCTGTATCGGGTATAGATGCTCTCACATACGCTCATATTAGCCGTGTGAGCGACTTTATGCACGATTCTAAGCTGACACACCTTATGTGGAACTCGGACGTTAATAACAAGGATATGAGGCTTCTAAGAGAGTTTACGGAGCTTTCAAGAAGAAGAGCTGATGGTGACTCAACAGGTTACTATTGGTCGGAGCATTATAGACAAATTACAAAAGACGGATCTAATTACTTCGATGTTTTTAACGAAGATAGCTATAAGAAACTAGCTAGGATTGCTATGAAAAAAGATGCTGTTATTAAAAAAGGTTTAGAAGACCGTTACTGGTACTTACTACGATATAAAGTGCCGGGATTTTGGGACTAGGAGAATTATGAAAAGAAGTGAAATGGTAATAAATATAGCAATAAGTCTTATGACGAGACTTCCAGAATGGGAGAAGCAAGAAAGGTTGAACTTTGCTTCTGAGATACTGCAGGATATGGAAATAGAAGGTGTTTTAAAAGAATGGGAGGATGAAGATGATTCATAAAGGATATTATACAACTACAAACTCGGACCTATATTTCTACGTGGTTCCAAGATATCGCGGCAAAGAATACATTAAGTGCCGCATAGTGCTATATTACAAACACGGTATTTATAAAGATACTTTGGTAGAGTCAAAAAACTACAAGGTTTACAAGAAAAATATAACACACTGGATAGGATATTCGAGGTAACTATGGATGATTTAAAAATAGAGCTACAAATTATTACTAGGGAGCGAGATGAGCTAGTAAAAAAGGTAGAAACGATACTTTCTTTATATAAAGCGGCGATAAGATGCTCCGGAGTTTCTTCGACACTAAGAGGCAGGTCTTGGGACAGTTTTGAAACTACTAGTGAACTAGATCAGGAGTATGTTAACAAACTTATATATCATATAGAATTGCAAAGAGAAGACATTACAAGACTAAACGACTCTTTGGCAAGTGCTAGGAGGGTTCGTAAAGATCTACATTCTGCTCATATACAGCAACAAGAATGTTTATTTACATTGCTTGAGAAAAAAAATGTTGACAAAAAATAGAAACTGCGGTATTATATTGAAGTAACACTGGAACTGATAATTCAGAGTTAGTTGCAAAGGCTAGTAACCTTAGTCTGAGACAAGAAACGTGGTCGAGAGTGTAAAGCGAGATATCCGTTAGAGCGTTAGGAGATTCTTGTGAGGAAGCTAAGTGGTTAGGTTGACGAGCTATCGTTGTTATCTAAAAATCAAAGGAGATAAATTGAGCATATTAAAGCCCCGAGAAGTTTACAAACCATTTGAATACGATAAAGCGGCGGAATATTGGGAAAAACAACAGAATGCACACTGGCTTCCGTCAGAGGTGTCACTAGCAAACGACATTAAGAACTGGAAAGAAGACCTCGTAGACAGCGAAAGAGAAGTTTATGGACAGGTTCTAAAGTCTTTTACGCAGCTTGAGTTAGTAGTAGGTAACGATTACTGGAGACATCTAGGAGGCTTATTTAGAAAGCCGGAGATTCAGATGATGTGTGCCGCATTTTCAAACATGGAATGTTTCGATAAAGATTCCGAATTACTAACATCTGAAGGATGGGTTAACGTAGCAGACGTTACAATGTCTCATAAAATAGCTCAATACTCTTTAGATACAAGTATAGTAGAGTTTGTGAACCCTAAAAAAGTCGTAAACTATGATTATAAAGGAAAGATGCATTTCTACAATAGTAAAAGTAGTAGTATCTGTGTCACTCCTAATCATGACATGATATATAAAAGACATGCTTCAGAGGTATATGGTAAGACTAAATCTCAAAGTGTCAGCTTAGGAAGAAATTATAAATATCCTGTCACAGGATATTCCGAGGTTGAGGGTAATAGATTGTCCAATTTAAATAAACTACTCATTGCTATTCAAGCTGATGGAAATTTAAGAAGTCTCTGTGACTCGGTTAATGAAAACTACAGACTATGTACAGTTAAATTAAAAAAACAAAGAAAGAAGAAGAGGTTATCATCTATACTCGATTGTTGCGATATAGACTTTGTAGTAAATACTTTAGAGGATTTCAGTATATATTCTTTTAAAGTTCCCGAAGAGGTTTCTCTTAGTAGTATTAAAAACTTAGGTTTCTTGAAGTTATCCGAATTATCTTCTTTGGAGGCTTGTGACATTATAGAAGAGTGTTTGCACTGGGATGGATCGGCTAATACTTATTACAATACAAATGAAGAAGCTGTGGATAAATTACAGGCTATCGCTACTATAAGTGGTCATTATAGGGCAAATAAAGGTGTTAACAGAACGAAAGAATCTGCCATGAAAGTTAAATTACCTCGAGGAGGAACTCCTTACTCAACAAAAACTTGCTATGCTTTAGGTTTTACTGAAACAACATCTACTACTTATCCTAAAAAACAAGAAGTTGATTATGATGACAAGGTGTACTGCGTCTCTGTGGATTCGGAGAACCTTATATCTAGGAGATGTGGAAAGGTGGCTTTTACAGGAAATACGGTTCATGTACAAGCTTATAGCTATTTAAACGACTCTTTAGGACTAGATGATTACGCCGCATTTTTACAAGATACTACAGCGGTTGCAAAACTAGATAAGCTAAAAAATACTAAAGGAAAAACTAAAAGGGATATTGCTAGAAGGTTAGCTATATTCTCAGGATTTACAGAAGGTGTAAGTTTGTTTAGTTCTTTTGCGATTCTTATCAGCTTATCAAGGTACAATTTAATGACGGGTATGAAAAACATTATTGAGTGGTCGGCACTTGACGAAGATCTGCATTCTAAAGGCGGCATTTGGCTATTCAATACGCTTATCGAAGAAAACCCTGACATTTGGGACGACGAATTAAAAGGTGAGATTTATGAAGCGGCTAGACTTGCGGTACAACTAGAGGACGACTTTATTGACAAAGCTTTTTCTCTTGGGACGATACGAGGACTAGATCACAAAGACGTTAAAAACTACATCAGAAACAGAGCTAATGAAAAACTAGTTGCAATGAAGCTTAAGATAAACTGGAAGAATATTGATCAAGAAAGTTTGAAGAAAATGGATTGGTTTGAAGAGATGGTCTTTGGTCAAAATTCAACTGATTTTTTCCACGCCCGAGTAAGTGAATATAGTAAAAGTACGTTGAGTGTGGACAGTTTATTTAAGGGGTATGATAATGAATAAAACAGAGAAAGAGCTACAAGGTTTAAAAGATAAAGAAGAGTGTCCGACGTGGATGACGATAGAAGGGTTTATTACGTTAAAAGGTGGGTATTTACTAGAGAGTGAAACGCCGAAAGCTATGTACAGAAGAGTCGCAAGAGCAGCAGCGGTAGCCGGAGCTTTTGATAAAGACGACAAGGACGATTTCTTTGACGTTATTTATTCAGGACTTGTAGGATTAGCATCACCTATTATGATGAATCTAGGGACCGACAGAGGACTTCCTATTAGCTGTTTTGGAATTAACCTAGAAGATAGAATGGAAGATATTATGGGACGAGGACCGGGAGAATTGGCAATGATGTCAAAAAACTCTGGCGGAGTCGGTATTGGTATTGACAATCTAAGACCTTCAGGTAGTCCAATTAAGCAGGGTAAGAACGGTACTAGTGATGGTATCATTCCTTTTGCAAAAGTCTACGATTCGGCTGCTATGGCTTCTAAGCAGGGTAAGGTACGTCGAGGTTCCGGATCTTTAAACTTAAACATTGAACACGGAGATTGGCACGAATTTATTAAGATGAGGCGACCTGAAGGAGATGTAAACCGTCAGATTTTAAACCTTCATCATTGTACTATGATTAATGACGAGTTTATGCACAAAGTAAAAAGCGGAGACTATGAGGCGAGAGTTAAATGGGCGGAACTTTTAAAAGCTAGGCTAGAAACTGGCGAGTCGTATATCATGTTTAATGACACGGTTAATAGAGCGAATCCTGCTGCATACAAAAACAATGGTCTCGAAGTTAACATGACAAATATATGCTCAGAAATTACTTTATTTGCAGATCAGTTACATAGTTTCATTTGCTGCTTATCAAGCTTAAACCTTTCTATGACTAGCGAGTTACTAGCTTATAGATCGCCTAGAACTGGTAGAACAGTGCCGGAAATTGTGACACGACTTTTAAATGGAGTCCTAGATGAGTTTATTGATAAAGCTGCTAACATACCTTTTATGGACAGTACCGCTAGAAGTGCTATTAAAGGCAGAGCTATCGGCATAGGAGCTATGGGATGGCACACGTATCTTCAAGAAAACGGAATTGCTTTTGAATCGTTTAGAGCTATGTCAGAAAATAACCGCGTCTTTAAGTTTATCGATGAGAATGCTAAGAAAGCTAGTAGAGAACTTGCAGTAGAAAAAGGTGAGCCAGAATGGTGTAAAGGTACGGGAATGTATAATAGCCATTTGACGGCAATTGCTCCTACGAGATCGAACTCTATTATATGCGGCGATATTTCTGCAGGGATCGAACCTTTGACAGCAAATGCTTTTAACGATATTACAGCTAAAGGTTTATTTGTCAGAAGAAACAGGACTCTTAAAAAGCTGCTTATTAAAAAAGGCGTAGATAGTCCGGAAGTTTGGAAAAGTATTGTCAAGAACGCAGGAAGTGTGCAGCATT
>Ga0307937_1001527_pt1 | contig 11595 bp, 12 predicted proteins | sample OrgLakmetagenom3_FD_201814 | JGI IMG/M metagenome (GOLD analysis project Ga0307937, IMG submission 201814) | Saline water microbial communities from Organic Lake, Antarctica - #3 | ecosystem: Environmental > Aquatic > Non-marine Saline and Alkaline > Saline | place: Antarctica: Organic Lake...
GGATATGGATGTTTTTCCCATGGACAACAGCCAGACCCGCAAGGAAGGCGTCAGTTACACCTACAAAGGCTACGACGGTTATGCTCCGATTGCGGCTTATTTGGGTCAGGAAGGCTGGTGCCTGGGGAGCACCTGAAAGCCCAAGGCAAGCTTCCCGAGGACGCTTTGATCGCCTTCATGAAAAAGATGATTGTAGTATTCATTACCATGATCAAAACCAAGAACCGTGGCGTGAGAATATGGCTTAATTTATGCGATTATTGCAGGTTTAAGAGATCAACTAGGCCATGCGAAATCACGAATTCAGATCCTAGATATCGAACCTTTCTGGAAGTGCCGCTCTTGATGCCTTACCAATCAAGAGCACAGCGATCAGAGAGAAATAAAGGACAGGGCTAGCTATAGCAGATAAAGATAACAAAAAAATGAGAAGTGAAATAATTGTTGCCAACACCCAATTCTTTTCTTTCAACACTAATCCCTGAAACAAGATTGAGAAAACGAAGATCAAAAAAAGCATGAAGCCAAAGATTCCTGTCTCAACTAAAACCTCTAGATACGTATTGTGAGCATAAAGGGCAATATCAAACCGTTCTGACATGACCTCTTTAAATTGAAAAAGACCTATCCCAAAAAACGGACTCTCTGAGTAAATCTGAAACGCATTGCTCCAAATTTCAAATCTACCAGCGCCCGATTCAAGCCCACTAATTCGGGCTTCAACAACCCGACTCAAATTATCAGCGTTTACAATGTAAAAAATGGTGGCCGAGCCTAGGACAGCCATTATAGAAAAGCCAAATAATCTCTTTTTAGAGAAAGCAATATAAAAAAAACATCCTACGAGAAATGCTAGTAGTCCTGACCTAGAGAGCGTTAAAAATATCATCATAATAAATAGCAATGCTATTAACTTTGACCCTCTTCTTTTTATACTCATAAAAAAATAAACAAAAATCAAGCTTACAAAAGCCATAAAATTGGGGTCAGCTTGAAATCCAACAAGCCTGGCTATCCCTTTCTCTATTAAAACCCCCCAAATAACATCTCCTTCAGAGCCTATCCCTTTAGAATAATAAGCAATTCCAAGCACATAAAAAATTATTGACACAATGCAAACAAAAAGCCCGACACTAAAGAAAATCTCATCGAGCTCATTATGGGCACGGCTAGAAAAAAGAGCTGATGCCATAATTAATGTAAGAAAACAAAAAAAGAGTCCGAAAATCATTTTCAAAACATTTAAAGGATCGCCTGCCCAAAGACCAGACAAAGATGCATAAATGAAAAAAACCAAAAATAAAGAAATAGGAATTCTGACAAATGAATCTATCTTAACTTTACCTTTTATTAAAGTGAAAATAAAAAATAAAATCAAAACAACCTGGAATAAGTACCATGAAACCAGAATCTTTACATTAAACCTTGAAAGAAATAATGAAAGAAAAGCGAAAAATAGGAATAAATAACTTTTTTTATTCATAAATTAACCAGACTCAATAACTCATTACGAAATCGATGATAGGAAAACAAGCTAGGAAAGGTCTGAATAGCCAAAGACTTTAACCCACATCAACCTCTAAGAACAAAAAAAACACTAACACCGCGAGTTCAACAACTAAGTGCTACATCCTATAACCGAGTACCGTGTTGTCATGGGAAAAAATTCACCATTACCTTAATACCTCGAATCGCATGACGAACATGTTCCAAAAGCGCTAGGGATTTAGTCTTCGTGCCATTGCCATTGCCATTGCCATTGCCAGTGAGTTGAGGAATTTAGATTTAGAAGTGCCTGTCCCTCCAATTTAGGCTTTGCCAGTTGCCCAATAATGGTTGGCTGCGCCTTAGGCGCTACGTAGGTTTTTGCGTCTGTTAGCAACCGCTCGTGCACCATATCGGAACGGGCGTAATGGGCCGAGCTCAGGTATTGAGTCAGTTGCTCAATGTTATGCAGCCACAAGCTATAATTTTTGCGGTAAATCGCCGGATGCTGGGCGAGCAAGGCGTATAGCTCATCCGCACCGTAGATATCGGCGGGGGCGCGCATAAATGGCTGCATGGCCTGCAAAATGGTGTCTTTGTTAGCGGGTGTGAGTGAACAGGCGTTCACCAGAAAGTACCGCTTGGGAGGCACCTTCAGCACCTGCATTTTATGCTGCTCTTTTGGCAGCGCCCGCAGCAGAACGGCGACGTTTTTGTAGCGTTTTGCCTGGCCTACCCAAACATCCCCTTCTGCGGCTACGTGCTTGCAGTCGATGCCGCCATCTGGCCCCTCACTGTAACGCTCGAACGCAACCGAATGCGCTGCCGAGAGCATGTCGGCGGTGAGTGTTTCGAAGCCTGAGGGTGAAAGGGATGAGTAGTTATGGGACATTAATGGACCATTTTAAAAAATTTTCAAAACATAGCTTTACAACAACTCTGAAAATTCCAAGAAATAGACAATCACTAATACTAAAAGATAAAATGGCCAAACAGAAAACGAGGTGGCTGTTTTAAAAATGCAACTAAACCCTAGAAGGCTCGGTTTGACCTCAAAAATATCGACACAAGGACAAGCATTTCTACGATGAAATGCTTGCACAAACTCGTTATATGACCTCCGAAATCCCTTCTCCAGACTCAGATAATACACATCGAGCACAAAAAACAGAATAACAGGTACCGTCGAAACAAGTAATACATCTTGTTTCCCTCTTTCCAGAAGCAGAACCAACATAGCGGATACGACGGTTACACACCATGTTTTCACCGCGCTGCTGTTGTTGGCCATTCGCGCGATGATGGCTTGATATATCTGTAAATGAACTTGTACGGCAGTGCTGTTCAAGTCATATCGTTCGGGATCAAACATAACCGCCACCTTCAACCAATCAAGCTGTAAAGCTCATCTAATGAGTGTTTATCTATAGGTTTACCGACTGCAAGCCATTTATTCAGTATATCTGACCTGAGAAACTTCAAATGTTTGACCGGTGCAGGATGGTGTACTTCAAGATTCATAGCCTCATCAAAAACCTCAGTTGAAGCTTCTGACTTCGCAGCGCCTCGTCTACCCGAATAACGAGGTGGCGAGGTTCTTCTGATCATAGAACTGATCATCAGCTCCGAGTGTATCCATGGGGAAAAGGTTTTTTGCTCATCACCCAACTCTGTCATTTCGCTGGCACTGGCAACCAATGAATTCTCAGAACCTATGAACAGAAAGGCTTCAGACCGGTCGATCATATTATGAAGTGCCGTGTTCAGAACCATATACACATGCGCTGTTGATTGGTTACGTTTCTCATAATAGTAAGTGTTAGTCATAGCTTGCCAGCAGTATTGATCATCGACCTCACGCAGCAAATCGTACACCGACCCCCAAACTTCTGAGTCGATAAAAACACTTAGCCCTAAATCTTGCATTGCAGCAGCCAATTGTAAGGCGTCACCCCTGTCGTTAAACGAGTGTGAAAGGAACACATCCGGAGTTCCGATCGGAAAAAGCTTATCGGCAACTTTCTGTGCGTCAATTGGCTCGCCGGACACTATCATCTCTTTGACAAGCTGGAGATCCACTTGGTTTTGTCGTTCCTTGGAGGGTCGATTCTGGGCGTTGAGTTTAAAGCCTGATGCCAGCCTAAATCCTTTGTACATTTCTTGCTCCTTGTGAAGCCACGCCAGTTAGTCCGGTAGCGAACGTACTTTTTTTTGAAAACTGGTGGAATTTTTTTTGATCACTGAAAACATCATCTTACCGCCTGGCATGCCGCCAAATCGCCACTAACACATGCCAAATTAGCGTCGATATCACCATCATTGCCATCAAAACCCAAAAAACCAATGGCTCTAGATCTTCGCCTAACAGCAAGCGCAATGGTAAGAAGCCGTTAGCGAATCAGGGAAAACGCATGAAACATTTCACACCGCCAGAATCGCGGCAAGGTAGTTTTCATCCAGTGCCGCTTTCTTCTGTTTGCGCCGGATACCGCCTTTAAAATTCGTTTCACCTTTTAGATAATTCAACGCGATATGGCGCACCCTCGCGAGGTTCTCAGCAGCGTAACCACGATGGATCTTACAGGCGTCTTCACGCAGTGCGACGTTCAAAGACCAGTGTAATTTATTCTCGATATACCAGTGCTGACGAGCCGCTTCCGCGAGCTTTTTTGCACTCAAATTGGCTGAACTAATGGTGTAACGAATCATAGGTTCTGTAGGTACTTTATCGCCTTCGCTGCGAAATGACATGACCACACCGACCGTTTTTAACCCAGGCCACTCATAGCTAAGTTCCTGAAATTCTTCCGTAAACTCTTTTACAATGTGATACCGCGTTTCTTGGCGGCCGCGATTTTTTTCGTCAGTCACGTAGGCATCACCCTCAAAATGAACCAGCTCACTCACGGGGAAAGCTTGCTTGAAGGCCTTAACAAGCTTTGGCTGATTATCTTTGACTGACAGCAGATAGTCTGCGCCTTTGCGAAGCACACTCGCCGCGATCTTTTTCTGACACCCCATGGCGTCAATGGTGACCAGGCAGCCTTGTAAATTTAGAAGCTTGAGTAGTTTCGGTATCGCTGTTATTTCGTTGGACTTTTCTGCGGTTTTCACTTGACCTAACACGACGCCATTGGCGGCGCTAAAAGCGCTGACCCTATGAATGGCACCTTTGCCTTTTCCTCGGCAATAAGAGCCGCGTAACGTCTTGCCATCGATAGTCACAACCGCTCCTTCAGTAACGTTATGGCACGCTTTCATCCACTCAGCAAACGCGATTTGAAGCTGGTCCGCATTGATCAGTGCCATCACTCTGGCCAACGTATCGTGACTGGGTATACCATCGGCAAAATTGCCGTATTGGCGCATAAAATCCAACTTTGAGTGGCCAAAATCTTCGATCTCGTCCCATCCCTCAGAACCACAAATCACCGCACAGGCCACTAGAAATAGAATATCAGACAGCTGATGTTGCACTTTCCAGGATTGGCGAAAGTCAGGAATGATGGACAAATAGTGAAGAAGAGACGGCGCTGACATAGAGGCATCCATGAGTAAAATCATTAGATGACCATAATAATCTCAATCAGTGATGCTCTACAAACCCCGTCACAGCTCGGTTTTTCATGCATTTTCCCTGCACCAGGCAGCCTTGCAAATTTAGAAGCTTGAGTAGTTTCGGTATGGCCGTTATTTCGTTCGACTTTTCTGCGGTTTTCACTTGACCTAACACGACGCCATTGGCGGCGCTAAAAGCACTGGCCCTATGGATAGCACCTTTGCCTTTTCCTCGGCAATAAGAGCCGCATAACGTCTTGCCCTCGTTAGCCACAACGCTCCTTCAGTAATGTCATGGCACGCCTTTCATCCACTCAGCAAACGCGGTTTGCAGCTGGTCCGCATTGATCAGTGCCCTCACTCTGACGAAGGTGTCGTGACTGGGTATACCACCGGTAAAATTGCCGGATTGACGCAGAAAATCCAGCTTTGAGTGGCCAAAATCTTCGATTTCGTCCCATCCTTCAGAGCCACAAATCTGCAGACCACGTTTGTTTCGGTGCCCAAAAACCCTCAGTGCAACCAACGGCATCTATTATGCCAACCTGAAATCATGAACAGTTGATAGAGAAGTGAGGAGCTAACCAGTCCTACGCGCCCCCCTTTGGTGGAATTTGACGATAATTCCTGAATAAACTGTGCCCCTCGCTCACTATTCCATAGCTTACAATCTGTGATTGTCTCAACAATGTAAGCATGGTTGTTCACAAGCATGCTTCTGAGATCGTAGGGATACCCTCTCTTGCCTACTTCGTCAGAGTCAACATCCAACTTATCCTTCAGCATTTCTCTAAGAAGAAGCTTATTCCGAAGGCCTTTTCGATCGATCAGATACCTCTCCGGCATATACATGAAATGCTCAACTACTTTTTGGTCAGTCCACGGAAATACCATGTTATTCCCGAATGCATCACAAAAGTTTCTTGCCTTTCTCATGAAAAGCTCAGTGTCGATAACCCTACCTCTTACTGAGGCCCGAAAATCGAGATAATCATCGAAATTTTCCACGTTTCTCCAATAAGAGCTAATATCCGTATGACGACGAAAAAGCTTACGCGAGTCGTGAGCGGAAAACCCATTAAGTCCGGTCAATTCAGCTCTGGTTTTCGTAAGTGAGTATATCCGGTTCGTGGAGGCTAGACATTCTCCAAGAATTTTGAAATGAGAAAAATATTTCGCCAGCTTCTGCCTTTTGAACTCTGTTTCACCTGGCACGTGACCAATATAAATATCGCTACCTGAGCCATCAACAATATTAGAGTTTTGAAGAGCAGGTAGCTGAGCTACGTAAAGCGGGTAGAGAATCGAAATGTTATTGGTACAAGGCAGGGGTGCTTTTTTGAAAAGCTTATTTACTTCTTCGATATGAGATGTACAAAGCTGATCAACCTCGTTCAAAACAATGTGCTTGAACCCAAGTTTCTTTGCTATAGCCGAAGAAACAGAACTTTCGTCTTCTTTTCTTTTAGTTTTATGTGTTACTAGAGTAAATTTGTCTTGCAAACCCGCTTCAGCGATGGCTATAACTAAAGGATTACTGTCTTTACCGGCACTGTGGAAGATGAACGTTTCTTTTGACGCATCTAGATCCTTAAGCGTAGCGTTCAGTAGCAGCTCCTGAATTTTGCTATAGCTGACATCATAATCATCGCTCTCTTTGCGAATAAAGTTAAGAAAGGGGAAATTAAAGGAAAATTCGATCGTAATTTTTCCGTTATCGTCAGAAACTTTAGCTTCATCGCCAATACCGAGAATATAAACATCTTGATAAACGGTTTTCGGTGGTGGAACTACACCGCTTTGCAGCAAAAAAGATATGCCCTCATCTGACACTTTTAATGGCTTTTTAACTTCTGGAGAATCAAGTAGTTCGACTAAGAATTTCGAGTACAGTAGCTTATTCTGTTCTTTGGAAAAGTACACATAAACTGGCTCACTGGCAGCTATATCGGAGCGCAACGTTAAATTTTCGGAACCAATAGAATATTTTTTAATCATCGGATGTCCAATTACGTTGATTCATTATGTAATTCCAGGGCGTGCCGTGCCGCATAGTAATAAGCTTCATTTCTCGTAAAATGAAGCTGTGTCAGAGATTTATTAATTTTTTTTCGTCGCCCAAGTAATGTTGCCGCGATTTCTTTTAGGGTACCGAAGAAAGTTGTATCAATCGGTAGATTGCTCGCAGCCCTGAGTAAACTCTTCCTGATCGAGCATTCGTAAGCTTCCAAACTCATTTGGTCAAGCTCTTTGCTATAACCCTTACCCAACCGCTCACACAGGGCAACTAAGTCTACTGGTTTATCTGTGGGGTAAACCTTTCGATCCTTAGTGATGTGATAAACAGGCTCAAAGCTGATGGGCTCACCCTTTTTCAGGTCAATTAAAACCGCGTAGGAATGATTTTCGTAGTACTGAGCATAGTCGTAGTCAAAGTAGAAGTTTCCCAAGCTATAAAATATTAGCGATCCATTATACTCTTCATACCCTTGGGGTACGTGCGGATGTGACCCAACAACAATATCCGCACCAAGATCACACAAATGCTTGTAACGAACACGCCATTCTTTTTGTGGGATGCTGTAATTCTCTAAACCTGCATGAGCAAAGACAACGACAAAATCGCACTCCTTTTTAAGTGTTAAAATTGTGGTATCAATCTTGGAATGGTTTATCCAAGCGTAGCCTGCTTGCTCCTGACGCTCAAAATGATCTATCACACCGAATTGGGCTTCGCAGGCGTTTACAAACCCAATTTTTAAATTTCCAAACTGTTTAATTAGTGGTTGGTAAGCTGAATTACCATCAACTCCTGCCCCGATAGTATCGATATTCGCTTTGTTGGCTGAATCAAGCGTAGCAACCAATCCCTCCCGACCATAATCAAGCATATGATTGTTAGCAAGAAGCAGAAGATCAAAACCTTGTTTTTTAAGCCCTTGGACTGTCTCCCTGGGTTGAGCCAGATGAGGGCCAATCTTGGACTGAGGCTGGCCATAGCCCATCACGGGCGCCTCAAAATTACAAACCGAAAAATCTGCTTCCTGAATAATAGCTTCAACCTCAGAACTACACACTAACCCGTTTAGGTTTTGGTTATTAACGACATCTCCGCAGGCAAAAATCTTCATGATTTCATTTAGCTCTATTTAAAATCGGTTTCAATGTAATTTTCAGAAGACTCTTTAAAAACGCTTTTAAAAAAATAAAAGGAGCCTTTATAGGCTTAGGATCGATATTTATTCTACGACATAGAATATTAAAAACTTCGATCCATTGTGTTTTGGCGTGCCTTATGCGATCTCGCAAACTTATAAACTGAGGCCTATTTTGTGGAAACTCTCTATCTTCTATTCCACCTAAAGTACTTTCCCAATCGGCATTCATCTCATAACCATGAGCTATTAATTCCGAGGTTATGTCGCCATGTATCGAAACTTGCTCTTTAACTCTCGTCAAATGTTGTTTCCATGATCCTAATCCTACGGGCGCTATGGGCCTTACTGACTTTAGCGCCTTTATAGAATTTTCACTAGGGGTAGCTACGAGATGATAATCACTGAATTTGTGCGTTTCATTAAGAAATGGAATATTTTCTTTAATGTAGCGTTGAATTTTATTCGGTTCGCTGACAAAGTCTTCGTATGTGAAGTATATAAATCGCGGATGCGAAGCGAGCTTCGGAAAGATTTTGAAGAATTCTTTCCAGTATCGAAGGCCGGTCCAGTATACGTCCGGCTGAGATCCATGGCGGCTAACTATAGAATCACGAGGGTCACGGATTACGCAAATTACGTACAACTCTGGATTAAGGTGCAAAGGCCACTTTATCGATAAAATTTCCCCTGGTTCCTTAGTAAGAAATACCGCCCCACTTTTTGGCTCATCGATACAAATAGGAGCTTCATGCTCACAGTGGTGATCAATATCAAAACATGTATGCATCACTTCAGCTAACAAAGTAGTTCCGGTCCGCGGCCCACTACCTACAATATGAATTCTTTTCATAAAAATCTCTTAAAACCAACAAAGTATTTATACCTGTATTTTTTTGCCATATACATAAGAGCTATGTTCCATATCGATAATGACACCGAAAATGAAACAGCAGAACCCACCAATTCAAAGACAGGGATTAGGAGTGTTGACAATACCAGATTAATAGAACGAGCGGCTATGACCCCATATAATTTTTGCTTATCATGACCGCTCATATTTAAGATAACAGCTACAGACCCGGCCGATGCGTTTACCAGCTGCCCAAAACACAAAATTGTTAATGCCAAGGCTGCTTCGGCATACTCCTCACGCAGCTTTCCAGTGATATCCTCACCCCAAACTATAAATATGAGTGCAACAGGAAACGAGATAGCCGCGACCATTCACGTGCTTAGCGTAATCACCCCCTGAAGCTTTTCTATCTCACCCGAGTTGTACAGCCTTGCTACTTGAGGTGCCAGAGCCATGTTGACTGCTTTGAGACTTAGAAGGAACTGCATTATATATTCGCTTTGCCGAGTGCTTACAAAACCCCAGAAAATTCACGTTGTGACTAACATTACTTTTAACGATCATTTAACACCAAAAATGTAGTAATACCAACTTTCTTTTTCACCATTACCATTAAAATGACATTCCAAATAGTTAAAGAAACAGCGAAGCCAATTGCTGCGCCAGACAAACCAAGTAATGGAATCAAGATGATTGCGAGCATAAAATTAACAACCAATGCAGTAGCAGCACCTAAAACTGTTGACTTATCGTTTCCAGTCATGTTTAGGATCAAGGCGACTGACCCAGCTGAAGCATTTACTAACTGTCCCAAACATAAAATAATTAAAGCCTTCGCTGCCGGAATATATTCGTCACCGAATATCAGAGCGATAATTTCTTCCCCCCAAGCCATAAGTACGAACGCGACGGGAACTGAAACAGCTACGGCCACTCGCGTACTTAGCGTAACCAACTTCTGAAGCTTTTCGGTTTCACCGGCTCCATATAGCCTGGCTACTTGGGGTGCCAATGCCATATTTACCGCTTGAAGCCCAAAGGAAACAAGAGCAGCACCTGTTGCTGCCACTCGGAACAGACCTACTTCCTCCTTGGTACCAAGAAAGCCCAGAAACAAAATCGATATCTGGGAGTCGAGTAATTTTAGGCCCGCGAATAAGCTTAACGGTAACAGGCTTGCAGCCCACGGCCTGATTGTATACTCAGCTTTAGCGCTAACCGCATTTTGGGGGAAGCTTTTTATCAGCAACAACGACCCTAGAATGAAGGCCGTAAAGGCCCCAGCTAAATTAAATTGAATGGCGATTATCGGCGTTAGTTCGGTACCAAATAGCAATAGTGTGCCCACTAAAATAATAAGTACTAACGGTCGAACTATTTGTTCCGGCAACTGAGCTCTCAAAACCAAACGCAGCCCACGCAAAGTACCTGCCCTTACTGCATCAAACGCCATTAAAGGTAGAAGCAAAAGCGCCCAATAGAAGGTTTCGGCCTGAGCACTCTGCCCCCCCCCCGAGAACCAAAATAAGCAGATTGCCGCCACTGCAACAGCCATTAATGAATAGCCGAGCGCAAACCTATTGGACAACCTTAGGAGGCCTCGCATGAGCCCCCACTTTTGACTAAGCTGGTTCTTTGCTATCTCCCGAATCAGCAATGTAGGCAACCCCGCCTTCGCAGGTAGGCTTAGAAGGGTAATGACCGACAAAACAAACGCGTAGATTCCGTAATTTTCCGGCCCTAACGCTCGCGCGAGCAGAACACCACTAATGAGGGTTAATACAAGATTTACCGCCTGAAGACCGGCTGAGCCTCCGGCACCTTTCAACATTTGAGCTTTTAAGCCGTCGCCTTGCAGTTGTCGCAGTAATGACTTCAAATGTGTTGACTCTGGTTAGGTGGGTCAGGACACGCTAAATGGTTTTAACTTTTCTCTCAGCGTCTGCTTGATATTTTTCACGCCACATGCGTCAACCGTATGTCACGTGGCAAATGCTTCATACCTCTCACGAACTACAGGCCCTGATGATCCGCACGTGTGCTGCGGACGCCAGTGGCGCACTATACTAATGTTGGCCATGGCCTTCCACGGCTAATACGCTGCGCCAGGCTGACGGCATACCGCTCGGTTTCAGCTAGGATGGGTGCGATGGCGGTGCTTGTAGTGAAGCGTGACCGCTCGCTACCTACTTGATCTCTGAATTTGGAAAATGACTTTCCAACGCTGGAAACGGCATTTGGGTCGCAATCGGTGAGAATACCTGGAAAGTATGTTTCCAACGTTGGGAAGTGACCGGATTCTGTTTCCAGAGCTGGAAACACGCTTCGCTGGATAATTCATGTGGTTTCTGAAAACGGGCTTTCCAAAAGCAGAAATCTAAAAATTCAACCGATTGATTATTAAGTATTTTCTGAAACCGATAAGGGCCTCTTATCACCTATCTATCTTTTGTCATTGTTCTTCCACTGACGGTCCAGGCGTTGCTGATTCTTTCTGAACGGCTCCATTTCGCACAAAAGCCATTACGAACACGATGAATA
>Ga0307937_1001529_pt1 | contig 11581 bp, 29 predicted proteins | sample OrgLakmetagenom3_FD_201814 | JGI IMG/M metagenome (GOLD analysis project Ga0307937, IMG submission 201814) | Saline water microbial communities from Organic Lake, Antarctica - #3 | ecosystem: Environmental > Aquatic > Non-marine Saline and Alkaline > Saline | place: Antarctica: Organic Lake...
TGTTGCTTGGGGGTTTGTTAATCATTAATCCTTTTTACTGGCAGTCTAATGGAACATTTGGGCCTGGACCGGGTGTATGGATAGGTGTGGGTATGTTGATCGCATCTGTCATTAGTTTTCTTGGGCGGCCCCAGAATGGGGCTCACGACTAGATTGGAATTCGTAAATGAATCTAGTTAAACGTATCTCTGAAAAGCTTTCACAGCCGAAGCATATTCCCCTGCCATTCGAGCATCGAAAGGTTCAGGAGTTTTTAAAGTTGTCGCCTAAAATAGTCCGCGCCTCGATTGTTGAAAACTACCGAGACGAAGTTCGTTGTGAGGTTGAAGATACTGAAGGGGTAGTGACCCACCTTGGCAACGGAGTGAATGCTGTAGGTATCTGGTTCCGGGTCATTTCTGAGAGAGATGGCGTGGAAATCCCGGCGGGCCTGAAGAATAACGAATGATTGAAGACGTTTAGCTTGGTAACTGCCTCTTTCCGCAGGGGTTGCAGGTTTTAAAGATCGTGAGATAATTAAATTTAATGTGGTAAACCGATTTATGGACGCGATTTTGGAGACACTGAGGGTAATTCCGATGGGGCTTGGCCTGATCTTAGGCATGCTAGGGATTCTCCCGGCTCTGCCTGCTCTAGCCGGGAAACCTCCGTCTGGCTGGAAACAACTGGCCGTTATATCGGTATCTGCTTTCGTGGGTGTCATTGGGATGTCCGCAGGTATGGCTCATTTGATGCTCGACGGCACAATCTAACGCATGGGAATTCGGAGAATGAGCACTTACTTCTGCAACAAAGTGCAGTCGAACAGACAGGGCCGATGTTGTGATTGTCATTGCGGCCCGGCGCTGTCTGTTTTTGTGGGTTCCGCTGAGCACTGGTCGAACCAAGACCCGTCCAGGCACCCTGGCTCCTCGCTGATAGCAACCCAATGGATGGACCCGGCCACGGGGGCGCGAATCGAGCGAACGTCACGAACCGGAGATAAGCCGTCCTATGCCGTGCGATTCCACGGTAACTGCTTGAGTCGTGATGGCGAGTGGGAATGGGAGCCGCAGCCTTCCAGTCGAGATCAAGAGTTCCTGGAAAGTCATCGGTGGAGTGATCTCGGTGATGCTGAGAAGGCACTCCTGGCCGCAGATTCTACGATCTTCGGATCGACAATTTGACGGGAGCCGGATGGCTATTTTTTTACCTGCGTGATACCTTACATAAAGTAAGGATTACCACTAAAGGAAAGGCAGGCAATGACCACAGCAACCGTAACCAGTAAAGGTCAAATAACGATCCCGGCCAATGTGCGGGCTGAATTGAAAGTTGGGCCAGGAGATCGAGTCGAGTTCATAAAGGTGTCAGATGGCCACTGGGAGGTTCTTGCGGCTGTTGAGGAAGTTAGCCGACTACGAGGGATTGTGGAAGCCAAACGAGTCGTAGGCATTGAGGAAATGGATTCAGCCATCCGGCAAAAGGCGGGAAGATGATCGGGCTTGATACCAATGTTCTGGTGCGCTACCTGACGCAAGATGATGCGGCCCAGACTGCACTGGCCAATCAGATCATTGAAGAACAGTTGACGTCGCGTAAACCCGGCTTCATATCGTTAATTGTGTTGGTAGAAGTGGTTTGGGTGCTGGAGACCTGTTACGACCAGACGCAAAGTGCGATTGAGACGATAGTAAACGGCCTTTTGACTACACGACAACTCATGGTCGATGAAGCCGACCTGATTTATCGAGCGCTTAAACGCTTTTCAGGTGGAAATGCCGATTTCAGTGATGCACTCATTGCTGTTATCAGCGGAAACCGGGGATGCAGCTCGACATTGACTTTTGACAAGAAGGCCCGGTCAGTCGGGATGGTTTTTATTAATGAGCCTGGCAAATAAACAAAAGGGCGTCCAAGTCGATACGACTAACTTGGATCTGGAGGATAGCCAAGCCTCGGATGTTGTAGACAGTGCTGCCCAGTTGATCATTGCTATACGAGACGCGGTGGCGTCTGGAAGCGACTCTATCAGGAGCGTTTACGGTGAGTTGGGAGAGTTGGAGGAGGCTCTGGTTTGTTCGGATGTTATAGGTAATGGGAGTGTGAGCAATGAGTGATGAAAGAGCGCCCGGAACGCCCGGGGCTGCATATTTTTTGACGATAGGGTTACTTGTGGCGGTCATAGTTGGGGTGTACATTTACCCTGTTGGCTATCAGGCAATTGTTAATGCGCGAGGAATTCCTTTGGATCTTGAGCAAACTGTCATGTCTGAGTTTGACGGTCACGCTTCGGGTTTAGATCCGCTTTCGGTCACATTTGTTCGTAATCGGTTTGCCGGGTGTGTCGAGACAAGCACCGAGCCTTTAAACCTCATCTATTCGTCTCTTGTAGGCTGGCATGGCATGGGCATACCGACGGATAAAGAGTGGTCGTTGGTGGTTAAGGAGATTTCTGAATTGTGCGCCAGCTCTGTTGTTTTGTCCTCGGTGTCTATGCAGGACGCCAGGGATAGGAATCAAACGCTGGAACAGATGGAGATGGCCCCTTTCTCAAGTGATCGTCTGGCGAACCTTTCTTTTAAGTGATATCTGCACCGGAGTCCAGTACAGACTCCTTCTTTCCCTCTCGCGTTTTGCTGCCCTACTTATCTGATTTTTTGTATAATTATTAGGCGTTTGCGAGATTTCTGATTTCCAAAAGTATGCGAGATTGGAAATACTTTTTTGAGGAAGATTGTTCGATCGACATACCCCTGTACGAGTGCGCCCACCCCTTTTCGACGGGGATTACCTTGAAAAGGTGGGCGGCATTGACGCAATTATTGAGCGGATGCACCTCAGCTTATATACTTAATTGTAAATTACTTTTATATATAAGTGTCACAGCGGTTTTTGCTCGAAAGAAACACAAAAAGGGCTCAACCAACATTCTTTAAAACTACTGTTTGTTTTCACGTAATACAGTTCTAAAGTGCGTCCATTCCGCATGCGACACCACACATGTTGATATTGCATCTCGTATTTTTTTGTTAAAACTTCAAGCACATGTTTTTCGTGATTTTTGATCTCTAAATCGCCGTTTTCATATTCTGAAATAACGATTAGTCTGTCTTCAACCGAAATTACAAAAAATATTTCTGATAAAAACTTACGACGAAATTCTAATTGACGTGCGATTTGAGTTTTAATGTTTTTATCGTGCTCATTCGAGGAGGTGTAAATGCAAGCGTTAGGAATAATGGCTTTTCTTATTGTCGGCGGCCTGGCAGGAAACTCACTCCTATCTATCCTGGCCCAGCCTCATGTCCAGTCAGCAATTGAGGGTTCGGTGCCATTCATTGCGGGCCACGCCACAGCTCTCACCTACATTGCTGTCGGGGCTTTGGCTTTGATTGTGGTGGCTTTCCCTCCGCTCATCCTGAACAGGGAGCGTGAGAATGCTGTGATTGATGGGGCATTTGTAAAAATTGGAATTGGTGCCGCAATTTCAATGGGTATTGCATCCGTGGGGTACCTTCTGGGTATCGGATGGATTGCAGCGACGGCCATTCTTTAACCAGATGACTAGATTGGAAAACGGGAGGTTCCGGAAAGATGGCTAACAAAGAACTGATTGAAAGCCTTTGGGAAAGCGATACAGCTTCGGCTCTCACCAAACAAGCGGCCCGGGAAATCGAAAGGCTGGAAACTGAGCTTCAGCAGATCGTTGATGATCGCAATGAGGCTTGGAGCCAGCTTGAAGAAGCGGGCATCGAAATTCGCCAGCCGTCTGAAGTCGAGCCGGCATGATTGGAATTCGGCACACCAATAACAGGCCGGTACTCCATAAACTGGAAACCATCTATACCGAGAGGAAGTCACGATGTCTAACCAAATCAGCGTGGGCGCCATCTATTTCGACTGGGGCGTTACAGCCAATGTAAAGGTTCTTGAATGGAATGGTCTGTCGTCAAAATGCAGGGCCAAAGTAGTTGACTCTGGAGTGGCTTACACGGCTCGTGTTGATCACCTAGAGCCAAAGCGGTAATGCATTTATTGATGGGAAGTTCAGGATGACCATTAAAGCTGAAAACTCAACCGAGGATCTTCCTGCTGATGAAGGCCACCAAGCCTTCCGAGACAGGAAAACGCCTGATGATAACCCTTATCAGGAAAACGACTGGCGTCTTTCAGAATGGCAGTTCGATTAATGAAGGTAAATTTTCTAATCGAATCGGTGTCAACCAGTGATGGGAACGAACAAAGAGGAAGAAAGTAATGGCTGAGAGCGCCCCTGTACGAATTCAGTTTGCGAGAGGCCCGGTAACGGATCGCGTTCAGGCAAAGCTGGTGAAAATGATGAAAGCATCTGAAGGCATCGAAACGTTGGTAGCTGAAGACATTGTTGAAGCGATGACCATCGGACGCAACGATCCAGAAGGCTTTCGTGCCGTCGATCAGTTTCTGAATGAACTAACCGAAAAATATGAAGCCATTGTGAATGGCTGAATCATGGGAAACCGGAGCGGGTTATGAGAAAAGCGACATTGCAACAACTAATGATTGATGAAGTGCCTTTTCCAAATGGGTTCAAGCCTATATTTTGCACAAAAAGCCAGGCTGAAGGGTTTGATGGCATCTGGCATGCTCACGACTCTGAGCCTAGCTTCAAATCTGGAGAGTGGCGCTCAGCAGGACAGGTTTACGAAATAGGTATCGACCCCAGTGACGGACTGGATCATACCCCGGCAATCGCCATGGATTTACGCGCTGAAAATTCGGTCTTTAAGATCGTTTACGAGGTGGTTAAGTGAAAGGCGTAAAAGAACGCCCAATCCAAGAGGTTATTGAAGAGCTTGGTCTGCCAACCGAATCGAAGTTACTCGGGTACGTGATCCACTTGCCAGTAGAGGATGAATTCTTGGCATTCCTTAAAGAAACCAGCGCGATTGTTAAGCGGGGGTTTGAGAAAACTCCGGAAGCCGCAAAACTCTATCAGTCTTATAATCGGGCCTTGCGGGATGCTGGCAAATGCAAACAGAAGGCGGAACCAAACCTGCTCTTCGATATTGGCACTCAATATGCGGCTGTGCCGGTCAATTAAAATCCCGATGGGAACCTTGGAATACGGTTATGTATGTGAGTCATGAAGAATGTAAGGCCGCCGGGCTTGACGCTAAGGACGTTGAGCGGATAGCGAAAGGTCTGAGTCGATATGCAAGACAGGCTGACGCGTTGGGCCTAGCGATTTTTGGCGGCAACGGTACAGGGACACTCCGGTACGATGACGGCGGCCCAGGGCGACTTATTGTTGCCGATATTGATGGGCACGTTGATGGGGGTGATGGTGGAACCTCACGTTCTAGCGATGGCCTTTCACGGGGCGAATCATAATGGGAATGCGTGCATGAACTGCGAAAAGAATAACCCAATCATTGATCGTTACCGTTTTGTGGTGTTGATTTCAGTGGTCACCCTCTTGGCACCAGGAGCAATTACAGCTGTTATTACTGAACAAATTGCTCCAAGCTGGATGCTCGTTTGTTCTACTTTTGGGCTCCTCTTGGGTGTCACCTATGGATTTTCTCTAATATGGCTAGCTGCTAGAGAAAACCGTAGAGCTTAAACCATGGGAATACGCCGATGATTGACCTAAAGATATTAGCGCTCGCCATAGCCTGCTTGCTGATGGTTTCACAGTTGCTGAGCAAGAAGAACCGTTCATTCCGGCGAATGGTGCTGGGCATGCGACAGCCCCTCTTTTCGTGATTGTCGGGGCCGTATCTGGATGGTTTTGGTACAAGGGTCGTTTCGGATCTGCTACCGATAGTAAGTGGGTTGAGGACAATTTTTAGGGATACGGGAAACCGAATGAACATTGGAATGCGGAGAGTACAACCATGCTGGTCGATCAACATCAAAGCCCGACCCTTGTTGCTGTTCAGAACAAGCAAGTGCACTCAGAAGGCGACATTTACTGTGCCAAAAATTGCGGTCGCGGCTGCACGGTTGCCGAATACCAAATGGCGGTTCAGGCCGCTAAAAACTTGCAAGAACGACTTGGTGCAGACTGGAAGGTAACGGTTTGGGATAATCTTGGGTGGACTTACGGTGCTACGAATGGCGCGGCCTCTATAAGCCCACCATCAAAGCATCCAAAGTCACAGTGGCGCTGCATCATAAACGTTCCGAATTTATCGGGGATTTGCGCATCCGGTGAGACGCCCGAAGAGGCGGCCCAGAATGCCGCTCGACGGGTAACAGAAAGCATCCATGAAATGCTGGGGTCATTTGGGAAATCGCTAAGCCCTTTAATTGGACACCAAAATGAACCCAAAGACTAACAATGGAAATCGGAGTTTCGCTATGACTCACCCATTTATAGACGAAGAAGACCTACGGCCCGACGTTGATCAAGACGAAAATGCCATTTCCCATGGTGACCTGATTGAGATCGTCTCGCGTGGTGTCGTGTTTCACGCATACATTGATGATGAATCTGTTGATCAGGCGGTGCCCGCCCGCCAGAAGGATGTTGATAACGAACAGTGGTTCAATTCGCTGGACTGGAATACTGCCAGGCTTCTGAAGAAAGCCGACAAAAGCTAGATGGGAAATCCGAACGATGCGCAATCTCCGTGTAAAAGCAAAAAAGTTAGCTGAACTGGTTTCCATTCCTTCTGTTGCGATGGTGATTCTCGCATTTACAGGATATGGCATAGTCCTGTTACTGAGCTGATGGAGTCCAGGTTAAGCCGAAAACTAATGATGGAATACGGCAATTATGAATGTGCGCGAAAGACCAGTTGATGAGGTCATTAAAGAACTTGGGCTGCCAGCGGAAACGAAATACCTCGGTTATGTGGTGTACCTGCCCAATGAAGATGAGTTTCTCGGGTTTATCAAGGAAACGAGTACCACTATAAAGCGTGGCTTCGTGAAAACACCGGGGGATGCCAAGGTTTATCAATCCTATAAGAAAGCTCTGCGCGATTCCGGCAGGTGCAAACAGAAAGCTGAACCAAATCTACTTTTTGATATTGGAGATCACTTGGCCGCTGTGCCTGTTGATTGACAGAAGACTAATTCGACATCGGCGTAGCAAGTGGACGGGAACTCTCACGCAGCAATTTAACTGGGGCAACTGAATGAGCAAGGGGAAAGCGTCGCTATATCTTGAAGGCGGGCCATTGGACAAGGATATCCTGGAAGACATCGATGCACGGCATATTCAGGAGAAAATCCGTTTTCCAACCCTAACTTGGGGAAGGAAAGTTGATGGGAATATCGAAATAATAAAAGGCGGAAAGCTGGATAAATTCTGGAATTTCACTGCACAGGATGTCTACGAAAAGACACTCCGGCGCAACGGGGAATTGATCGTATACAGCTTTCTTGAGACAGAGACGGTTGATCGATGTTCAGCTATCACGAAGTCCGGCAACCAGTGCATGAAATCTGCGAGGATCGGAAAAGATACCTGCGAGACTCATCAGTAGGCACTCCAAAAGATGCCACGCAACATTGGAATTCGGCACCTTGCGAATAGATGTGTTGCCGTAAGGATTGCATCTCAGAATTACGTGAGATGCTTTACGCAAGCCAAATTGAGAATCGGAGAAGATCGATGGATAAGGAGCGAGTTAAAACGGACGGAGACTACCGCAGAGCGAAAATTGCCCGTACTGAAATGCAGATGTTTTGGGGGATTAACATCTTCATTCCTTTGATCGCAGTCTTATTGATGATGTCGGATTCCTACGATTCCTGGATCTCTGCTGGGTTGATAGGTTTCGGATTTATGATGGCAATGTCATGTGTCGCTGGGTCAGGCTTTACTCCCTTTCTATTTTTTAAAGACATTGGAGAAATGTATGTCGACGGGTTCCGGCGGACATTCAGTTGAAGCCCTGAGCACACTTCATCGGTCACCGGAAAACGAGGATAAAGCTCATGGCCACGCACAAAAAATGGAATGTCAGATATGTCGTTGGCAACCCTTACATATTCACCAAGGTTAGGACTGAAGCAGACAGCCCCATGCTCCGAAGTTAAGCTCTTGAAAAGATCGCCATAATCGAAGACCACGGTTGGCGGGGCTGGGTTGAAGACGATGCTGGACATCGAATCTATGAAACCGGTATTGAAAAGCGATTCACAAACAAATCTGCATAATTGGAAACCGATATGCCGTACCTTTTCTATCAGGCTCAGACAGAAGGATTGGGTGTATGACCAAACTTGGAGATACCAGTAACAATGCATTCCATAAAGGTCGGGCGCGCTCAGCTAAGACATCAGGGCTCAAGTACACAGTGAACATCGTTTACTGTGGCACCTTAATTCCGAAAGGCGAAACAACTTCGCGAAAAATCTTTATTGCAGATAAAGCCGAGATCGTGATCTCAGAGGTTATGTTCGATCTCGCTGCCACGGTCGATGGCACTCAATACTTCTGGAAAGCCGGTCAATTTTATGTTCACGATATAGATTTGCAAACAAAACTCGATAGAGCTGCATCGGATGGAAATCATGGGCTTTTTTGTAGGTGGCCGATGAACACCTATCCAGTCAAAGAGCATCAGATAGCAGCGGAACAATTTAATGATTTGAAAAAAAGAAAAAACGTTGAAACCTTGAGACAGCCTGAAGAATACATAAAAGACGACCGTGAAACGATTGTTGCTCATCTTAGTCATAAGTTTAGAAATACCGTGTCTGTAAATGGCGAAATCATGAAGCCAGTTGCAGAGCCCGTGGTTTTCGTTAGATACCGCAACTGGAGCTTACCCTACGCTCAAGGAAAAACGGCGATCTGTACAAGCGACACCATCTCGATTGCCAGAGGGGCTTTGAACGGAAGCAATTATACTTTGGTCTTTGCTTTGAGCCAGTTAGATGAGGCAACGCAATGCGCTGAAGCGATCGCAAGGCAAACGAGAGACAATGAAACTCTTGAGAACCTTCCTGTACCGCCAAACGCTACCATCAAAGTCTATAAGCCAGAGGCGTTCACCTATGACACATTCACTCCCAAAGCTGTTCTCGACGGGATAATTTGTCCATCCCATCTTATTGGGAAGAAAGGCCGAAAGTCCGATGCCTCCCTTATTTTTATTCAAAGAGTTTTGGAAGCCTTAGGGAAGGCGCTGGCCACCTGGGACATTGAAGCTCAGGTAGATTGGCTGGATGAAAACATAAATCTTTTAGAAAAAGGCGATGTTGCGGACAGCTATATCCGGGAAATGATTGTTGCTTTTGGGGCAGGTCGCGTGGATGAGGTGAGAGATGAATAATGCATCGTCACATTTGACAGGAAAGCCTAATTGGCCGGGACGTACAGATATTGGAAACCGATCAAGGAGAACAAAAATGTCTAAGAGTGCCTACCAGAGAGCGGGATACCTCGCCTTGCTATCAATCGCCCTTGGGGTGCTTGTTCCGTTCATTCCGGCGAATGGTGCTGGGCATGCGACAGCCCCTCTTTTCGTGATTGTCGGGGCCGTATCTGGATGGTTTTGGTACAAGGGTCGTTTCGGATCTGCTGCCGATAGTAAGTGGGTTGAGGACAATTTTTAGGGATACGGGAGTAATTGGAAAGTGCCTAAATTTAGCGAGTTACCAGACCCAAATACATGGTTTGTCGTTGGTGCCTTTGTGGTGTGCTGGGGAATCTGCTTGATTGCATATGCCCTGAGAAGCAAGAAAAGGTAATTGAAAACGGAGTTTGACGATGGATCTATTTATTCTACTGGCAACAGTGCTCATCAAAGGTATAGGGACGCTGCTCTTTATGGCAATGCCCTGGTTTGCATGGCGCAAGGGGTTTCCAGTTCGAGCCTTGGTGTTGTTGACCATAGCTGTCAGCGTTGTCGTGTTGCTTTGGGGGCCTTTTTCTGGCGCAGAAGGTGCAGCTCAGATGGTCGGGCAAATGTGGTGGCTTTCTGTGATCTTTATGGTTTGCGCCCCGCTAGGTATGTGGGCGCACTATCGACGCGAGAAACAAATTAACAACTAAGTTGGAAACTGGAACGGAGTTATAGCATGACAGTTAAGATGGGAATGGGAATGTGGATTGGCATTTTGGGGTTGGGGCTCTCACTGGCATTCGGTGCGGAGCAAATCCTGGCTGTTTTGGGCTGAACTGACCAGGTAGGAATACGAGGGTTCGGTTCGGTTTTGTCTGATGACTATGAAATTCAGTTAGATGATCTCCGGCGACGGGTGTGGGTACATGGATCTGACGGATCGACGGTTGCTCGGTTCGACAATCGGTTCGGGATGGATATCCATAGGTCGGTAACCGAGCAGTTGGCTGGGGCGTCACAGTGTCTCTATTGCACACATGAGCAACCTTCTTTGTCTGACTGGGAAACGTTTCGGTGCAAAGTAGAGCAACATTTTGGGGTGCTGGTTCCGGCCAGTGCAGTCGAGATCAACTTGTGAGACCGGGAGATTAGGATGTCCAACTGCCCTATCAACGAACAAACCGCGGATGGTGCCATTGTCGGCCAATGCTACTTCCATCTTGATGACGAGCATATTTGTCCTCGACACGGAGATGTGTCGATCGAAATAGAGCGATACTACCAGGACGGAAGGCTGACCCTGGAAAATGATCTTCGCGCCCGACACGGCAAGCCATTGCTCAGAAACTAATCGATGATTGGAAGCCGGGAGGTTCCGGAAAGATGGCTAACAAAGAACTGATTGAAAGCCTTTGGGAAAGCGATACAGCTTCGGCTCTCACCAAACAAGCGGCCCGGGAAATCGAAAGGCTCGAAGCTGAGCTGCAAAAAGCTATTAATGAGCGAAATGAAGCTTGGTTCCAGCTTGAGGAGGCTGGCATCGAAATTCGTCAGCCGACTGAAGAAGAATCGGCATAGTTGGAAACCGGTTCCGGAGAGTTGTATATGAAAAAGCGTAAATTTTATCCACGCCAGGTAGCCAAACGCTTGACTGGCAAAAGTCCAGAATCACTGACACCCGGTGAGCGTGCCGCGCTCCGTTTTTTTAAGATGAAGGGTCGCAAGATGGGTGTCGGAATCCAGATCGCACAAACCGACCTTGCTGATTTCAAAAGTGCTGGCACTGAAGAAACTGCGGCGATTATCGCCAACGCGAATTCGCGCATTTTTATGACCATTCGATGATGGGAAACCGGGCATTCCCGCAACATGAGTTGGTGAAAAAGGAGTTATCAATGAAATGGTTTAACGATGTTATGAATCGTCTCGATGCAGCGAGGCCAGAGTTTCACGACTTTAGACAAGGCTTTGCATGGGATATGACGGTTGCCATGATCGTCATTGTATTCGGGGTGTTTTTAGCAATGGTGTCGGGACTGGATAATGGGGATGGCCCCTCAATAACAGGATTGCTCTTTTTTGGCACCACGCTGGGGGCTGGGTTCCTGGTTATCCTTCGAGCTGTACTTAGAGCGAAGAACGACTCTGAATAACAATGCACAGGTAATTCATTAAGATTGGAAAACGAGATGCTAGACATGAATGAGTCATTACGAATCCAAGCTGCATCGCTTCGCCAAAAACACCAAAGTGAAACTGAAGTAGCCGTTTCTTGGCTGGATCGTGGTGTTGTCAGAAACGATGAGTCATTC
>Ga0307937_1001531_pt1 | contig 11569 bp, 9 predicted proteins | sample OrgLakmetagenom3_FD_201814 | JGI IMG/M metagenome (GOLD analysis project Ga0307937, IMG submission 201814) | Saline water microbial communities from Organic Lake, Antarctica - #3 | ecosystem: Environmental > Aquatic > Non-marine Saline and Alkaline > Saline | place: Antarctica: Organic Lake...
CCAGACTGGCATGGGGTATTGGTCCAAGCAGATCGACATATTGCTGTAACCGTGATTTAAGGGTGTTACCCGCGACAGTGGCGGTCAATTTGCCCTCAAGCCCGATAGCTCGAGCAACCCGCGCAAAATGGTTTTGATGGCCGCTGACACAGTTGTCAGAGTAGTGGACTAGCTCGTGGGCCAGTGCCGCCAGTATTGATATAGAGTCGGATTGAGTCGGTGATACAAAAATCTCATTCACACCGTCCGCGCTCGCTTCGTGTTTCCAGCATTGAGCGGCGACTTTCGACGGTTTACCGGACGGGAATCCGATTGATATGCGAAACCCGGTGTCAGGCAACGTGCAATGCGGTGCAATGATGTCATCAAGAATGAATTGAGCAATCTCGGTTAGCCACGTCTCGCGGTCTAATTTGTTAGTCATAATGTCACCTATCTTTAGTAGTGAATGAAGCGGCTAGATTCGCCGTCGATACGGATAGTATAACTATAGTCTGACTAAGGATGCAACTGTTTAAACGAAAAATAGTTAAAAATGGGCAAAAAATGGCGAGTACACAAAATTTCGACACAAAATGGGTTTTGTGTCTTTTTTCTATTCAGTCCTGCTATAACCTGACCATTAGGTCAGTTTATTGACTCTGTGAGGGGACACAACGGTGTTTTAGGGGTGTTTTTGGGGTCAGTGGGATTGGTGTGTCGGTTTTTTGTGGGCGGCTCTATGACGGCGGTTTAACGAGTTAATACACTAAAATACACTATATACAGAACTTTTTTGGGTGGGTGAAAGCATAGTCTTACTATCTCAGCGGTATGCCATAATATGGGGTTCACTCAACTTAGTGTAAAAGTGTAACTTGAGAATAGTTCTCATCTAGAAAAAACGCCGTTTTTCCCGTTGCATTTTTGGCGCTTTTTTTCAGACGTGAACGAGTAGTCTAACTATACTAATACTACTAATGCGACTATCACCCCATTTTTTATGCGTTTTTGGTCTCACTATGGGCTTGTATTTTCCAGCCGTTATTGTGGCGCGTTTAAACGCAAAACCCATAGTAACACTAGGGGTCCGGCCAACGTCGTGTACAGGACTATAGAAAGCGTTTAAACGCTATAGAGACAAAGAGCGGCGAACCGTGTTAATGGCTGCGTTTAAACACTGTATATAAGGGGAGTGCTGGCCGCTGTGTTTACCGGCTGTTTCGTCGATGCTGTTTCAACACCCTGGAACAGGGTAGGGGGTAGGGTGAGGCCGGGGGCTCTTTATCTCTCTGTTTACAGGGCAATGGTTAAACGCTGTGTTTGCTGGCTGTGTCGTTGATGCTGTTTCAACGTGGTGAATATAGTCAGACTACGTTTAAACGAAGAGAATGAAGGGCCTTGCGCTGTAAGTCATTGATTTTGTTAGTGTTTAAACGATGATATGAGGGAAAAAGGCCCCCGGGTAAAATTTAAACTGCGGCAATTTTCTTAGTTCGGGGGCCATTTACATAACACCACCATTTCAGTTTCTAGTCCTACTATACTAATACTAGCTGTAAAGGCTTGCACTGCGGTATAACCTGACTATAATCGGCACATGGACCTAGCCAATATGCCAATTGATATATCGAATTTTCCTGAAATCGAGGAAAACCCCTATCACCCGATGAACGACCGGTTCAATCAGGAAATCAGTCACGTCCAAAAAATCATCATGGCACATCAGCGGTCCATGAAGCCCAAGCACGTCAAAGTGGCCAAGATGCGCTTTGCCGGGCACACCAACGTAGACATAGCTAAAGCCACCGGGTACTCCGAGGGCACTGTAAGCAGCATTACCCAGCGCAATGACGTTGACCGCCTGCTGAGCCTGCTGAACTACATCGACTCAGCCATGGCCGGACCCTCCACGTCGCATCGCATTGCCGTCCTGCATCGCATCGCCGTCGATAACGAGGTAAAGAACCCCAAAGTTGCTATTCAGGCCATCGCTGAGATAAACAAAATGGCCGTCAATCAGCACAACATGGACAGCGAGACCGTTCCGGGACAGACCACCATCGTCATCAACCAGAATCATTTCCCCAAAACCCCCCTTGACGGGTAAGGAAGACAGAACCATGGTGAAAGAGAAAGCAACAACCAATCCAGCGTTTTAACCGACTGTAATGACCACTAACCAGCCGTTTACACTTGATTATGAGCCGCGTGAGCCGTTTAAGGCGTTCCACCAGCGCACCCAGCGGTGGTCGTGCATCGTGGCGCATCGTCGTGCGGGTAAAACCGTAGCCTGTGTAAACGAGCTGGTTGTCAGGGCCACCTATTCCAAAAAGAAGAACCCCCGCTACGGCTATGTCGCACCTTTTCGGCAACAGGCCAAAAACATCGCGTGGGTCTACCTGAAAGAAGCCGTCAGAGGCTTTGCCATCGAAATCAGAGAGTCAGACCTGTCCGTCAAACTCCCCAATGGGGCCATTATCGCCCTATACGGCTCGGACAACCCTGACGCGCTACGGGGGCTGTACTTTGACGGCCTTGTCGTGGATGAGTTTGGCGACTGCCGACCTTCCCTGTGGGCCGAAGTCCTATTACCAACGCTAGCCGACCGCAAAGGCTGGTGTGTGTTCATCGGCACCCCGAAAGGCCGGAATCAGTTCTACAAGTTCTACGAGATCAGCAAGAAGTCGCCGGAATGGTTCAGCCTCACCCTGGACGCTGAATCATCCGGCTTACTGGACCCCGGCGAACTGGCGCAGCTTAAAGAGCAAATGTCCGACGCGCAGTATGATCAGGAAATGATGGTCAGCTTTACCGCCGCACTGCTTGGCACCTTCTACGCCACCTTGATTGCGAAAGTCGAGGCGAATCAGCAGGTTAGCGATAATGTCACCTACGACCCCCAGTTTCCGGTCAATGTGACCGCCGATATTGGCTTTTCGGATTCGACCGTCCTGTGGTTCTATCAGGAGCGCCCTGACGGCATCGCCATCATTGACTGCGAAGAGGCCCACGGCCAGCCACTCAGCTACTACTTTGACTTGCTCGATCAAAAACCGTACAACTACGACACAATCTTTCTCCCCCATGACGCCCGGGCCAAATCCTTGCAGACGGGGAAATCGACCATTGAGCAGTTTATCGAGCATTTCAGAAACAGCGGAACCAAACTCGACATCGCGCCAAACCTGAAAGTGCAACACGGCATCGACGCGGTGAGGATGATTCTGCCTTATTGCCACTTCAACCGTACAAACTGTGAACTGGGCATCGAAGCACTCAGAACATACCGGCGCAAGTTCGATGAAGTGAACAAGGTCTACCACGACCACCCGCTACACTCGTGGGAAAGTGACTTTGCCGACTCATTCCGCTATCTTGCGCTCTGCGCTAACAAGAAGCGTTTAAAAGCACCGGAGCCACTAGAGAACACAGCACCTGACCTGTATCCCGGCTATAATCTGGCCGATATGTTCGCGGACCGCGATAAACGCTCTGCCCCCAGCACACGAACGATGAGGATTTGACGACATGGGCCAATACGACACCGACAGCGGCACCATAGAGTCTCGCGATGATTTTGAGGAAACCCCCAAAGGCCAGTACAAGTTCTACGCCGAGGAACTGAAAGCCTCGGAAAAGATGCTGTCCAAATGGCACAAACAGGCCGACAAGATCGTCGATAAGTTCCTCGGTAAGAACCCCAAAGGCCAAGAGAACGGCCCGGCGTTTAAACTGAACCTGTTCAACTCCAACGTCACAACCCTTGCATCCATGTTGTACGGCAACACCCCCAAGATCGACGTGAACCGCACCTTTGCGGATCAGGACGACGACGTTGCCCGCGTGGCCGCGGAGACCTTGCGCCGCATGTTAAATCTGGACGTGCAGGAGAACGGTGAGGAAGTGGACGCCGTGTTGCAATCGGCACTCAGCGACCGCCTGACCGTCGGGCTTGGCTGTGCCCGGGTACGCTACGAAATAGCAACCCAAGAAGACGATAACGGTCAGGAACAACTCCAAAGCGAAGCGGCCCCGGTTGAGTATTACCACTGGCAAGACGTGATGTGGGGATGGACGCGCAACTGGGCCGAGCTACCGTGGCTCGCGTATCGGTCGTATCTGACCAAAGATGAAGTGCAGGAGCGTTTTGGCGACGACGCCGCCGAGAACGTCACATTAAAACAGCAAAAGACAATAGACCTTGAAGACGGCAGCCAAGACGACCCTGATCAGGACAGCCCATGGAAAAAAGCGGAAGTCTGGGAAGTCTGGGACAAGACAAAGCGCACCGTGTCGTGGGTGAGCATCGGTTACGATAAAGTGCTCGACAGCAAGCCGGACCCCTTGGGACTTACCAACTTCTTCCCGTCACCGCCGTTCATGGTCGCCAACCCGACTACGACGCTGTTCATGCCCACGCCTGACTTTATTCTGGCGCAAGACCTGTACAACGAAATAGACGTGCTACAGGCCCGTATAGCCATGCTCACGAAGGCCGTCAAAGCCGTCGGGGTGTACGATTCCAGCTCCGAAGAAATCAAGAACCTGATGAACGGGACTGATAACCAACTGATCCCGGTCGAGAACTGGGCCATGTTCGGGGAAAAGAACGGGCTTAAAGGACAGATAGACTGGATGCCACTGGCAGACATTGTAAACGCTCTCGATAAGCTCAGAGAATTGCGCAGCGACGCCATTGGCCTGCTACAGCAAGTCACCGGCATGTCAGACGTGATGCGCGGTGAGCTGGGTTCACAATACGAAGGCGTAGGCCAGTCCGAAATGAAGGCCAAGTTTGGCTCGGTTCGCGTCCAGGCGCTGCAAGACCGTTTCGCCAAGTTTGCGACCGATCTATTCCAGATTAAGGCGGAGATCATCGCCAAACACTTTGACCCGCAAACCATCGCCAAGAAGTCCAACATGCAGGCGTCACAGGACGTGGATCTTCTACCGCAAGCGATAGCGCTGATCAAAGACCCGAACTCAATGATGCACAGAGTCCAGATAAGACCGGAATCGGTCGCCATGGTGGACTACGCACAGCTTAAAAACGAGCGCACCGAGTATATGAACGCCATTTCCATGTTTATGCAGTCGGCTACGCCGTTGATTGAGGCCGACCCGGCCACCAAGCCGTTTTTGCTCAGGCTCATGCAGTGGGGGCTTGCCGGTTTCAAGGGGGCCAACCAGATTGAAGGGGTGGTGGATGACGCCATCGAAGCCTCTGAACAAGCCACCAAACAGGCTGAAGGCAAGGAGGAGCCGAACCCCGAGGCCCAAGCCGCTCAGATGCAGATGCAATTTGAACAGGCCAAACAGCAGGGCGAACAGGCCAAGATACAGGCCAAGGCGCAGGCAGACATGCAGATTCGCCAACAGGATTACAACCTTGACCTGCAACTGGCGCGTGAAGTGCATAACATGAAGATGGCGGAAGTAGCGGCGGACATGAACCGATCACTGGCCGAGACCCAAGCCAAACACGAGTCTGATCTGATTCAGGAAGAAGCATCGGCGCAGGCCAACATGGCGCAGACCCAGGCCACCATGGAAGGCGAAATACAGAAAGACGTGGTAGAAACTCAGCTAGGAATCGCCTCTGACCGCTCCAAGTCTGAATCAAAGATCAACGAAATTCGCACAAACGCAATGGCGAAGATTGAAGAGAGCAAGGCAAAACCGGCAGAGGGGAAAAAGACCGATGAGTGATAAAGACGATGCGTTTAAACAAGGATACGAACGAATTTTCGGGGTGAAAACCCCGGAGCGCGGCGTGTGGGTATACGATCACGCCCAAGGCGGGCTTATACCCAAGCACGAATACGTCCCGCAAGACCCGGACGGCCCGGCGATTATGAAGCCGCTCGACCCGTTCATTAGTCCGGTTGACGGCACTTACATTACCGACCGGGCGCAACTGCGCAAGCATAATAAGGCGCATGGTGTTACCAACATCAATGACTACGGTGAGAACGGCGGGCGGGCGTACTTTGAACGCAAGGAGTCGGACCGCCAAGCCACACTGCGAAGCAACAGCCGTCAGGCAAAGCAAGAACGGATCGACACGATTAAACACGCACTGGACGCTGCAACACGGCGTTAAAACACGGCAGAGAGAGGCATACCATGGGTGATCTAAGAGAAGATTTAGAAGCGTCGTTTGAATCCACAGAGTCAGCAGAAGACGAATTGGCCGAAGCACAACAAGAAGTGCTTCAAGACGAACCAGAAGAAACCACCGAAAAAACTGAAACGGAAGCCAGCGACGATACCGCTGCTACCGATTCAACCAAGAAATCGGAAGCTGTGGACGCGGAAGGCGAACCTTCCTCTGCCGGGGATAACCCCGACGCCGAAGCAGCTTCCGACCTATCCGGGGCCACTAGCAAAGACAGCATGAAAGCCCCGGCGGGCTGGAAGCCCTCAGAGCGTGAGCAGTGGTCTAAAATCCCTCGTCCCCTTCAAGAGCGCATTACCGCGAGAGAGAGGGAAATGGCGGATGTCATGGCGAACACCAAGCAAGCGCGGTCAGTGAACGACTACGTTAGCAAAATGGGGGAGACCTACGGCAATCTGGCGAAGGAAGCAGGTTTCAACCACCCGCTTGAGGCCGCCACCGCCGCGCTGGGCACCATGCGCACTTTGTCCGGGGGAAGCACCCGTGAGAAAGCACAGGAAGTCGCCAGCCTGATCAACCAGTACGGCATCGACATAGAAACGCTGGATGACGCACTGGTTAATATGCCGTCACCTAAAGGCCAGCAGCAGCGCGACCCTCAATCAGCGCGACTGGAACAGATGATGGAAGAGCGTTTACGCCCATTCCAAGAGATGATGACCAACCAGCAACGCCAACAGCAACAGGCCGAACAGCAACGCGGTCAGCAGGCAACACAGGCGGTGCAGGAGTTCTCACAGAACGCCGAGTTCTTGAACGACGTGCGCGAAGACATGGCGGACATCATTGAACTGGCGGCGAAGCGGGGTGTCGATCTAACCTTGCAACAGGCGTATGACCGGGCCTGTAACGCGCACCCGGAAATAGCCAATGTTATCATGCAGCGCCGGGAGCAAGACCAGATCAAGGGCAACCAAAGTTCCCTGCAAGCCAAGCGGTCAGCAGCCAGTAGCATTTCTGGACGTAAATCTGGATCAGGCGGCTCATCGGGTGGCTTAAGTTTGCGCGACACTTTGGCTCAAGCCTACGACGAAGCGCAATCCGGTTGATAGTGTTTACATCGTGAGCTACTATTAACCCGACTATTTTGACTTTTCGAGTCCTTGTCCCAGCCTCGGTAGCAGACAAAGCATGTCCTCGAACGGTTAATAAGGCAAAACGTTTCCGTGTAAACGGCGACTGAGCACGACAAAAACCTTAATTAACTTTGATGGAGTACATATCATGGCCTTTGCCAACTCTTCCATCAGCGACATGCTTGCGACGACTATCGAGTCACGCACCAAGAAAATCGCTGATAACGTAACGAACAACAACGCACTGCTGGCTAAGCTGAAAAAGCAGGGCCGGATCAAGACCTTTAGCGGCGGTACAAAAATCCTGCAAGAACTGTCGTTTGCTGAAAACAGCAACGCAGGCTGGTATTCCGGGTATGACCTGTTGCCTGTCGGCGTCTCTGACGTGATCAGTGCGGCGGAATATGACATCAAGCAGGCAGCTGTTCCGGTCATTATCTCGGGCCTTGAACAACTTCAAAACTCTGGCCGCGAGCGCATGATTGATCTCATGGAAGCGCGTCTGGAAGTGGCCGAAGCAACCATGGCTAACCTGATTTGTGGGGGTCTGTACTCCGACGGCACCGCCGCCGGTGGTAAGCAGATTGACGGTTTGGCAGCCGCTTTGCCGGTTGACCCAACCGCCGCCGCGTATGGCGGTATCGACGGCTCTGCGTTTACCTTCTGGCAGAACGCGGTATCTGACCAAACCGCTGCAAACGGTCTGGACCCCACCAAGATTCAGGGCTACTGGAACTTGCTGTGGGCTAATCTGGTGCGCGGTATGGACCGTCCTGACCTGATCATGGCCGACACAAGCGTCTGGAACGCTTACATGAGTTCTTTGCAGACACTTCAGCGCTTCACCAGCACCGAATCAGCCGATGCTGGTTTCGCGACGTTGAAGTTCATGGACGCCGATGTGTGTCTGGATGGTGGTATATACAACGGTAGCGGCGGTTCCGGCGCTCCGGCGGGTACGGCATACTTCCTGAACACGAAGTATATCCACTACCGCCCCCACGCCAACCGGAACATGGTGCCGTTGTCACCTAACCGTCGTTACGCAACCAACCAAGATGCCGAAGTGCAGATCATGGCTTGGGCGGGTAACCTGACGACTTCTGGCCGTCAGTTCCAAGGGCGGTACGACGCTAACGGGTCTTAACCTGACGGGGTCGAAAGGCCCCTAAGCGTTTACACTGAACAGGAGCAAAGACAATGGGTGTTAATTTAGCCACATATCACCAAGACCAAGTGACCAAGAGCGCTCGGGAAACCCAAGTACCAAACGCTGATTTTGACGGTGGGGCGAACAAAGCAGGCTCTTGCGCACCGGGCATTGGCATCAATACCGGTAGCGTCAACACCAAGCTGCAAAGCTGGTCAGTGCTTGACCAAGCAGGCAACGACCGCGACCCACAAGACAGCCAGCACATCGGCGGGGACGGCCTCAACGGCGGCAATCAAGCCGTAGAGCCACTTCGCGCAGTACAGGGTGCGGACGTAAACGACACGCTGACCTTTATCGAGGCAGTCGTGGCAGCCGCGAACGGCGCAGGGATGGGTACGTCAGGTGCAGACCCGATCAACCGGACAGGTGTATCGGTAGAAATTGGCGACCGGGTATGGGGAACCAACACGGTCGCTTAACCAAAAGCGGCTCAGGCCGCTTTCTTTTTAACGGCAGAGAGTGTGTAAACGATGGATACTTTGGAAATCAACCACAACGACTTTTCGACCGGACGCGAAGCAGAAGCGGACGCTAATTTGATGGTCAAGTTTTTCATGCGGGAAAAACAAAGCATGACCAAGACGCAGGAAGAAGGCCGTCCTGTGTTTGAAGACCGGGAATACGTTGAAATTCGCGTCCCAGGTAAGCGCGACGCATTGGCCTGCCGTCCGGCCACTTATGACGACAAACAGCGCTTCCCGCGCCACTATACGGCGTTTAAAGACCGTACTGAGTTGCCGCAAGAAGGCACCCCGTTGGCGCAATGGCCCATAATGACCCGCAGCATGGTCGAAGAACTATCGTTCCTCAAAATCAAGACGGTTGAACAGCTAGTCGCCATGAGCGACAACGACGCAGGGCAGATTCGCGGTGGGCTGTCCCTGAAACAGAAAGCCAAAGCGTTTCTTGAAACCAGCGACAAGACCAAGCTCATCAACGAAAAAGAAGCACTTGAGCAACGCCTTGCCAAGCAAGACGAAGAAATGGCCGAAATGCGCCAGATGATCGTTGATATGCAGCGTGGCGGTAAGCCTCAAGCGAAGGCAGCGCCGATCCCGGAGCCAGCCCCGATTGACACCGAAGCAGTGGCCCCGGACGAGGAAGACAAAACAGAAGATGGCACCCCGACGCCGGAAACAGCCGAAGTGCAGACCACTTCACGTCGCCGCCGCGCTAAAAACTGAGGTATGAAAGATGGGCATCAATTCCATAATGTCGGCAAACGATATCCTTAACCGTGTCGCGGTTGAGATTGGTATTGCGCCCGTCACCGACCCTTATAGTTCCACTGACCCGACGTTCATAAAAATGAAAACCCTGCTTAACATCGCAGGGGAAGAGTTGGTGGAGGCGCATCCGTGGGAAATCCTGTTAAAGCAGCACCAGATTATCACTACCGCCGCTGATACTGGTATTTACACGCTTCCTGACGACTTCTCCCATATTGTGAACCAAACTGGCTGGGAGCGTAGCCAGCGTGTACCCCTTGGCGGCCCCCGGACATCGCAGGAGTGGGCCTATCTGAAAGGCCGGGATTTTGCTAATTCATCGGTCTATATCCAGTTTCGCTTTGCCGACGGTAAGTTTCAAATTTACCCGGCCCCGCCGCCTGACGGTCTCGACATAGATTTTGAGTATGTGTCTACCGGCTGGGTACGCTCCGCTACGGCAGACCCTTTCACCTACACTGACGAAATTATCGCTGGCGATCAGGTTCCTATTTTCAATAAGACCCTGATAAGCCGCTATTTGAAAGTCAAAATGTTGGAAGCGACCGGCTTTGATACCACCAAAGCACAGGCCGACTTCAACCAGATTTTTGCATTCCTCACAGGTACCGAGAAAGGCGCACCAGTGCTTGATGCCGGGGGCGGGCGGGGTTTCCCGTACTTGGGGTATTCCAATATACCGGATACTGGGTTTGGGCTTTAATCATGGCGATACGCGCAATCCAGCCCGGCGGGCTTACCCCTTCTAAAAGGCAGACTGCTCAAATTACCCGAATGCCCGCGCCATTTAAGGGTATCGACGCCCGCTCACCACTGGCAGCGGCGTCCCTAGACGTTTGCATTTACTGTTATAACCTTGTCCCTCAAGACGGCGGACTCGGCCTCCGTAAAGGGTACAGGGAGCGTCAGATTGACTTGGATGACGGCAACGGGATAAGTGTAAACACCATAGTTCCGTATGATGGCCTTGAAGCTGACGGTTCAGAAGACCGACTGTTTGCGGTGACCAATGAAGGCATTTGGGACGTAACCACCCAAGGTGGCACCCCGACACTAAAAGCCACGTTCGGAAACCAAACAAAAGACGCCGGTTTCGGCCCTTCGGCTACATTCGTTACTGATGCAGGTGATCGGTATCTGGCGTATGCAGACTCTTTAAACGGCCTGTTCGTTTACGATTCCGCTACAGATTCTTGGGCGCAAGCATCCGGTATAACAGGCCCCACCATTGAAAACATCAATTTTGTGGCTGTCCATAAAGAACGGATATGGGTGATCGAACGGGGGGCTTCGGACGCTTGGTATCTCGATATCGCAGCCATAACTGGCACTGCGACAAAATTCCAGTTTGGCTCCAAAATGAAAAACGGCGGTGCTCTGCAGGGGCTGTTTAACTGGTCGATAGACGGCGGCGCTGGCGTAGATGACTTGCTGGTGGGTGTCAGTGGTTCAGGTGACGTGGTGGTGTACAAAGGCACCGACCCGGGGGCTGACTTCACCATCCAAGGCGTGTATTTCATCGGTAGCTTACCCAAAGGACCAAATTTCGCGACCGAAGACAGCGGCGAATTGTACTTGCTCTCTACCTACGGCGTGGTGAGCATGACCGACCTGCTCAACGGCGTATCCATTGTCAGTTCGGACGCAGGCAACACGTCTGCCCGTATTGCAGGGCAGCTACGCGGGCGCATGGCGACCCAAAGTACCCTGAACGGCTGGGCCATCCGCACCATACCGTCAGAGGGCGGGTTTTTGATCAGTTCACCCACCATCCCCGGAACCTCTCCTGTCCAGTATTACTACAACATGACCGTTGCAGGTTGGGGGCTATGGCGCAATCTGGACGTTAGATCGTTTGTGACGTGGAAAGACTCGGTAATTTTTGGTGACA
>Ga0307937_1001541_pt1 | contig 11516 bp, 19 predicted proteins | sample OrgLakmetagenom3_FD_201814 | JGI IMG/M metagenome (GOLD analysis project Ga0307937, IMG submission 201814) | Saline water microbial communities from Organic Lake, Antarctica - #3 | ecosystem: Environmental > Aquatic > Non-marine Saline and Alkaline > Saline | place: Antarctica: Organic Lake...
ACTATAATGAGCGCTATGCCATCGCAGATCTTCGGCTCGAGTCGTGGATTAAGGAAATGTGGCCGAGTTGGGACTCTGAAGTCGAAGATACGCCAGATGAATTTATTGGAGTTAGCGATTGTCCCCGGTGCAGAAACGATTATCTCGTCATGGAGCAAAGGGGCGAGCCCTATTGTTTTTGGTGTTGCACTGAGATTCCTGCGGAGAACTGCGAAATATGCGGTCGCACAAAATTGGTTGATGTACCTTGTTGCGAGGATGAAGACGGGCCGTACCTCAGACTCGTCACATAGCAAGTTCAGACACGGCGACGCCTTTTCCATTGCGGGCCCGCCTCCATTCCAACGCCGCGCATACTGCGGGCGTTGGGGCTGTAGAAAAACCCCAAAAATTGCCGCTTGGGTTTGCTAGTCTTGAGTAAACAGACAAGGAGCCATCGGCATGCCTCGTTTCAAGCACTGCAACTACGATCAGGATGCCATGGTCGTGATCAACTACCAGGAACAGCTCCAGCCCGGCACCTTTGAACATGCGGTGCACCACCTGATCGAACACAAGCTGGATTTGTCGGTGTTTCATCCCAAATACCGCAACGGCGACACCGGCTGCACGGCCTAAGATCCCGCCATCCTGCTGAAGATCATCCTGTTCTCTTATTCCAAGGGCATCACCTCGTGCCGCGAGATCCAGTGGTGCTGCGAGACCAATATCATCTTTAAAGCGCTGCCCTGCGACACGGTTCCCCAAGGGCGATTACTCCAGTGCCGGCATTGCATCAAGAAGCATCAATGCATGCAGAACCCGGAGTCTGCGAATCACCGCAAAGGCAAAGGACGGCAGGTCTCCTACACGCTTGAGCTGAAGCGAGGCCCCACCTATACCGACTGGATGAAGCAACGGGTCGACGGCCAGCAGGGCAAAGCCATATACAGCCACCGGATGTCGGTGGTGGAACCGGTACTCGGCAATATTGGCTCGAACAAGGGTCTGAATCGCTTCAGTCTGCGAGGCAAGTAGAAAGCATAGGGCCAGTGGCAGCTATACTGCTTGGTGCATAACATTCAGAAGCTGGCGAATTATGAGCAGATGGCGGCGTGAGGCTCGAGGCAAGAAGGCCTGTAGAAGTGTGTCTGGCAGCTACTAATGCTGCCGTGAGTATCGCCAAAGCGCGTAATCGCCAATTGGATATCAAGATCGGGAAAATCGGCCAGCCGATGGCTGGGACAATAAAGTTGAGGAATCAGGCAGTGGAATCGACTCTGAAAAGAGTTTTTCTACACCCTTGTTAAGCCATAGAGCTGTTGAAATATACAGTGCTGTCCCCATGTACAGTATGTGCATTGCACGAAAACCAACATCTCGCGAAACATGAGGACAGTAGAATGTCAAAATCAACTAAGAATACTGGCAAGTCATGGTCTGACCAAGACGTAAAGCAATTGAAGGAGCTGGCAAAGGGTAATACGCCAACAAGGGTAATTGGCTTAAAGCTTGGACGAACGGAATCAGCGATACAGTCAAAAGCGAGCCAAGAAGGAATCTCGCTAAAACCAACGAATCAGTCACCCTACAATCGGCAAGGTTCATGATTTAACAGGGCAAGCAAGAGGGGACCGCCTTGGAGCACAGCTTAAAGGCGGTCGCTCATTACAAGCTCACCCCCAACGAAAAATCGAGCAGGAAGCTGCTGCAATGCTGCGTACTATAAATTCCAAAAAGACGTTTCGCTGCGGCAGTATTCTCAAGTCACGGTGAGGCTCTGGTTCAACAAAAAGCTCGGTCTGTTACTAGCGATCAAGGCTTTGACATTTCCAATTTAGGAGCTGAAAAGAATGAGTTTGAGAGGGGGTGTTTGAGTTATTTGAGGGTTGCGGCATCAAGAGTACCGGCCCTCCGCAAGCGACCAGTAGATCGCTCACCTCGGGCAGAAAAAACATCTCCTTTAGACGGCTTCAAACTTCTCCAGACCATCTGGCGTGAAATCGGCTTCTTTGCAAGCCAAATACATTCGGCGAGTTGCTTCCCTGACGACTTCCCATGCGCGCTCTTCACTGTCATCAACTGAATTTCCTTTAGCAGCGAAATAATCCATTAATTTATGGATTGCAGAGCCTTCTTCACCGTCAGTAGAGAGCGACGTTCCGTCGTGTCGCACAATCATTTGGTAGTAGCGATCTCCGTCATCAAAATGCACCTGAACCGCTCCTTCCATAGATGCGCTATCGTCATATCCAGAAGGCAGAGTTCCGTAGAGAGTCATATCGATATTTGTTTTCATAAATAATTCCGTTTGTCAATGAATGAGCCATAATAATATCTTCGAATAGCTGTTGTGTCTATACTAAAAGTATGATAATGCCGTTTTATTTGTGTGTTTTTGTATCTTCTTGTTTGGTGCGTGGAGAATTCTAGTCGTTGTGGAGAGCGGGCTTCACGTCGACAATCGTTTGAAATGGGCGGATTAAAAGCTTCGCGACGACACGCCTTTATTGGCAATAATCAGACTGGCTTAATTAAGGCTGCAAGGCCGCAAAAAACCAAAACATATCAGTGTCTGCTCTTTTCTTTACGGTCCCGGGCCCAGCTAAGAGAGGCGTGGTGGCTTTTAATGCGCTTGGGATCAATGGTACTGCGAGTACTGCGAGTACTGCGGTAAGCCTGGTTTTTATTCAGAAGTTGAGGCTTCGTTTTCTCAGCGTCGTTTGCTGGTCGACGAAATGCACGTCAAGCTTGGCTACCCGGCAGCGGGGGGATTGAGGCAAGATTCTGGTGCGACCGTGGCCGGGATATGAAACTTAAATAGTCGTGCACAAACATTTTGGACCTGGCAATAAAGCGCCTTACGCGATCCGGGTCAACTGATGGGATTCCGGGGAGGTGCATTAGACCTAATTTTTTCGCTCCTACATTATGTATGATCTTGTGTATGTGTATTTTTAGGCATTACTTGAGATAAAGAGGTGATCATGTCTGCGCTAAGCCGAAAACAGTTACTTTTGTCGCAAGACAGCATATCAAGACTGCATGAGTGGTCTGACCGTTACGATCTGTCTGAGGCAGAGTTGGTGCGCCGCGCCATTCAGAATTACGACCCGGAACACGAACGGGCGCAGTCCGATTCGGCAGAGCATGAAAAAGCGGCAGAAGCTATGCTTGAGTTCATGGCGAAAGCTCTCAAATCAGCAATGAATGACGTAGACGCAGCTAACGCCCGAGTACGCGAAACACTGGCAGGGTTGGATGACCCGGCGAAGAGAAAGGCTATTGATCAGGAGGTGTGCCAGGAGGTTGCGGAATCTCCAGGCTGGATGGACGAGGTAGCTGACTTGCTTGTTACCGAGAACGAGGACGCCGCATGAGCTTTATTGAACGATTGTTCGGCTTTGGCAATGAGATTTTGCTGTTGACTGCCAAGATGGAGCAACTGAGCAAAAATGTTAAAAATCTGACTCAGGAAAGCTAAAACCTGGATCGCCGAAAAGAACTACCGCGTAGCGAAGACGCGGGGAAGGAATGATTGGATATCGGGGATATCAGTTGGTTTTTTCCTGCCCACTTTACTCCTTACTAAAGTAAGGAGTAACCAATAAGGAAAGGTAAGAATGACGGCAGCAACAGTTAACAGTAAGGGGCGGATAACAATCCCGGCCAGTGTATGCAGCGACCTTAAGGTTGGTCCTGGGGATCGAGTGGGGTTTTTGAAAGTGGCAGAGGGTCACTGGGAAGTGTTTGCTGCTGTGGAAGATGTGAGTCGATTGCGAGGCATGATTACTCCCAAGCGGTCCGTCAGCATCGAGGAAATGGATTTAGCGATTTGGCAAAGGGCGGGGCGATGATCGGACTCAATACCAATGTGCTGGTGCTTTATTTCAAGCAGGACGATCCTGCCTAGTCCACATTGGCCAACAGAATCATTGAAGAGCAGCTTACTTCTCGCAATCCCGGCTTTGTCACCTTGCTGGCTGGTTGAGGTGGTCTGAGTTCTGGAGTCGTGCTACGACCAGACGCGGGAAGAGATTGAGTAAGTGATCAATGCTTTGCTGACCACTAAGCAATTAGTGATCGACGGGGCTGATTTAGTGTATCTCGCACTCAAGCGTTTCTCGTTCAAAGAGGAGAATGACAATGCCTAGAAAAACACATCATGTGGTTCCCAATCCTGATGGCGGTTGGGATTTAAAAAAAGGTGGCGGTGAGCGAGCCATCAAACATTTTGACACCAAACAAGATGCCGTCGATCATGGTCGTGAGGTCAGCAGGAATCAGGAATCTGAATTCGTGGTTCATAAGAAAGATGGGAGTATTCAAAATCCAGATAGCCATGGCAACGATCCGATGCCACCCAAGGACAAGAAATAGTAGTTAGAACTGAGTGTGCTTAGGCCGACAGGGGTAGAAGGTTGGGGTTCGATTCCCCTGGCGCTTGTTGGCTCTGTAGCCCTTTTATTAATTTTACTGAGATACATCAGCGTAAACGTGGTCCTGCCGGCCACCAGCAACAGTGAAAAGGGGGATGCCTATGGTGAAAGCATTAACTGTCCGAACTCGCGTTTTTAAAGCTCCATGTTTGAAACTATGTGGGCTATCGGAGTCGGTGGCGTTGTCGGACACCTGTCTGCCTAAGCACGCTCAAAACGTAACAACCATAATTACGGCGTCCGTTTTTAGTTGCGGCTTCGCGTCCGTTCCAAAACGTGCGTTCCTTGGGGCGTCATGGTTCCCGGGTGGTTTCTGCCCATATGGACTCATGTTGGGATAATCTCCTTCCAGGCAAAGCCTGCTGATGATGAACCGGTGAAATTCCTGCAAAAAGAAGATCCAAAGAGACAAAACAAGGGGATAGCACCATGGCTGTAAAACACACTCCCACGGGTGTTGTGCATCAGGGTAACAAAGGGGGTACCACCGGATGCGGTTACGACACCAAAAAGAATTCAAGCCATTGGGTTCAGTCGTCACAGCGAATCACCTGTGACAAGAATGGCTGCAAGAATTGAAAACAGGTCTCCATGCTCACCAGATGGGTCAGGCGTTCCTGCTTGTTCTCGGCAGCGTACAGTGGACTGAGGGCACTGGCGGTAGCATGACCCACAGCACTCACACCCTTGTCAATCATTTCAGCGATAAATTGATGCTTCTCACTGTCAGCGGGTCTGCGAAGATGCTTACCTTCGGCCTGTGGCATTCTTAATGCCCTGAGCCGGTCTCCTGCGTCTGTCGCAAGGTCCTTCGCCGCGTCTCTGAATAATTACAGATGTAATCAATCTTCTCTTTATAACTAATCAGCGAAATCGTTCTTTAGCAATTTGGCCTATTCGCTACAAAAGTGAAAGTAAGGTTGACCGCTAGTTAATAAGTTAGTAAGTCAATTACTAAATTACTAAATTACTAAGTAAAGGTGCGCAAACATGGCTAGGCCGGAAAAATACACCGAAGGTGACTATCTCTCCTGGGTCGAATCGCAGGTTGTAAGCGGGCGTTCCGTTAAGGACATAAAGGCAGCCGAGTTGCAGAAAGCAGTGGGTGGTAAATATTCGCGATGCCAAGAAGTACTGGCTCAGGCACAGGATAGGTTTGTTGAGCAGCAGAGTGATTCAGTACCGCCTATGCCGGTGTGGTTCCGTGATTTTGTGACACGGCTTTCGGAGCAGACCCGGGAGGCTACTGAAAGTCAGTGGTTTAATGTCGGCAGGGGTATTAATGAATCGATCAATGACGCCACAGTGATTTTTGAGGATCGCGAGGCTGACTATGAGTCTCGGTTGTCAGAGCAGCTGGACCAAATCCGAACCTTGGAAGCAAACGGTGACGACCAAACGGTTCAAATTGAAGAGCTACAAGCCCAGTTGTCGAAAGTCCTCGGTGAAGTTTCTGATCTAAAATCAGACAATGCTGGTTTGAAGTCCGAAGTCTCCGGTTGGAAACAGCAGAAAGCTGACTTTGATGTTCAGCTTTCTACGGCTCGGGGAGACCTTAAAGAAGCAGAGAGGGCTTTGGCAGAAGCACGGTCTGAACGCGACATCTTGAAAGGAAAGGTTCAGGCTTACGAATCGCTGAAGAAGTGAAGCATACAAGCGCACCGCTCTATGCTTTAGCAGAGTTCAGATGACTTTGGGACCTACCATTTGGAAATCCTGCAATGAATCGTTGGTGAGAAATACTCTACGTGAAGAACGGGTTGAGGGCCAGGGGTGTTGGCTCTTTTCCCGTATCCGGATCATGACCGGATTTTTCCAACCTTGACTGGACCTAAGACGGGGTCACGGTCAGGAGTACCGGGAGGAAAATCCAGTGGGGTATCAATACAGCTGGTTCTGCGAACACTACCGGGCCTGGCAGGGCAAGCTGGACCTAGTGATGCGCCAGGATCATCGAGCGGGTGAGAAGCTGTTCGTGGACTACGCCGGCCAGACCGTGCCCGTCATTGACCGCGCCACCGGAGAGATCCACGAGGCGCAGATCTTTGTGGCGGTTATGGGCGCTTCCAATTACACCTACGTCGAAGCCACCTGGAGCCAGACCCTGCCGGACTGGATCGGCTCTCACATCCGAGCCTTTCAGTATCTGAATCGAGTTCCAGAATTAGTGGTTCCCGATTATGTTGCACGGAACATAATCCGGGTTATGCTGCCCTCGTCGTTATGTTGCTTTCGCAACACTCACCACGAGCTTACTGATGTTTCATGTGCAGACGGCAACATAACGAGCAGGTCGGTTTTGACAGACTCTCTACTCCCCCAATAAGGAATGGAGATTGTTATGCTCGAACGTTACTTCACCAAGCCCGACACCCTTGACCGTATCCGCGCCTGCTGGCTCGGCGAACAGATTGAGGCGTACGCCAGTCAGCTTGAAGCACATGGCCATGCTGCGAAGATCACCTTGCGAATGAAGGCCGAGGCGCTTGAGGCGTGCGCGCTCGAAAGGGTTGAGCCTGGCGAGCCCCATCGTAACCCTCGATGGCGTGATAAACCCACGCTGCTGAAATGGCTGAAATCTCTGTGATCATTATGTGGCCGCGATCACGAGCACCGCCTGTCGTGTTGCAGGCATTCTGAGGTGCGGCAACATAACGACGAGGGCAACATAAGCCCGACAACCTCCGGTCCGGTGTCACCAAAGCTCACCGCTACGAGCCAGACCTCAACCCGACCTACCAGGATATAGCCGCCCATTACGGCATGGCCGTGGTCCCTACGCGGGTCCGAAAGCCCCGTGATAAAGCCAAGGTAGAAGGCGGTGTGCTGATTGTCGAGCGCTGGATCCTGGCGGCGCTGCGCCACCGTCAGCACCTCTCGCTTGGACAGCTCAATGCCACCCTCCGTGAGCTGCTGGAGAAGCTCAATCGCCGCCCCTTCCGAAAGCTGCCCGGTTGCCGGCGCGACCACTTCGAACAACTGGACAAACCCGTCCTACAACCCCGGCCAGCTGAGCGTTATGTCTACGCAGAATGGAAGAAGCCCCGAGTGAATATCGACTACCACATAGCCGTTGACGGGCATTACTGCTCGGTACCCTACACCCTGATCAAGAAGGAAGTCACCGGACCGGTATCGCTCAATCCTGGCAAACTACAGGAAATTGAGCGTAATAAACTGGCTGCTTAAACGCAGCTATGTGGACAACTGGGTTGCAAATCACCGCTCTGATCCCAAGACAAAACAGCGTCAACCCGCTCTACGAACTCATCAACTAAAACTTTGTGCTTGGCCGAGGCTTTTTTGCCGATTTGGACGTAGCGCATTTCTGCATACGTAATGGCTGAGATAACAATCCGGTTGCCTTGCTCAACTTCGTTGGTCAATCGCTGCAACACCGATGCGGGACGTTTTCGCATAATATATGAGCAGATACAGGTATCGAGCATGTAGGTGGTCACAGCTTAAACCGGCCTTCATCACCCGCGACCACAGGCCGCTCATGAAGAAAATCGGCGTCCGCTCTCGGCAGATCAGCAAAAGATGCCCAGGATGCCCTGACAGGGCGAAGAGTGATTACGTCTCCGTCTCGCGAAATTTCAAGTTCTCCAACACCGGTATAGGCCATGTCAGCAGGCAATCGGACGGCCTGATTTTTGCCGTTTTTAAAAATAGAAACAGTGCGCATGTTTTCATCTCCAGTATGTGGATCACAGAGATTGTATAGCAATCAGACCAAGCACATGCAATGCATATGCTTATCAGAATTTTGGCCGATTTCCAATCAAGCAAAGGCTATATCAATAGCGCCGTTGGTTTCACCCGGCTCTAATGGCCGAGCCAAGAGTTTTTCATTAACCTCATTCGCTACCAGTGCAACAGAGACTTTGAGCGCTCCGTCACGGTAGGAGACATCGGCTACTTTGAGGTGCGCCACTTCGTTCACGCGCATCTCGCTCCCGAAGAGCATCCAGATGACGGCTACATTACGGTGGGAACGTATGGTTTTGGCCATCGTGCGAGGTTCACAGCCGCTGAGGATGAGTTACCAACTTTATTATGATCCCACACCATCGCCAACCGCATAGGATTCGTCGCCACCATGGGCCAGATGACCTTCTCCGAAGCCGAGTACCAGAACAAAAAGCGCAAGACACGCCGCGAAATCTTTCTGGAACGGATGGATAAGCTGATTCCTTGGAAGCAGATGGAGAAGAAGGTGGCTCGTTACTATCCCAAGGGCCAGAACGGCCGGCCACCTTACCCTTTGTCTTCCATGCTGCGGGTTCACTGCATGCAACTTTTTTACAACCTCAGCGACCCAGCGATGGAAGATGCGCTTTACGAGATCGAGTCCATGCGGCAGTTCGCCAGTTTGAAGCTGGATCGCTTGCCGGACGAAACCACCATTCTCAAGTTCCGTCATTTCCTGGAACGCCACGGCCTTGGCAAGGTGTTGTTTAAAGAGGTGAACAAACACTTGGGGAAAAATGGCTTGATGCTGCGCGAAGGCAGCATTGTGGATGCCAGCATTATTTCGGCACCGAGTTCCACCAAGAACGAAAGCAACCAGCGTGATCCAGAGATGCACCAGACCAGGAAGGGCAACGTCGAGCTTTCGAGAAAATACTTTCCGCAATTGCTCTTTGTGAAGACCCCGTTGCCTTGAAAAAACAACTGAACTTATCCGATAGTTGGTTGCGGAAAGTCACATCAGAAAACCCTCAACCAGCTGGCCAAAGGAAACCTGCTGATCCTTGACGACTGGGGACTGGAAGCCCTGAACCCGATCCACCGAAACGACCTGATGGTGATCATGGATGACCGGCACGGCAATCACTCGACGATGATCATCAGCCAACTGCCCATCGATCAGTGGTATGCCACCATCGGTGACAACACCCTGGCCGACGCCATCCTGGATCGGCTGATGCACAACGCCCATCGCTGGGCTCTGAACGGAGAATCAATGAGAAAACGACTTCAGGAAATTGAATGAACGTGAACACCCGGGGTACAAACCTCGGTGGATGATGCGTTAAGAAAAAAGATGTTCACGTTCAGCCGGAATGACTGTTCACGTTCGCCGGAATACGCACCAGGAGCAGGGACCGTTCTCGGAGCAGTGGTGGATTTTGGGGTCGGACTTGTGATCGGAGTTTCCTTTGATGCGGCGATGCTGAGCATTGAGGAGTCCCAAACACGCGAGGATTTCAAGCTGGAAATCCTGCGCTCCTTATCAGAAGCAAAGGCTGAACATAAGCAGAGCCTAGGCCTCTGACCAATTTTAACTAGAAGTGGGTTGGGGGAGTGACCACTACACTCTTAGGCAGGAGAACAATCAATGCGACCTTTTAATTGAGAAAGTATGTGAACGTCAGGTGTCCTCAGTGATCACATGCTGCGCACTCAGAACTTTCCAAGGTAGGCGACACCTCACCAGGTCTCAGATTTCAAGAACGCCGTAAATTGATGGATGCCACTGCCCCCTTAATGACCAAGCCTAATTCAGCGTCATATTAGTTCCAACAGTCATCCAAAAACGACTTCATCCATTCGGTTTCAGTGGTCTTCGGTTTCAGGCCGTAAAGCTTCACTATTCGAGTAAAACGGGCGACGTAACCACACTGACCGGCAGGTGGTAACCATTGGTCTGGCGATCGGGCACCTTTGCTCCGATTCAGACTTAGTTCCACCGGCCAGAGATTTATATTGTCATTAGCGAATCGATGGCGCTTGTCTTCAGACCACCGCTTGGCACCTCTGTCCCATGCCCAGTTCAATGGCACGACGTGGTCGATATCGATATCGGATGCGTTTTGGATGACCTCGTTCGTAAATGGACTGATCCAGCGCCCAGATACGACTCGGCATCGCCTTTCATCGGCGAACTGCACCCTTGTCGTGGATGTAGCGATTAAAGCTTCGGCACGACTGTCTTGACAATCACCATCCCGATCGCCCCAGCCGTGGCCGAATGCTGAGCGCTCGTAGTCTCCTTGCCCACTGGATTGATCCTGAGACCTGCTAAGCGATGCGAGGGACAATCCCTTCGGCAGCCGTCCCCCATTGCCCAGACAGGCTTCAAGGGACTCAAAGGCGGTAAAGTTTTCCGTTCGCTCGTACCAGCTGGTTGTGACGGGTGGCACAGGCCACTGTTCGACATTTTTACAAGATCGGCATAAGCCACACCACTGGAGAAAAAGCATACACAAAGTACGAAGATCGGCAGGATTCGGGAAACGCCATTCATGATGTTTGAATATCCATTGCGGTGTAAACTCGATTCAGCTCTCGTACGTAGGTTCTGACGAGCTAGGTAAGCCAATGAAGCCTCGCGAACTGTGATCAAACCTGAGAAGTTAATCTGACATTAACCAGCCTAGAAGGCTTGGTTCGCAAGCTGTAAAAGCTCACGGAGTCTACCGATGGTGGTCACTGGCCACAACTTGAAACCGTTTCAAGCTAATGCTTTAGTGTCATTTTTTCGTTTTTTAGCTTCTAACTAAATTTGCAAAGAGGAAGTCGACCATTCATGGCTATAAGCTATTATGAGAAGGGTGAGTTGTCATCTGGCTTTCACGGCTGGCGTGTCGTCGCGACCATTCGCAGGAAACGCTATCAAAAGTATTTTTCGTTAAATCGCCATAATACCCGCATACCCCAGGAAATCTGGCATCGGTATCAGGAGACCCGTGCTCGCTATTACGAAGCTCGGTGGATGGCGAGATCGGCGGCCATTCAGTACCTGGACTTCATAAACTCGGATCACCCCACGACCCGACCCCACCGAGGCGCTGGTTTTCACGGCGTCACCCTCGGTATTGGTACTGGCAGAAACACAGCTCATGAAGTCTGTTATTTCTCAGTCAGTAAACGAGGTGCAGCCACCAAATTTTATATCGATGAGCGGTTGTCTCTCTCCCAAGCTTGGGAAAAGGCTGTTTGTCATTGGGCAGAGGTCCACGAGATTCGACCAAAGGACGTGACCCAAAAGCTAAAGGTTGTCCCAAGCCCCGATCGATTCAAGGCACTTCGAAAATATATGAACGATCACGAGGGTCATGATTTCCCGGTCAGTGTCTTGCACCATGTCTA
>Ga0307937_1001577_pt1 | contig 11357 bp, 8 predicted proteins | sample OrgLakmetagenom3_FD_201814 | JGI IMG/M metagenome (GOLD analysis project Ga0307937, IMG submission 201814) | Saline water microbial communities from Organic Lake, Antarctica - #3 | ecosystem: Environmental > Aquatic > Non-marine Saline and Alkaline > Saline | place: Antarctica: Organic Lake...
GATTCGGACGCGCTTTATGTTTTTTTGAAGATAAAGCGTGCTGAAAGTCGCTAATAATGGCGGAAGCTCCAGAGCTTGCGGCGGAGATCACCGACATTATCGACTTTTAGGAGTGGAGACAAGAACCTTAGCGAAGCAAGCTCATAGCCTGTCCCGAGAAATCGGGAAAAACAAAATGAAATAAACACTTGTGAATAAAAATAAAAAACACTAATTCTTGCATAGCGTTTTTTCTGAAAGGCAATCTTGGGTAAACAAGCGGGTAAGCATTAAAAATTATAAAACAATGATTTACATCAAAATTTTAAAGGAGCAGACTTCCTTAAAATTGAGTATTTTTTTGATTTACCTTCATACATCTTTGCATCGACTGCGTTCGTATCAATGCGCTACGAAATGTTTGAAATAGAATACCAAATTAGCATGGTCAGATGCCAACCGAACAAAGTGAGCTCATAGCCTGTCCCGAGAAATCGGGAAATACCATTGAAAATAGACACTTATGAATAAAAAGCTATAAAGTTAAATTCATGAAACGAGCTTGCAAGCTCAACGAAGTTATTAAAACTGGCTATACTTTCGATAAATAGCCTGTTTTCTATTTTTTATTTTAAATGAGACAACCCTTTTAATTTACTATACGTCAGTAGGGTAGTTTGTTTGGGTTTTTATTGAAGGGGTTCAATTTCATACAGGCAAACTTTCTCTTGCAGAGTTGACTCAGAAAAGACTAAAATCGCGTGTATTCACGATTAGATTCAGTTTTTTTTGAGTTTTTTTTGTTAATTTCATTACAAGGAAACCTATCCGACTATTAAAACGCCTTCAATTAACAATCCTATTTTAACAGCTATATAATTCCTTTTTTTTTTAAACATCTAATCGCTATCGAATAATCAAAAAGATTTATTTTGGTACCCACTGAAAATTGAAGTACCGTCATAATTTATTTCACTTTACAGTTTGTTAACTTGGATCAAATGAACCATTCAATTCAACACTTGGGGTTAATTTTATTTTGGTGTGCCAGGATGTAAAATGGTATAATCTAAATTGATATCTATAGAAAAAAATGATTAAACGAACACTAAATCAAAAAGTCCTGAAAGGACGATATGCGCTAGGGATGGAGGTTACTCCATCCATATAAAACAAAACATGTTATTTCAAACCCCGAAAAGGTGGCATAATTGCATGCAATTATGCCACCTTTTCGGGGTTTGAAATTCTTACATAACTTCTTGTCAGAGGACTTACGTCCTCGGCTAACACATATCGTCCCGCTAGGACTTTTTTTATTCCTCTAGGTTTTATAAAGCCTTAATACTGTAGAAAGATATTATTGTAACTAATTTGCACAAAATAATTCTGAACTATTATTTAACTCAACACACCAAAATAAAATTAACCCAACACTTGATTTTTCCTTAGTTTAGTAAAATATTTCTACATTTATATTTAGGCTAAGAATTTATGGATTCGTTGACACAAATTGTATTGGGTGCCGCAGTTGGAGAAGCTGTTTTGGGTAAAAAAGTGGGTAACAGGGCCATGTTTTATGGTGCAATTGCAGGGACAATACCAGACTTAGATATAATTTCGTCTTTCTTTGTTGACACTGTTAGCGCTTTGGAAATTCACCGTGGTTTTTCTCATTCCATACTTTTTTCTGTGATTTTTGCCCCAATATTTGGGTTTCTGGTCTCCAAAATAGATTCCTATAAATCAATAAAAGGTTGGACAATGCTATTCTTTTGGGCGCTTTTTACACATCCAATTCTTGACGCACATACCACATGGGGGACGCAACTTTTTTGGCCTTTCGATATTCGATTGGCGTTCAAAACAATTTTTGTAATTGATCCACTTTACACTTTACCGTTTTTGTTTTTCCTCATTTTGGCAATGTTCCAAAAGAAAGATTCACCAAAACGTCAAAGATATAATCGAACAGGGTTAATAGTCAGTTCAAGTTATTTGGCGCTGACTTTTTTACTGAAAGGATTGTCTTTTTACCAATTTACAGACGCTTTAGAACAACAGAATATCAGCTACCAAGAAATAGATACGAAACCGACTCCTTTAAACACCGTTTTATGGGTAGCGAATATCAAAAGAAAAGATGATTTTCTGATTGGAGATTATTCTTTCTTCGATAAAAACGACATAAAATTTTCAAGCTATCCAAAAAATCATCAACTCATTGATCATTTGATTGATAACGAGAAAATGCAAAGAATGATTCATATTTCGAAAGGTTGGTATACTATTTTAGAAGAAGAAGGAGAATTACTCTACAACGATTTGCGTTTTGGATTATTGAGTACAGATGAAGATGCTACTAATTTCGTTTTTCAATATAGAATCATAGAAAATAACGATGGAACAATCAATTTTGTTGAAACAGAAAAGAATATGTCAGAAGGGAAGAAGTTGTTGGGAGATTTGTGGGAAAGAGTGAAAGGAAGTTAGAAAAAAGGGAGAGGAAAAAAGGGAGAGGGGAGAGTGTGAGAAAAAAAGCTCCGACCCAATACTTTATGTAAACTCTACTAATTTCTTCTCATTTAATATTGATGAAAATGTTGATTAAAAAGAAGACCACATTTTTTCGTTCTCACACTCTCCCTCTCCTTCTCATATTGCGATACGCAATATGAGACTTAGGCTTGTAAAATACTGACCTTTATTCAAATAATTCTGATGCCAATCTCCCAAAATAAATAATGCAGGTGGATAAACTTGATTGGATAAATGATCTCGTGCTGCAAACAATGAATTTTGAAATCGTAATTCTACCTGCCAATTCTCTTTAATCTCATAATTAATTCCCAATTGTCCGCCAAAATCAAATGGTTTGAAGTTACGAATAGGGTCAACAGAGCCAAAGCTGTTTCTTTCTTTTTGGTTCACTTTTACACCGAGGTAAAGTCCAGCGCTGAATTGAAATTTCTTAAAGTGATAATTTACAACTACAGGAGCTTCAACATAATTTACTCTTAATCTGTATGGGCTAGAGACGGGTTTTGATTGAAAATTACGTGCTCCTTTTTGATTGAATTGCAAACCAAAAGATGCAGACCAGATTTCATTGAAACTGTAATTTACATCTGCACCAGCAATTGCTCCAAATTGAGAAAAGCCATAAATTCCATCACCACTAATTTGACTAGAAGTCACTCCACCAATTATTCCCAAAGAAAATTTTTGACCGATGCTTTGTTGCGCTGGAATTAAGAAAGTCAGAAAAAAAAGGTAAACAAGTTTCTTAAACATGGAGGCAAGATAATTAATTTCTACAATGGTTCCAAAACGAATTTGACCGGGGTCTAAAATTGGTATAATGGAACGCGGAGAACAGGGATGCAAGCAGCGCAGATAATCGCTGTTTTTTATCCGTAAAAATCAGCATTTTTAAATCAGCGTCTTCAGTGTTCTATTTCAGATGAAATAAATTTAGAACCTTCATAATCAATATAGAAAATTAAACCTTCTGATCTTTTCCCACACCAACTCCCATAGCGAGCTTTATAACAGCGACCAAAATCAATAGCCCTAAAGCATAATCCCATATATGTGTAAGATCATAGATAACGCCAACAATAAACGGTCCTGTCGCAGCTATAAAATACCCGATAGATTGTACAATTCCAGAAAGTTCCGCTGCTGTTTCTGCATCTTTTGATCGCAAAACAATCAGTAATAAGGCGAGTCCAAAAGATCCACCCAACACCAATCCTATCAAACCAACCCAAAATTCAATAAGTCCTGTTCCTGGGAGCATTAAGCCAATTAAACCTATAATTTCTAGAACGATTAATAAAATAATTACAAGGCGTTGATCTTTCCTAGATCCTGCCCAAATAGGAATAAGAACAGCACCAATAATCCCGGTCGCTTGAGAAAGAGAAAGCATCCATCCAGCATAGGAAGCGTCTAGTCCGCGGTCGATAAGAATGGCAGGTAACCAGGCTAAAATGACATAAAATGCCACAGATTGTAATCCCATATACAACGCCAGTTTCCAAACCAATAAAGAAGCGCTTAATTTCTTCATGGCCTCTTTGAAACTTCTGCGTGGTGGAGTGCGATTGATACGTTTAATATTCGGAATCCAAATAATTAAGGCGATAAATGCCAAAACTGCCCAAACACCCAATGAACCTCTCCATCCTAAATCCATTTCAACAGCTAAAGGAACACTTAATCCAGCAGCAAAAGCAGCTCCTAAAGACATAATTCCAGAATATAAACTTGTTGCAACTCCAGCTTTGTGCGGAAAGTTTCTTTTGATTAATGCAGGAATGAGTACGTTTCCAAAAGCGATGGCAATTCCCAATAGAATAGTTCCTAAATACAATGCGAATATTCCACCTAAAGAACGAATTACAATTCCGGCAGTTAATAGAATTAATGCTCCTGTTAATGTGTTTCCGATTCCAAAACGTTTGGTAAATAAAGGTGTAATTGTAGAAACAACTCCAAAAGCAATCAGTGGAAGTGTAGTTAAAAGTCCCAGTAAAGTTTCTGATATTTCAATATCCTGTTGGATAAAGTCAATCAATGGACCTATTCCTGAAAGTGCTGGTCTTAGATTTATTGCAACAAATAAAATCCCAACAAGCAAAAACGTTCTTGATGCTTTATTCAATCCGTTATCGTCTAGTTTTTCCATTGTGAATTTAAAGACTGCAAAAGTAGGTTTTTGTTTTGATGAGGCTAGTCTTTTACTGAATTCATTCTTTACTAAGTTATTTGTTCAGCGAGTAGTATGGGCGATCAGTAAATCGACCTATGCATGAGCTGTTTTAAACAAAGTCAAATCTCGGGTTAATTTTATTTTGGTGTGCCAGGATGTAAAATGGTATAATCTAAATTGATATCTATAGAAAAAAATGATTAAACGAACACTAAATCAAAAAGTCCTGAAAGGACGACATGCGCTAGGGATGGAGGTTACTCCATCCATATAAAACAAAACATGTTATTTCAAACCCCGAAAAGGTGGCATAACTTCTTGTCAGAGGACTTACGTCCTCGGCTAACACATATCATCCCGCTAGGACTTTTTTAATTCCTCTAGGTTTTATAAAGCCTTAATACTGTAGAAAGATATTATTGTAACTAATTTGCACAAAATAATTCTGAACTATTATTTAACTCAACACACCAAAATAAAATTAACCCCAAATCTCTAAACTCCTCTTTCTGGTAGATTTTTTTCTGTTCCTTTGGCAATACCGTTGGATGTTGCGATGGAAAATTTAGTTCATAACGTATACAGTTTGTTGAACGAATCCTCCTAACGTCGGAAGCTTGTATTTCTCACTAAATTAATAATTTGCTACATTTGAATACAAATTAAATCAAATATTATGTTTAAAAAAAAGTGAAACCCTAGTTGAAATAGCTATTTCACAGGTTTCAGGATTTAGCACTTTACATGAAAAACTCACCAAAAGCTTTTCGATCAATGGAAAGGCAAAAAGCACATTAAATAATTACAGTAGATGCCTTGCTCACTTGGCTTTACATTACAATAAAAGTCCAGAAACTTTAGATAAAGAATCAATCGACGACTATCTTTTCCATTGTGAAAATCTCCATGATACTCCATCAGAGAGTTTCTTTAAACACACCATTTAGGGCTTAAGAGCAATTTATAAATTGCTTTGAATGGACGGACGAAAAGTTCAACTCCCTGAGATAAAACGAGATAATTCTCTTCCGGTAGTGATGAGTTTAGAGGAAGTTAGAAAACTTATTTCTGCTCCTAAATACCTAAAGCACAAACTAATGATTGCTACTCTTTATGGCTGTGGACTGAGAAGTTATGAACTTTGTGCTTTAAAATTGTACGATGTAGATTTTGAAAGAGGTACCGTTTTTATCAAAAAACAAAAAGGTAGGCTAGATCGCTATGTGCCGCTTAATGATCATTTAGCGAGAGGTTTAAAAACATATATTCAAACTGAAAATCCATACGAATACCTTTTTAATAGTCAGAAAACAGATGATGGGAAACCCTTGCCTATGACCACAAACGGAATACAATGGGTAGTTAAAGAGAATAGAAGTAAAATAGGAACCTCGAAGAAAATTACAGCCCATACACTTCGGCATACTTATGCCACGCATTTGCTAGAAAGTGGTTTGAATTTAATTGCTTTAAAAGAGTTACTTGGTCACGCTCGAATAGAAACAACGTTGATTTATCTTCATGTTTCTAATACTGGTTCTTCAAAAAAATACAGTCCGCTAGATATATTATATAAAACTTGAAGAGCAAATTTACGGTTGCCGATGTTTTAGAATTAGAACAAAATCAACTTTCAAAATTAACTCTCACAAGTTGGCATGCAAGGACTTTACACGCTATTCGAAGATGCAGAACACAAGCAATGGGCGGACACATTGATAAGTGTGATTGTTGTAATAAACTGCATATTAGTTGCAACAGCTGTCGGAATAGACATTGCACTTCATGCCAAGGTCACAAGCGAGAAGAATGGATTAATGCACGCGGAAATGAACTTTTAGAAGTTCCATACTTTATTCATTCTTATTTTTTTTCAAAGGTATTCATGATTCACTTCGTTTAATTCACGTCGTTTTTACGCTTCCATCGGAATTTAATGAATACGCTTTAAAAGAGGGTAAGATTATTTATGGATCATTATTTAAGGCTGCTTGGGAGACCTTGAAACAGTTCTCAGAAAACCCCAAACATCTTGGAGCGAAAATGGGAATGATCTCAATATTGCATAGTTGGGGTCAAAACATGTAATTACATCCTCATTTGCATTGCATTGTTCCCGGTGGAGGTATAACAAAAAATAATAAATGGAAAGTATGTAAAAACAGTGGGAAGTACTTATTTGATGTCAAGTCAATGAGTAAGGTTTTTCGGGCAAAGTACGTTGATTTACTCAGAAAAAGTGAGTTGAAAATACAGCAAAGTACTTATGACAAAGTCTTTTCTAAGAACTGGGTTGTTTATGCGAAAAGACCTTTTTTAAAACCAGAATTTGTGATAGAATATCTTGGCAGATACAGCCACCCCATTAGACAATTATATTTCGGCCTTTTTAACGTTGACTACTGCTTGCTTTACTAACGGGGCAAGTAAAATAGCAATTTCTAATCACAGAATAAAGAACATTGATAGAATTAAGAAAACGGTCACTTTTTCTGCGAAAAATTACAGAAAAGGTGGACAAAAACATGACATAACACTCCAAAGTTCAGACTTTATTAAACGTTTTTCCTTGCATGTTCTGCCCAAAGGTTTTACACGAATAAGGCATTTTGGAATATTAAGTAGCAGTTGGAAAAAGTTTAGACTCCCCGAACTTCAAAAGCTATTAAATAAACAGAAAACATCGGAAGTTATTAGTGAGAATCCAACTCACCACAGGAGGTGTCCAACATGTTAAAGAATCAAATAAGTTTTAGTTGTTATGGATTTTCAATTTTCTAATGCCGATATAGATTTTAAGTCGAATTTATTCGACAATTAAAATCATCATCGGTATAAAAAAGGCAAACTGATTACTGTTTTGCTTTTTGATGGAAGAGGTCCGCCAATAAATTGGAGAGAAATATTAAAAGTCAAGAAATCAGCAGAGTAAAAAAAACGATATTAACGTAATGGAGAAGTTATGGCTTATAACTAATGAAGTCAATATTAAGTAGTTAACATTCATGATAAATACGTGTTTTTAGTAAAAGGCAAATAAAATCAACCTAACCAGATGTGCTATTAAAGTCTACTTTCGAGACTACAAAACACTAAATAATTTTTCAAAAATAAGGTATTAAAACGTTTTCCCCATAGAGAGAGACCGGATCCGTCAACATGGTATTCAGCTTTGGCCTATCGGCAAGCCGAATACTTAGTTGTTATGGTGCGTTTTTCTATTCATTTTCAAGTCGTTGCAATAAGTTTTTCAAGTCAGAATAAGGTGCTGATTCGTTAGTTTCCCATTCTTTTTTATTATCAATTCTGTTCTTCACGGCTTCAATACTATTCGGTCTGCTGTTTTTCAAGATTCTGTAAATTTCAGGAATGTCTGGATAGTCTGTCGGGTCGTAATACATCCAAACATTTATTAGAAGTTCTAACTCATCCTTATTTGTCAAACTTGTTATTGCCTTTAGACTTTTGCTCATTAAGTCTTTGTTGTCACGAGAGTCTGTTGATTCTTGATATTCTATATAGTTCTCAAATATTTTTCTGATTTTGTCAATGTGCTGTTTCGTTGCTAAGTCCTGTTTAACTATTTGTCCAATTGTCTTGCTGCCGTTAATTGTTACATAGTTAAGAACTTGGTAAATGTCTTCCATTGAAGTGTCAAACTTGTATCTCAGAGTAAAACAGCAATTACAAGAGCAGAATCCACCGTAAGAAGTGTAAACCAAATTAAGTGTGTCACTCCCGATCACTTCGGCTTCTCCTAAAAAATTATGGCAACAATTGGCGATTACTGAAACGTCAATTGTCAATATGTTACCAACCCTTGAGGTAGATATAAATTTTGGATATTCATTGAAAGTTCTTGGGTCTGTTGTGTTATCACACTCCTGAATAATTTCAAGGCTTATCGGTGAAAGTCCATTATTTAAAAGTCCATTCATTTTGTCTGAAGAAGGAAGAAACATTGTCCCTGCTAAAACTTGTGTTGAACTTCGTCCGCCTGAGATATATAATGTGTCGATTTCAAACTCATTTATCCCAATAGACCGTTTAACAAATACGGTGTCGAGTTCGGTTTTCTGTCCAAATACAGTTGTCAATTGGAAGATTCCTAAAGTCAGAAGTAGTATTTTGATTTTATGTTTCACTGTCATCTTTTAAAATGCATCATAACTTATTTGTACCCGTTAAGAATACACATTTTCTTTCGCATACACAAACACACATCGAAGCTATGCGCAAGTTGAGTTTCGCAATACATTTCAAATTTATGAATATTTTACAAATCAAAGATCCAACCCAAATGCATACTTACGAGTAACTTTAAAGAAATTCTACCCACAAAACAACCTACTTCAACTCCAACAAAACAGGACAATGATCAGAACCCATCACATCATTTAAAATATCGACATTTTGAACTTTACTTTTCAGCGATTCACTCACCAAAAAATAATCTATTCTCCAGCCTACGTTTCTTGATCTTGCGCCACCGCGGTAGCTCCACCATGAATACTTAATTTCTTCTGGATGAACATGACGGAAAGTATCTACAAAACCATTGCTAGTAAAAGCGTCCATTCCATCGATCTCTTTTTGCGTAAATCCTGCGTGCTTATTATAATTCGGTTTAGGTCTTGCCAAGTCGATCTCTTTGTGGGCAACATTTAAATCTCCACAAACTACAACTGGCTTCTTCTTTTCTAATTCTTTGATGAAAGTGAAAAATGATTGATCCCAAGTAGTACGGTAGTCTAATCTTTTCAGGTCACTTCCGGAGTTCGGAACGTAAACTACAACAACATAGTACTCTTTGAATTCAGCAGCAATCACACGTCCTTCCTGGTCATGTTCTTCAACTCCAATATCATAAATGACATTCAAAGGTTTTTCTTTACTCAGAATAGCTGTTCCAGAATATCCTTTTTTTACCGCAGAATTAGAGACAATATTGTACTCATCAAATGATTTCAACGCTTCTTGCACTTGATCATCTTGTGCCTTTGTTTCCTGCAAACATAAAACATCAGGATTCAAGGCTTTCATATCCGCTTCAAAATCTTTTTGAATTATGGCACGTACACCATTCACATTAAAAGAAACCAATTTAATCATAATTCATTTTTTTTGTAAATTATTATATAGTGTATTCATTATACTATGGGATTTCTGATTTAGAAAGTTTTTTAGCAAGGCGCGCTTAATTTTAAATTCTAAGGAGCTGACAAATGTCAGTGACTGAATTCAAAATTAAGTGCAACGCAGATAAAGAGCTTTATAAATCAGAAATTTCTAGAAGCCGTGGACTCCATTAACGGTGGTATACTTCAGAATATTTTTCTTATCCGGGTGAATACGCGCAAAAGCAGATTGAACAGCAATTGTTCCTTCATGGAAGCCGCATAAAATTAATTTCAACTTACCAACGTATGCATTTACATCACCAATTGCATAGATGCCTGGAATATTTGTTGCATAATCTGTTGTGTCAACTTTAATTGCGTTTTTCTCGATATCAAATCCCCAATCTGCTATAGGACCAAGTGATGGTTTCAACCCAAACAAAGGAATAAAATGATCTGTTGGAATTACTTGTTCACCCTCTGTTTTGTGTTTTATTACAACATTTTCTACTTTCCCATCACCACCGATCCCAACAACTTCTCTGTCTGTAAGTAAGTTTATTTTTCCAGACTCTGCAAGATCCATTACTTTTTGAACTGAATCTAAATGTCCACGGAAAGAACTTCTTCTGTGAACCAAAGAAACTTTGGAAGCAATATTTTTTTCTGTTAGGAAAATAGCCCAATCTAAAGCAGAGTCACCTCCACCAGCGATTACACATTCCTTTCCTCGGTAAAATTCCGGATCTTTAATGATATATTCTACACCTTTATCTTCGTAGCTTTCTAAATTTTCGATAGGTGGTTTACGCGGTTCAAAAACACCCAAACCTCCTGCAATAATAACGATTGGTGCTTCGTGTTGTGTGCCTTTATCAGTAGTAACGATAAATTTATCATCTTCTACCTTATCAATTTTAACAGCTGCTTCTCCTAAAGTAAATCCAGGTTTGAAAGGTGCTGCTTGTTCCATTAAGTTCCCTACTAAATCTCCTGCAAGAATTGAAGGAAACCCTGGTATATCATAAATAGGTTTCTTTGGATAAATTTCTGAACATTGTCCGCCTGGCTGAGGCAAAGAGTCAATCAAATGACATTTTAACTTCAACAATCCAGCTTCAAAAATGGTAAATAAACCAACTGGTCCTGCACCTATTATAATTATATCCGTTTTAATCATATTTCTTGTATAAATCGTATTGGACTACAAAATTAACTATTCTTTGTCTAACACATATAAGCTTAGATTGTTTTCCTTTCATAAGGTGATAAAAATCATTGTTTTTTTGGGTGCTTTAAGTTGTGATGACGGAACGCGGATGTAAATAACGCGGATAGTCACGGATTATTTAATTGAACGATTTACTATAATTGATAGTGCTAATCGTTGACTGCGGTGACTAGTGCTGTAATTCATAAATTCCATCGCTTATTTTACTCCTCTTTTTCCTTTATACTTCGTTAAAATTTTAAACCGTAACTATGGCTATGATTGAAAATCTTGCCTTGTCTAAAGAAAAATTTTAAGCAAAATTTAAGCA
>Ga0307937_1001582_pt1 | contig 11336 bp, 12 predicted proteins | sample OrgLakmetagenom3_FD_201814 | JGI IMG/M metagenome (GOLD analysis project Ga0307937, IMG submission 201814) | Saline water microbial communities from Organic Lake, Antarctica - #3 | ecosystem: Environmental > Aquatic > Non-marine Saline and Alkaline > Saline | place: Antarctica: Organic Lake...
AACTGGAACACGTGAACCGGCGCTACGCCGAATTACACCGCCGAGCTCAAGCACTGGATCTATTGCTTAACCTGCTCACTGAGAAACGCCAGGCCCTGACCCGCAGGCTTCAGGCGCCGCTGCAGAAACATCTCGACCACTACCTTTCCGTTCTCTTTCCCCACGCAACCCTGGAAGTGGATGAGCACCTGGTGCCCGGCAAATTCAGCCGCGGCAATGAACTTGGCCAGATGGCCGAGTTGAGTTTCGGGGCACGGGAACAGATGGGTCTGATCAGCCGCCTGGCCTACGCTGACCTGCTTCAGGACGCCGGAAGACCCACCCTGATAATTCTGGACGACACGCTGGTTCACAGTGATGCTGAGCGTCTCGATGGCATGAAGAGGATTCTGTTTGATGCCGCCCACCGCCATCAGATTCTGCTATTCACCTGCCACCCCGAGAAATGGCGGGATCTTGGGGTAGAGCCGAGAGATCTGGAGAGTTTGAAGGCAAAAGTCTGAAGTCAAAAGTCTGAAGGCTCGGGGGTGTCATGCGTTTCAGGGGAAGTCCAAAAATTGACCGCTATATCCAGAATTGTGCCGCATTTGTGGTCAGTGTGAAGAAAAAAGCCGCTCGGTTGCGTTAAAAAATTACTTCTGCGGCGAGCGGCAGCGTTCCTTTATCTGAAAGAGACCCAATCCTCTTTTGAAGTAGAGCGTGAAAAGCCCTCACCAACACGAGCCCAACGCTTTACAGACCTACTACGTGAAGCAGATGCGAGGGCGCCTCTCACTAAAGAGCGCCTGGTTGAACTGCAAAATGCCGTCGTAGATCCGCGTTTTCGTGAGTTCGACTGGCGTTCCAGGCAGAACTGGGTAGGTAAAGACCTTGGTTACCGACAGCAGATTGATTTTGTTCCTGCTCGCCCGGAGGATCTGCCCAGCCTGATGAATGGCCTATTGGACACGGCTGCTCGATCCTGGGATATGTTCAAGATCCAGTCCGTGGGCAAAGACCTTGGTTTTGACGGGAAGGCCAGCCCGGTTCATGCAGAGGGCGACCCAGTAATCGCCGCGGCATCGATAGCCTTTGGTTTTGTTTTTATCCACCCGTTTATGGACGGCAACGGCCGCATTCATCGCTACCTGATCCACGAAGTGCTCGCGAAAGGTGGTTTTACACCTCGCGGAATTGTACTCCCCATTTCGGCTGTAATATTGGCCAATATTGATGATTATATAGAGGTTCTGGAACAGTTTTCCCGCCCGCTACGACGGGTTACTGACTACTCACCTGACACCCCAGAGATCCCGGCTAAAGGCAATGATGCCATTTTCTTTCGCTTCTTCGACGCCACTGAACAGGCGGAGTTTCTGTATCGGGCACTGGAAAAGACCGTCGAAGAAGACCTGCAGGGTGAAATTGATTTCCTGATAGGCTTTGATCGTGCCTGCACCGCATTGAACGATCTGCTCGACTGGCCGGACCATTCAATGGAACTCTTCGTCCGAATGGCCCACCAGAATGGCGGAGTTCTCTCAAACAGCAAACGAAAAAGAACCTTTGAGTGGATGACAGAAGCGGAGGTTGAGAAAGCCCAGATTAAGGTCCGGGAGGCCTTTTATGGGCCGGAATTACCGTAGAACAAGGCAGTCCTTTAAAAGCAGATTTGTCGACGATTGACCCTCGATAGCGTTTAAGCCTGAATATAGTGTGATGGCGGTATGCATGCCTGACATTCGTCGAGGTTTGTAATAAACTAAGTCTGCTTAGCTAAGTCAGAGGTGCCTATGGAATCTGTAAACATGCACGAAGCCAAAACCCGTTTGTCTCAGCTCGTTGCGCGGGCAGAGAAAGGCGAGGGTTTCATTATCGCCAAGGCCGGCAAGCCCGTGGCTCGCGTTTCCGCAATTGATAGCCCCGAGCCCGGCCAACGAAAAAGACTCGGGTTTCTGGCGGGTCAGTTTAAAGTACCGGACAATTTCGACCGGATGGCCGAGGAAGAAATAGCAGAGATGTTCGGGGGCTGATGTGAACCTGCTTCTGGACACCCGCGTGTTGCTGTGGGCTGCGGCTGAGCCCGAGAAACTCTCTGCGCAAGCGGCGGCATTGATCAACGATGAAAGCAACCGACTGTACTTCAGTGCAGCCAGTATCTGGGAGGTCGTGATCAAAAACAGCCTTCAACGCTCAGACTTTCGAATTGATCCCCACCTACTGCGCAGAGGTTTGGTCGATAATGGCTACGAAGAGCTGGCCATCAGCTCAGCGCACACGCTGAATGTTGCCCATTTACCGGCTATTCACAAAGACCCCTTTGATCGAGTTCTTGTGGCCCAGGCGGAGGCCGAAGGCTTCCTTTTGCTGACGGTCGATGATGTGGTTTCACAGTATCCCGGACCGATACGACGGGTTTAGGAAATTGAAATCAGAATAGACCGGCCATCGAGGAGCAGCTAATGTCTAACACCGCCGTGCGTTACCTGACCATGCTTCGAATGGTGCCCCGGTTTCCCAAGTCCATCACCACCACAGAAGTGGCGGAGCGGCTTGAAGAGCATGGGTTTTCAGTAACCATCCGCTCCATCCAGAGAGACCTGGAAAAACTCAGCACAGACTTCCATTGCTGGTAGACGAGAACACCCGGCCTTTTCAATGGTCGTTCGATCGCAACGCGACGATTGATATTATCCCGGCTCTGGATCTACCTGCAGCGCTTACCTTTGAGCTTGCCCGGGCCTACCTCAGCCCAATGTTGCCATCGCGGGCTCTGTCCCACCTGAAACCGCATTTCGATGAAGCGCATCGCACGCTTCTGCGCGAAAAAACGCCGCTGGGTAAATGGCCCAACAGAGTCCGGGTGATTAATCGCGGCCTGAGTAGTTTGCGCCCCAAGATCGATGCCGATGTCCTGGAAATGGTCACCGAAGCCTTACTGAGGGAGTTCCGCTGCAAACTCACCTATCAGGCCCGAAACTGGCTGCAGCCGGAACAGATTGTTGTCCACCCCTTGGGCCTCATTTTCCGGGACCCGAATGTTTATCTGATTGGCACCATTGAGGGCAGGGAAGGGATTCGTCAGCTGGTACTGCATCGCGCAACCACAGGAGAACTGGTCGAAGAGCCTGTTGAGCGGCCGGAAGATTTTGATCTGGACCTCTACATACCGATACATTCCGGCGCCATGGGGATTCTCAAATCCAGGGAGCCGATATTTCTGCACTTGCGGTGTGATAAACCGGCCCTGAACCATCTGATGGAATCTCCACTTGGCTTTGACCAGGTCACGAAAGATATCGACCAAGAGACCTTCGAAATCACCGTGACCGTTGGCGATACCCAGGATCTTCGCTGGTGGCTGACAGCCCAGGCAGTCCATTGCGATATTGTTAAGCCTGACTGGTTACGTCAAGAGACTGCATCCACTCTGGAGCAAGGCCTCGCGCGCATACGGGGCTGACGAATCGCCAAAAGGCTATGAACCGACAACGGTAACTTCTCTAACCTTAAACGATACGTACTACCTGGTTCCCGATACCGCAATAAAAAACTTCTGTTCTATTAATTGTGGCACCGTCTGTTCGCTTCAGTGTGCGCAACCTCCCAGCTTTCCTTATCAGTAGGCATGCCATTGTCACCCAGCGGCGAAACCCCCAACACTTTTCGACGATCGTTCACCTTGGCAACGTACTCAGCACGCATTGGGTTTTGCCCCGGCGGCGGTCATTGGCATCTGAAATAGAATCCATTTGCTCGTCGTATTCCTCCGGAAACATCTCGAAGTGAACTTTCTTGGTGAGCGATTTGAGCTGATCCAGCTTAAAAACCTCCTCCGCACTCAGGCCTTTGACTGCTTCTGCACGCTTCTTAGCCATTTCTTTTGCTGCACGGTTCATACGTTTTCTCCCTATCTTTACGCTCTATTGCCAGACTAGCAGGACAAAGCGACCCCATGTGTCGCATACCCGTTTTAAGATGAATTTAGTAAAGGAGGGCAAAATGAACAGGCACCTAACCACTGACCAAATCTCCTGAGCCTTGTTTGAAAGTGACCCGATGCATACCTGCTGTAAGGAAAACGACTGTTACGACGAATACGACTACGTCGCCGAAGACGTGTCCAAGCGCTTGCAGACAGGGCAGGACCTAGCGTCCGCCCTGGAAAAAGAAATCGGTCACTGGTTTTATGACGGCGATCCATTCAATACCACCGTCCTGCAGCCAGTCATCAATGAACTGGAAGGAGCCAGCCATGATCGATAACTTCAAAACCGACCTGGTGCTGCGCACTGCTGCCATCCCGCCGGAGGAGATCCTGAAAGCGATGGGTTATCAAAAGCCAACCTCCGCCAATTTTGAGCGGATGCAGAACGTACTGGAAAGTCCGGAGTTTGGCCTGGACGATAGCGGCTTCGATTTCAAATACAGTAGCGAAGGTTTTCTACGGGCGCTGTGCACCGTCACTGGCATGGGTATGCCGCTGGCAGATCAACGCATCACCCGAATCAAGAAATATCTGGAAGAAGAGCGTACAGCTTTCAATCCCTACATCTGGATAGATACTGCATTTCAGCGCAAAAGCCAGCCACTCTTTGCCCTTGCGGTCTGTGAACACCAGCGCTACCTGGATTTTCCCAAAGGCTTCTGGCGATTGTCGATGGACAGACAGCTGGGCAGAGCGCAGTGTAGGGTTCGGGAACATATCTACGAAACGGGCGGAGAACTTGGCATCTGGGGTGATATCCAGCAGTATTGGTTTTATTACAAAAAAGACGAAGCCTACCTGTTAGCTCAAAACGGTGAGGTGCTGGGCAAGCGCGAAGGGCCAGTACCCAATAAAGCCTCTGCAAGTCAGGAAATAGAGCTCATTACTTCCAGCAACCGCGAATCCATGCAGTAACCGGTAAAGGAATCATGATTGATGTACGACCTGATTGGCGATATTCACGGCTACGCCACCGAGCTTAAAGCGCTACTCACAAAAATGGATTACCGAGAGATTGATGGCGTTTGGCAGCATCCCGAGCGTAAGGTGATTTTCCTGGGTGATTTTGTGGATCGGGGCCCAGAGCAAGTTGAAACGGTTCAGATTGCCAAAGCGATGGTCGATGCTGGCGATGCGTTGGCGGTGATGGGTAACCATGAATACAACGCTGTCGCCTGGGCTACGCCGGATCCGGAACAAAAGGGTGAGCATTTGCGCGCTCATACCGATAAGAACCAGAGTCAGCACCAGGAATTTCTGGATCAGGTAGGCGAGGGCAGCGAACTCCACAAATGCTTTATTGAGTGGTTTAAAACCTTGCCGGTTTACCTGGACCTTCCGAAACTGCGAGTCGTTCACGCCTGCTGGCATCCCGAATACCTGAGGAAAATCGCTCAATACACGGATGATGAAAACCGGTTGCTTTCGGTTACATGGGAGCAAGCCAGCCGTAAGGACAGCGAGGCCTATGACGCCATCGAAACCCTCCTAAAAGGCCTCGAAATACCGCTACCGAAAGGCCACTACTTCCTTGATAAAGAAAAAAATAAACGCACCGACGTGCGAGCCAAGTGGTGGCGAACAGAAAAACTGACCTATCGCGATTTGGCTATGGTTCCTGGCTCAGAGATGAACAAGATTCCTCACGACCCAGTGGAGGCGCACATTCTTCCCGGTTACGACGGGAAAAAGCCGGTGTTTGTTGGTCATTACTGGATGACAGGAGAGCCTGCGCCATTGAGTGAGCATATTGCTTGTCTGGACTACAGCGTGGCAGGGGAGAATGGGGGAAGGTTGTGTGCTTATCGCTTCGATGGTTGTCAAAAGCTCAATTCCGGCAAGTTCATATGGGTTGATGCGTAACCGTACGTAAATTTTGGAAAAAGGTTGTGTTTTCGAATTCCAGTGATCTTTTAAACTCGCTAGAGTCGACGTCACATCCTTAGAGCTCGGAATCAGTGCCATTATAAATAAAGGGGTTTACCCATGGACGTTGGCAGCACAATTAGATCGCACCTACGGATCAAAGAGTTCTTTTTTGTCAGGGGATCGATCTCAGGACAGGACGCCACTCCTCTGTATCATTGCCACGTTACCGGTAAAGACTATTCGGAACTGCTCTCGGTTCTGAGCAAATCCCTTCCAGAAATCGACAGCCTCACATGCCCCTCGTATTGGCCAGAAAATTATCAGAAAAACGCACTCTTGCACTGCTCCGGATTTGTCCGTCGTCAGGTGAATGACGATCGCTCGGCAATAGGTATAAAATTAAACTCTCGTGTTCTTTCCGGGGTCCGTTCGAAGTCGAACTCTCTTTTTACTGCGGAGTTTTCTTCTAATAAACACCGAAATTACCCTATCTATTTCGAGCGAGATGACGTCGATTATTAATTATTTCTGATGATGTTTATAAAAATTGGCAATCATAGAAGCGTACAAACTAGAAATGGATATTAAAAAATATAATTTAAATATGTGGTACCCGAAAACTATAAAAAATGTTTACGTGATAATTAATATTTCTTACTTTATTAATTCTAAACAACGAGGTCACTTCTTTGATTACTCAAGTTCTGAACCAATTTTCTTCTGGAGAGCTGTCGAATCTGATTCGTCCCGATATTATATCAGAATATGAGAGATTGATAGGGAAAACAATTGAAAAGGATGATCTTGTACGGGCGATAACTACCTTGTATGGTTCTGAATTAGTGTCGATGAAAGAAAAAAGGGAAAAGTTAATCGATCGGATGAGCCAAAACCAAGTCGATACTTTGGTTGAAAAGCTGCTGTCTGATTCAGGAATTTCGATTGATTTAGCAGAGATTAGTAATGATAAGTATAAACTTCTCAGCTGGCTATCAGAGCGCCTCACTGTAGAATTCTTATCTTTATTAGGGTTTCCAGCTGGGGCTGAAGGAAATGAGGCCTTGCAACGATCAGTATCTGGTGTTTTGGCGATTGAACCTTCATATCCGATGTATCCATATCAGCAGAAAATGGTAGGCAAAGTTAAGAGCATTTTTCAGGCTGGAGAGGATTGCAGGTGTTTGCTCCATCTTCCAACTGGAGCGGGAAAAACAAGAACTGCAATGAACGTCGCATCGGAGCACTTGAGGGTAAACGGTAGAGGTTTGGTATTATGGCTCGCAGATACATCTGAGTTATGTGCGCAAGCAGCTTCAGAATTTGAAACCGCTTGGAGAAGTTTAGGCAATAAAACTATAAAGATGTATTCTTATTTCTCAGACACCAATATTTCATTGGGAGGTCTTGAAAGTGGCTTCCTAGTGGCTGGATTGCAAAAATTAAAAGCGGCTTCAGGTAGTAGTGATTACAGAATACTCTATGAGAAACTACGAGAAAATGTTTCTTTAATAATTTTTGATGAAGCTCACAAAGCAATTGCTCCTACTTATTCAAAGATTATTGAAGATATGATAAGTAGAAATAAAAATACGCCTCTAATAGGTCTGAGTGCTACGCCGGGAAGAAGTCTTGATATCGGAAGCGATGAGGATGAAAAGCTTAGTCAATTCTTTTATGGAAATAAAGTAACAATGCAGGTAGCTGGCTACGAATCGCCAATAAAATTCTTAGTTGATAATCAATATTTAGCGAACGCCGAATTTATAAATATCGATTACAATTCCAAAAAAATAGGCTTAATGGATGACTTTTCTACCCAGAAGGGATCTGCCCAAATAAGGAAGGCGTTGTCTGAAGATGAGAGCAGGAATTTAAGATTGATTGAAGTGATTGAAAATGAATATAATAAAGGTGGGTCAATTATCGTGTTCGCTTGCAGCGTCGCTCATTCGCAGTCGTTAGCTTCTTTTTTAGCATTTAGTGGAATTGAAGCTTACTCACTCGATAGTAGCAACGATGATGTTCAATCACGCAGGCGAAAGATTAAAAACTATAAATTCGGTAACGTTCGAGTTTTAGTGAACTTTAATATTCTTACAGCGGGATTTGACGCGCCTAAGACCAACGTTGTCGTTATTGCAAGGCCTACGGATTCCTTAGTGCAATACTCACAAATGGCCGGAAGAGCAATGCGAGGAACTCGGAGTGGCGGAAACGACCGATGTAAAGTTTATACAGTGAGAGATGATATACCCGCATTCACTAGTGTGGTTCAGGCTTTCTCACACTGGGATCGTCTTTGGAGTGAAGTTTGAGCAAAATTTTAAAAGGTAGATTGTTATGAATAGACCGTTCATTCGTGGAAAAGTCGCGATCGATTCGATGAGGGATAATGGGTTCTTGAGCGCAGCTCATGCATTGTCAGAGCTTATTGATAATAGTATTCAAGCAGGCGCCGATAGAGTTGAACTTATTACCTTTGAAAAAAAGAAGGAGTCTTCCGTGAAAGGTGGAAGATCCTCTAAGCAAATTGAGAAAATTGCTGTTCTAGACAACGGATATGGTATGACGCCCCAAACATTGCATTTGGCTTTGGAGTTCGGTGCGTCGGAAAACAAGAATGATGAAAATGGTATTGGGAAGTTTGGAATGGGCTTGCCAAACTCATCTATTTCACAGTGCAGGCGCGTTGATGTTTGGAGTTGGCGCAATCCGTCTGAAATCTACCACACTTACCTGGATATAGATGAAATAAAGGCTGGAGACCTAGAAACAATACCTGAACCTGCATTGCAAGAAATCCCATCTTCTATCCTGAACGTTTGCGGAGAAATACTTCCAAAGACTGGTACACTTGTTTTGTGGAGTAAAATTGATAGATGTCAGTGGAAAACGGGTAAATCAATTTTCAAACATACGCAGGACACAGTTGGGCGGGTATATCGGAAGTTCCTGCATGATGATCGAGTTTCGATTTGGTTTAAATCTGCCGAATTAGATGAAAAACTATATATCGTATCTAATGAACATAAGTTTCTAGCAAATGACCCCCTCTATCTTCTGAAGGATACGTCTTTGTATGAGCTGCCCGGGAATTTGTCGGGAGAATCTATGTTTGAACTATGCAATGACTGTCAATATAAATTTCAAATAACTGATGGGCAAGGTATAGCCAGGGATGTAGAAATTACAGGTTCGGTTTTAAAAAGATCTGTTTTGGAAGAGATAAGAAAAACAACCGACCAAACTATCGGTGCGACTAGATGGGGCAAGCATGCCGCTAAGAATATCGGTCTTTCTATAGTTAGATCTGGTAGAGAGCTAGCATTATCTCGCGAGTTTATAAATTATAGTGAAATAAGTGGTGGTAAAGCTAGGTTCTATGGAATTGAAATTAAGTTCGATCCGTCTTTAGATTCTATTTTTGGCGTCACTAATAACAAACAGCATGTTGTCAATTTAAAAATGATGAGGGCATCTGAGGATTATGAGCGAGAAGGATTTGATTCTGAACAGGATTATAGATCGGATTTGCTTGCTAATAATGATCCTAAGCTAAGGATTTATGAGGTTGTGCACCAAATTAGAGAAGTCGAAAAGAAACTGATTAAACGTATTTCAACCTATACCCTTAAGGGCAATTTGAGTCGTGGATCTAACTCAGGCGGTGATCATGAGGAAAATCCTCTTGATCCTGTTATAAGAAAAATTACCGAAGGAGATGGTAGGAGGAATGAAAATTATCCAACAGAAGCGGCATCAATTACGAATGAGGAACTGGAAGAGGTACTAAAGGGTCAAAATATAGACAACTATAAGGAAAAAGCTAAGACTATTCTCGATCAGAGACTTCAGGTCTGGGTAGAAAAAATACCAATGGCTACTGCTGCATTTTTTGATGTTGCGACCACGAAAGGATTTACGCTACTACAGATAAACTCGAACCATGTCTTTGCGACAGAAATCCTGGACAAAATTCCTGACGATCAGAAAGAAGCGTTAGAGATTTGCTTGGGTGGATGGGCTCGGATGGAGCGTGAATGCTCAAGCGAGAAGCGGCTAATTCAGCTGCAAATGGCGCGAAAAGATTGGGGTCAGTTATTGGATGATTATCTTGGTAATGAGACAGGTATTGATTGAGGCTATGGAAAGTGTTGCTTGATGGTGTTGAGTTTTCAAAACAGCTATTTTTGAGTCTTGCTAAGTGTCGGGAGACGTTGTTTGTTTGTAGCGCTTTCATTAAGTTGAAAGCGTTACAATCTGACGAGTTTCGGAAATACTTGGCTGGTAAAAATGTTACTGTAATTGCCAGATGGCAAAAACGCGATCTTCTTTGTGGTGCATCTGACTTATCGGTTTATGAGTTTTGCAAAAGCCAAGGATGGAACTTTGGGGTGGATTTAAATCTCCATGGAAAAATATTTTTAGTTGACGAATCAGAAATATTTTTGGGGTCTGCTAATTTGACTCAACGTGGACTCCATTTAGGTCTCGTTGGTAATCATGAATTCGGAACGAAAATTTCCGCTGAGTCCGCAGACCTTGATAAGATCCAAAAATTTATTGAGTCTGAAGTGACTTGGATTGACAACAGTCTCATGAGAAAGCTCAAATATGATATCGAACATTCTGTTAATGAGCCCGCATTAGCGTCGAGTTCTTGGTCGCAATCGGTGCTTGATATTATTCAAAAGCCGATCTGGTTTTTATGGGTTCATGAGCTAATTTTTTCGACCCCCGAGGATCTTCTTAGTCCTAATTTGGACAACGAAAACGTGGTTCATGACCTCGATTTACTAGGGCTGACGATAGATAATCTTAATGCTGATACGTTGAAGTTAGCATTTAAACGGATGAGGCTCTTTGGTTGGATGCGAACTATTCTAAAAATTGGCAGCTCTAGTTTTGGCGGAATTTCATCAAAACTCCACTCATCAATTCTTGACGATCCAAAGCCCTATAGGATCGATATAAAGAATTATAACAAGATAATATTCGAATGGGCACGGTTTATTAATGATGTTTTTGAAATAGAACGGCCGAATTATTCTCAGGTATTAAGTTTAAAAGAAACTAAAATATCGTAAACTATTATTGCAGCTAAAATTCTAAAGGCTTGACGCTTACTTGGTCGCTATCTACTGGTTATTTAGAAAGTCTTTGTTTCTATGTATACTGGTCTGAAAATGGTGCTTTTACTCTAACTATTGGTAATTGTCAGGGGGGAGGTTTGATTTTCGGGTTGGCAATGTAAAATAATTACTGGGCGCGAAATTAGTCGCGCCCAGTCGGGTAGTAATTTACTTATGACATGCGACACAAAATTTTGCCTGACCGTAAACGTCATCGATATCTATCAGTTCCTCATCAGGTCGCAAAGGGTTCTGTCTTTTTTTGGCTTTGATTTTTAGTAGCCGCTTTTCGTAATCTTCTTTGATTTGTCTGACGCGTTCCGGTTGGGTTAACTCGGTAAGAGATTCGCCTTGGCTCCAAGTGAAGG
>Ga0307937_1001591_pt1 | contig 11294 bp, 12 predicted proteins | sample OrgLakmetagenom3_FD_201814 | JGI IMG/M metagenome (GOLD analysis project Ga0307937, IMG submission 201814) | Saline water microbial communities from Organic Lake, Antarctica - #3 | ecosystem: Environmental > Aquatic > Non-marine Saline and Alkaline > Saline | place: Antarctica: Organic Lake...
AGTCCTTCTTTCGAACCGGCTTCGACCACATCCGCAACCGCCTAAGAACCGATCCCCTCGACGCCATCCGACCGTGGCATAGGGTAACTCTGACACGGCCGAAAACTGAGGGAGTCGTGTAGTGTGCGCTGCCTTCAAAAACCTTGATCTGTCCATTCTGCAACCGCAATACCGGACGGCCTTTGAAGCGCAGGCCGTCCGTGTGGCCGAGTTGGAAGAGATCACCCGTCGGCAGGCGCATCTGCTTGCCGAGATGAACCAGGCGCTGCACGGCAAGAAATCCGAGACGTTGCCGGAAGAAGGCCGGCAACTGGTGTTCGAGGAACTCGAGGTCGCGCTGGCGGACGTCGAGCAGCAGATGCAGGCGCAAGAACCGGGTGGCGACACGTCCACCACGCCGCGCGAACGGGGCAAACGCAAGAGCCTGCCCATGTCTCTGCCGCGCATCGAAGAGGTGATCGAACCGGACAGCCTGCAATGCCCGTGCGGTTTTGGTGTGATGCATGAAATCGGCGAGGACCGTAGTGAACGGATCGATATCATCCCGGCGCAGCATCGCGTGATCGTCACGATCCGTCCCGAATATGCCTGCCGTGCCAGCACCGACGAGGTCGAACAGGCCCCGGCGCCCGCGCGGCTGGTCGAAGGTGGACTGCCCACAGAGGCGTTCATCGCCTACATCCTCGTGTGCAAATACGCAGATCACCTTCCTTCATATCGACAGAGCCAAATCCTGGCCCGGTGGGGGATCGACATTCATCGCTCCACGCTGGCCGATTGGATGTCCTTGGCGTCCTGCCCCTTGAGCGTGCCGCAGGTGACGCGCGACATGTTGTAGAGGCGGATGTTCTCGCCCACGACGCCGGACAGCAGCGCATCGCGCGCCTCCTCGTCCATGTCCTCGGGCAGCGAGGCCGCCATGTCGAGCACGGCGGGCTTGGTCGCCTCCAGAATGCAGTCCAGCCGCCGCAGCACCACCTTGCCGTATTACGATTGCTTGAAATCATCCCGGAGGAGTTCGGCGATCGACCAGACGAACCCGCCGAGCGACTTGATATCGCTGTTGCTCATTACCATCCCTGACTTTTTCTCGCTCAGGATGCGCGTTCAGGCTCAGATATTTTAGAGCCGATGGGCCAGGTGCCAGCTGTCTGCCGGCACGCCCGAGGATTTTTGGGCGTCTGTTTCCCTATCCGTTTGTGTAGCAGATTCGAGCCGGTTCACGCTTGAACGGCATGAACTCTCGCGGCACCGGGTCGTTGGCTTTGCGTCATATGACATTTGGTCGAGGCGCTCAGGCGTCTGGGTCATTTTCAATCTGCGCGAGGTTGTTGCGTGCGGCCTGCGCGTCCGGATCGAGCGTCAGCGCCTGCAGGAATGCGCGGCGGGCTGCGGCAACCTCGCCTTGTCCATAAAGCGCGTTTCCGAGCCCGAACGGCCAAAGCCAGTTTTCCGGCCAACGCGCGGCACCGCGCCGATAGGCGATCTCGGCGGCAGGGAATTGTCCGACCCTTTCAAGCGCGGCGGCGGCACGAAGCAGCTTCGTCTCATTGGCGCGGGCGGGATGTTGATCGGGCGGCAACACGACCATCGCCCAGCGATCGCCACCATCCCAGCTTTTCAGGAATGCGCGGAGTGGCATATGCATCACGTCGCGTTGGCCCGAATGCAGCGCAACGACTTGCTTGTCGAGGTCATAGCCGGTGACAACGCCGTAATGCCAGACAGGCGCAATGGGCAAGCCGAGGTTCTGGAAGACGATGACGGGGTGGCCCGCCTCGATCTCGGCCAGAAGGGCAGGGAATGTCTCGAGCGTGACCGCGATCTGTCCATGCCGCCGGGCCGCTCCGAGCATGTCGGCGAGATAGGTGCCGCGCGCGCCGGGCGTGAAGGATTGCCCGGCGATTTCGGCCTGCGTGACCTCGTGTCCCGACCATTGCATCACCATGGCGAGCGATGCGGGGCCGCAATAGAAATCGGCCTGCCGGATCAGCGGCACATCCGTCACGCTGGCCGCGCGGGTGATTTCGGCGGGTGGTGCGAGGAATGGTTCGGGCGCCGCGCAAGCCGTGAGCGCAGCGCCTGCGACCACGACCGAAATCAGACGTCTCAGCGAACGCAGCGGGTGAAATTGAACAGACGTGTCAGGCACAGCAGATCAGTGACCAGAAGGATTATGAAAACCGTCGCAATCGTCCCGGCAATACTGGCTCCGGCCGAATTGTCGTCCATCTGGGCGATGGTTTTCCGGATTTCGGCGTCTGTCAGGGCGACAATGCGCGCCTCGGCTTCTGCCGGATCGACACCCTGGCGCACGAGCTCTGCTTGCACATCGTCACGGCGGACCTCGGTCAATAGAGCTGCGCGACTGGTGGCGTTGACCTGGTCTGATATCGCGGTGTCGGTAGAAATCATCTCGGCCTGCGCCGTGCCGGCGTATTGCGTGGCAAGCACCAGCTGCGCCGCGACCCCCATAGCGACAGAGCTTCTCGCGATATCTTTGAAGGCCATGGCATTCCCTTTTTATATCTCTGCTATTGCGCTTACTGCCTTATGACAAAAGCCCAAAGCAGTCCACCTCATCTGGTTGCATCGTCGTGCAATTTCAGCGTGCGCCCCTTGATCTGCGGCGTCCGGACGATTGTGGTCATGTTGTCCTGGCTATGATGCGCACAGGAAAGCGACATCTGGAGAACAGGATGGCGTCGCCAATGATGGAGCTGAGACATTCCAGACAAAGGACAGCACACAGGGGATGCGCCCCGAGCCTTCGAAGACTCGGATCACGACTGTTTCTGCCGCTTGATGGGCTTGAGCGTATCTCCGTGGCGCTGTGCAGCCATCGCCCTGCGTTCCTAAACGGACCTGAGGTGGCGACGGGCGTTTTACGGACTCACTTGCCTCGTGGTGCGGTGTCGCCGCTGGTGAGCGTTGTCATCGCCTCGCGCAGCGTGCCGGCGAATTCGGGGTGGCCGTAGAGATCGTTGTGTCCGGCCGCGAGGGTTCGGTCGAAAACGAGGCCCGGCTCGTTCCGTGCGAGGGTCGCGCGCAGTGCCTCGGTCCGGGTGCCAGGAATTATCTCGTCTTGTGCGGCCGCGATCATGGCGACGCTCACGTCGCTATCTGTCAGATCCTCAGCAGGTGCCATCCGGTGACGCAGCAGCAGACCGACAGGTGCCCAGGGAAATTTTTCCTGCGCAAGCCTTGTCAGCGAATCGAAGGGCGTGACGAGGATCAGCCCCTGCACCGGACGTCTCGTCGCCAGATGCGCTGCCGGTCCGGCACCGATGCTCAGACCGATCACCACCGGCGGCCGGTCCCACCCGGCATCACCGCGCGTGTGGTCCTCGAGATGATCATGGATCGCCAGAGCATCCTGCGACAACGCCTGCGCTGAAGGACGGCCCCCGCTCGGGGCGTAGCCGCGGTAGTGAAAGACCGCGACGGGATGATCGGGAAGGATGCGATGCAAGAGCAGCGCGACATCGCCTGCATTCCAGCCATTGCCGCCGAAGGCGATAATCGGCGCGCCATCCCCGCTGCCGGTGAGCAGGTGGCCGTGCAGCGTCACACCGCCCGGCCGGTCGAGCCGCAGCGGGATCGACCCCGCCGGCAGGGCGGGAACCGGTCCGACGGCCCAACGCGGAAACAGCAGCGCGGTCTGCGAGACCGCGAGGAGGACGACGAGAAGCGCGTAGGCGCCGGCGAGCAACGCCGCGATCTTCACTACTGTTTCCATATGCCCCTGCCAGTCTGATGAGCGCGCTGGAGACTTGAGTGTTGCCGATTCACATCCGCATCATCAATTGTGAATTCTCTCCTCCCAGATTTGCCTTGGGCCGATGTCCTAACGACGAACTACGACACGCTGCTCGAGCGCGCCGCGTCCGGGTCCGCCAGAGGATATGGTATCGTTCGGCGCGAAGGGGATCTCTCCGGTCTTCGCGCCCCGGGAATTATAAAGCTACACGGCACGATCGAGGACGATGCCGACCTTGTGATCACTGAGGAAGACTGTCGTCGATACCCGGATAAGGTAAACCTTTCCTCGGACTTCAGGGCCTTTCGGACTGGTTTCAGCGCACCAGAAGTTGCCAAAATTTTCCGTCAGGTAAACCTTCGGCAACCTTAGGTAACGCATTGCATGGGATCCGGCGAGGCGCGGACGTCCAGCCATTCCTCGGGCCGCTCGTGGATATCATTGTCTTTCTGCCCACCAAGGCTCGCAGATGTATCGTCGGTCTGCGCGCCATCCCTGATCTCACATCGCCGCATCGGCCTTTGCATCCATGCCGCCGCGACGCCATACATGGCGATAGGCGAAGATCAAAGGAGACACACTTGGTGCGACAGCATACCCAACCTGTCTATTTCAGCGAAACCGGGTCGATGCAGGGACATCTCGCCGATCCGCTGTCCCTGCCGGAAGCCGATCTGCAGGAACTCGTTCACAACCACCCGGACGCGCTCCCCATCCCGGAGATAGATCCGGCATTCTCGGGCGCGATCTCGATATGCCGCGAAATGAACACGCCGGCCGGTCCGATCGACAACCTTCTGGTGACACCATCCGGGCTGCCGGTTCTCGTGGAGTGCAAGCTCTGGCGCAATCCACAGGCGCGACGGGAAGTTGTCGGACAGGTCCTGGACTATGCCAAGGAGCTTGCCCGATGGACATCCGCCGACATCGAACGCGAGGCGTCGCGTCGGGGTGTTCCCTCGGTCATCGAAAGGGTGCGCGCGCATGCGCCCGAGGTCGATGAAGCCGCGTTCAACGATACGCTCACCACCAGCCTCGCTCGGGGGCGCTGCCTGCTTTTGATCGTGGGCGACGGCGTCAGGGAGGGGGTCGAGGCCATCTTCGAGCATCTCGCTGACCAGGGCGCGCTTCATTTCTCCTTCGGCCTCGTGGAAATGCCGGTTTTCGAGTTGCCGAGTGGCGCGCGGCTCGCAACGCCGCGCATCATTGCGCGAACCGCGATCAATGTCAGGGAGGTCGTCCAGCTGCCCGAAGGATACGGGCTCAAGTTGGACAGATCAGACAATGACCAAAGCGCCTATCCCGAAACGCAGGCCGTCGGGGAGCACCGGCAGGCCTTCTGGCGGAGTTTCCTGCAGAGGCTGGATCTCGACGATCCGGAACAGACCCTGCCGCGCGCATCTAAGCAGGGGTTTCTCCATTTCACCCTGCCGGCTACCGGCGGAAGCGCGTGGATCACGGTGTATCGCGATGTGACCAAAAGCGAAGTAGGTCTGTTCCTGTCCTTCACACGTGGTTCAATCGGTCAGCGCGCCACCACGAAAATAGCTGAAGAGGCCGAGCAAGAGATTCTCGCAGATCTTGGCGGCGAAGCTTTCATGAGAGATTGGAACGACACCCGGACCTTCACGGACAAGAAGCACTTCGGCCCTCTTTCCGATCCGGCCGTCCAAGAGCGCGCGCTCTTGTGGTTGGCCGCGCGGACGAACGATTTCGTGAATGTGCTGAGACCCGCGATGCGATCCGCAATTCTCGACATCCAGGAGAATGACGCATAGGCGCAGAGGTATCGAGCCGTTTTTCCATAATGGGGGAGCATCCATGGCGTTTCAGAACCGCGTCGCCCCGACAGGTGCGCTTCACGCCGTGCCTGCCAAGGGCACGCTGATGGGCAACCGCGGCATCCTTCACGATGAGGAGGGCAGGTTCCTCCGGACCCACGCGCATCAGAACTGGGTGACATGCGCGCTGCATTACAAGGGCCGCAAACAGGCGGTGATGGCGCCCGGACGGTATACCCGGCTGTTCTTCCTCGACGAGGTGACCGCGCTGAGCGCCGGGCACCGGCCCTGCGCCACATGCCGGCGCGAGCGCTACAGGTCCTTCATCGATGCCTGGTGTCAGGTTCATGGCCGTCCCGACGCCGGGCGCTCGATGCCTCAGGCGATCGACAGGATCCTGCATGCCGCCCGGATCGCTCGAAACGGGGGCAAGGTCACGTTTCGGGCAAAGCCGGCGGATCTTCCGGATGGCACGATCTTCACCGGCGACGCGGCCCCGATCCTACGCTGGAACGGCGCTTTCCTGCGATGGAGTTTCTCTGGCTACCAGGATGCGGACGCACCGCGATCGGAGGAGGTCAGTGTCCTGACGCCGAAACCCCTCGTAGAGCTTTATTCAGCCGGTTGGACGCCCGAAGCACATGTATGAGTGTCACGGTTCGCGCGCCCGTGCAGCCATGGCCGCCAAGCCGCACCGGTCGTTCACGTCTGACACCGCCCGGAACGGGCCGGTTGCTCGCACCACGCGATCCGCAGTGTTTTCCTGACGGCGTTGGCTTGCAGCGCCCCCCGAGTCACCTTGGCCTGACCGGCCGGGATGATTAACTTACCCTTAACGGAGGCCACCATGCAGAATTTCTCACTTCTCGATCTGTCCCCCATACCCGAGGGGAAAACGGCCGCTGACGCCCTGGCAGGCACCGTCGATCTCGCCCGCGCAGCCGAGCGGTCGGGATATCACCGCTTCTGGTTGGCCGAGCATCACAACATGCCGGGTATCGCGAGCGCGGCGACAGCCGTCGTGATCGGACAGGTGGCCTCCGCGACGCGCCTCATGCGGATCGGGGCGGGGGGCATCATGCTGCCCAACCATGCGCCGCTAGTCATTGCCGAGCAGTTCGGAACCCTCGCAACGCTTCATCCGGGGCGGATCGATCTGGGCGTCGGTCGGGCGCCCGGCACCGACATGGCCACGGCCCGTGCGCTGCGCCGTCACATGGCCCCTGACGACAGCTTTCCCGACAACGTGCAGGAACTGATCGGGTATTTCGGCGACATGCCCGACGAGGCCACGGTGCGCGCCATCCCCGGGGTCGGCACCCATGTCCCGGTCTGGATCCTCGGGTCCAGTCTTTATGGCGCGCAGCTGGCCGCTTACCTCGGCTTGCCCTATGCCTTTGCGTCGCATTTCGCACCGGCCATGCTGGAACAGGCGCTGGCGGTCTACCGCAGCACATTCCGGCCGTCCGACCGGCTTGAAAAACCGCATGTGATGATGGCAGCCGGAGTCTGCGCGGCCGAGACCGATGCCGAGGCTGCATTCCTGCGATCCTCGCAACTTCTGGCATTCGCGCGCCTGAGCACGGGCCGCCCCGGCAAACTTCCGCGTCCGACCCGCGACGTCGAACATGAGATTCCCGCACCGGTCATGGCCCAGGTGGAGAAGGCCCTGTCATGTTCGGCCACCGGCTCTGCTGCAACGGTGAGGCAACGGCTGCGCAGCCTGATCGACACCTTCCAGCCGGACGAGTTGATGGTGACCGGAATGATCCACGACCAGACCGCACGGATCCGCTCGTTCGAAATCGCGGCGGAGGTTCTGGCGGACCTTCGCGAAGACGCCGTCGTCGCCTGAATGCGTGACGGACCGGAGCGACGGCTCATGCTGATCCTGGCCCTGCAGTGCGGCTTTTCCTGACGCGGCGATGCGAACGGCACGTCCGCAGCCGTTGCTGATGGACGACAGCCTCCTCGTCAGACGTCTCATGGGATCCGGCAAGCGGTGGCGGGCCTGAGATTCCATGCCGGGACACTGGCACAGCAAATTCTCTCCATGGTAAACAGGACCCGTAGAAGCGTCGTTGGTATTGCAGGCTTCCATTGAAGGGCGGCGTGGATCTTGTAATCCTCGGCACGTTTTTGACGCTTTCGGCGGTTCCATGACACGAGGTAAACCATGCGGCGCTACCTGACGGCCCTTCTGCCCAGACCGATCCTTCCGGCGATGGTGCTGGGCACACTCTTTCTCGGCGTGTCCCTGACACCCAGCCTCGTGCCGCGCGAGACCGGTGTGCAATTGGCGCTGAGCGGCGCCAGCCTGGCCGCCGGCTATGGTATCGGGGTGCTCATGTCCACGCTGTGGCACAGGCTGCATTTTCCCGTCCCCGGTGCCCTGCTGCTTGGCCGTCTGCGCCTCGGTTTTGGGGGTGTCTGCCTCGTCGTGGCGTGCGCCACTCTATGGCTGGCTGCGGGCTGGCAGAATGAGCTGCGCCTCCTGCTCGAGATGCCGCCGGTCGAGACGGCCCAGCCTTTCGCGATCGGCTTCGGGGCGCTTGGGGTGTTCTTGGGGCTTTTATGGCTGGTGCGGCTGACAAGGGTGCTCGTGGCGCAACTGTCAGGCAGGCTTGCGCGGATCCTGCCGGGACCTCAGGCGCTGATCCTCGCGATCCTGCTGACCGCGATCGTGTTCTGGAACATCGGCAACGGGGTGATCCTGCGCGGCGCGCTCAATAGCATGGACGGAATATATGCCGCGCTCGACGAGCTTTTCGAAGAGGACAGTCCCCGCCCACAGACGCCTTTGAAGACCGGTAGCCCGGCCTCGCTGATCGCGTGGGACGAGTTGGGCCGGAGAGGCCGGGCAATGATCGCCGCAAGCCCCGATCAGGCCCAGATCGAGGCTGCAACCGGGGCCGGTGCGCAGGAACCCCTGCGCGTCTATGTCGGTCTGAATTCCGCCCCCGACCCGGCGACCCGCGCCCGCCTGGCGCTGGACGAATTGAAGCGGATCGACGCATTTTCGCGCGGCACGCTCGTCATCGCAACACCCACGGGCACCGGCTGGGTGGATTCGGCAGGCCAGCAGGCGCTGGAATATCTGTTGCAGGGCGATGTCGCCACGGTCTCGGTTCAATACTCATATCTGGCCAGCTGGATCGCGCTGATGACCGATCCCGAATACGGCGTCGAAACGGCCCGAGCCGTGTTTTTCGAGATCTACGGCCATTGGCGGACGCTGCCCGCCGACGCGCGCCCCGACCTCTATCTGAACGGGCTGAGCCTCGGAGCGCTGAATTCCGATGTCAGCCATGACCTGCATCAGATCGTGACCGACCCGTTCCAGGGCGCGCTCTGGGTTGGTCCGCCCTTCAACAGCCCGACATGGGGCGATGTCACGCGCAACCGCAATCCCGCGTCGCCCGCCTGGCTGCCCAGCTACCGTGACGGCAGCGCCGTGCGCTTCATGAACCAGACCGGTCTGACCTCTGACATCGAGGAGTCCTGGGGCGATTTCCGCCTCCTCTATCTGCAACATGCCAGCGACGCGGTGGTGTTCTTCGACCCTCGCGCGACATGGCGCCGTCCAGCCTGGATGGCGTCGCCGCGCGGTCCGGATGTGGCCCCCGGTTTCTGGTGGCTGCCGGTGGTGACGGTCCTTCAGCTGAGTGTGGATATCATGACCGCGACCAAGCCGCCACGCGGCCATGGCCACAGCTATGATTTCGTCAGTTACGCCCGTGCCTGGGCCATGCTGCTCGATCTGCCGGACTGGACAGAGGACCGCATCGACGCGCTTGCCCGGACACGAGAGGACTGACACATGGCGCATGAGATCGAGCCGCTAACCATCCCATCTACCAGACAGTATGCCCGCCTGGTTCGGGAATGGGTGACGTCCATCGGGCTGGAGCCGAGCGCGTATGGCTCACACTCGATGAGGCGCACCAAGGTCGCGCAAATCCATCGTAAAACGGGGGACTTGCGCGCGGTCCAACTTCTCCGCGGCCACACCGAAATGGACAGCACCGTTCGTTATCTCGGCGTGGACCTGGAGGATGCGCTGACAATATCGGAAGGTGTGGACATCTGAAGTCGAGGGGCCGACGTCACGGTCGGCCTTTCAAACAGCGCGAGCCCGAAAGCCGTAGCGAACATGAACACAGCCATGCGTGCGCAGTCAGCCCTTTTCCGCCATTCGATGGGTGTGATGATCGTATGCAGGCCGCTCGCCAGACCGGACTTTCGCTGCAAGTGCGACGTGAGGTACATATGGAGTCGCGGCAATGCGGCACACAGCAGCCATTCAGGACAAGCCCGGCCAAAAGCAAGCCATGATACGGGATATCGAGATGCATCCAAGAAAACCCACGATGAAGGCGATCGTTACGACCGGGGTCGGTGGATACGACAAACTGGAGCTGCGGGACGTCGCGGTGCCGGAACCCGGACCGGATGACGTCCTGATCGAAATGTTGGCCGCCGGTGTCAATAATACCGAACTCAACACGCGGCTTGGATGGTATTCGTCGTCCGTGAGAGGGGGCACGGGGGAGACCAGCGAGGGTGAGGATCGCACGGATGGCGGATGGAATGCGGTGACGCCGTTCCCCCTGATCCAGGGCACCGATTGCTGCGGGCGGATCGTTGCCGTGGGATCGGCCGTGGATACGACGCGTATCGGCCAGCGGGTCATCGTCCGCGCCTGCATGCGCGAGAACGGCTTCGACGACATGAAGACGGTCTGGCTCGGATCCGATTTCGACGGCGCTTTTGCTCAATACGTGAGAGTGCCGGCTGCGGAGGCGTTTGCCGTCGAATGCGATTGGAGCGATGCGGAGCTTGCCTCCATCCCCTGCGCCTACGGTACCGCCGAGAACATGGTCGAGCGGGCCGGTTTGGACCACGGCACGCGCGTGCTCGTCCCCGGCGCATCAGGGGGCGTCGGCTCTGCGGTGGTTCAGCTCGCCAAACGCCGCGGCGCGGACGTCATCGGCATCACCAGCGCCGCAAAGCGCGACATGGTGCGCGACATCGGTGCCGACCGGGTTCTGGCGCGCGACGAAGATCCGGTCGCGGCCCTCGGCGAGGAGGGCGTCGACGTCGTCATCGATAACGTGGCCGGGGCGGGCTTCGGGCAGATGCTCAAGGTTCTGTGCCGCGGAGGGAGGTATGCCTCGTCGGGCGCGATCGCGGGGCCGATCGTCGAGCTGGACATGCGCGATATGTACCTCAAGGACATCACGCTGATCGGCTGCACTGCATGGGACGAGGCAGTGTTCCCGAACCTGATCTCCTACATCGAGGCCGGCGATATCCGGCCACTGGTCTCCGAGACCTTTCCGCTTGAGCGCATCGCCGAGGCGCAGAAGGCTTTCAGCTCGAAGAAACACGCCGGGAAGATCGTTCTTTTTCCGCCGGGTGGGTCATGACACAAGTCTTGCTTCGGAAGACCTTCGGTTGGCAGACCCGACAGTATCGAATTCCCGGAGCCAGCCGTTTGCCGACGGTCGCTCCACTGGCATATGTGAGTGCAGAATGCTCCTTCGATGTGTTGCCATGCGGATAATGATGAATGGATCCGATTGATTCGGGGCTCACGTCCTCTGGCGCGGCGGGTGTATGGTGTCCCCTTAGGCGCAGCCATTGGTCGCACAAAGGATGGACGCGCGCGGGGTGACATCCTATGCGGGTTCCATGACCAGTGCTGACTCCGACACACCGTCCACCGATCGCATCCTTGCCGGTGTCGCCTT
>Ga0307937_1001593_pt1 | contig 11286 bp, 9 predicted proteins | sample OrgLakmetagenom3_FD_201814 | JGI IMG/M metagenome (GOLD analysis project Ga0307937, IMG submission 201814) | Saline water microbial communities from Organic Lake, Antarctica - #3 | ecosystem: Environmental > Aquatic > Non-marine Saline and Alkaline > Saline | place: Antarctica: Organic Lake...
TTCACCTGGTGGAACGGCGCCAGCGCCGGCGCGGTCTTCACGATCTGGCGCAGCGGCGTGAAAGTCGGCGACGACGAATTCGGCAACCAGTATTATCGCGAGAAGACGGGCGGCACCGGCGCGGACGGCAAGCAGCGCCGCTGGGTGGTGTATAATGGTTATGCCGACGCCTCGCGAATTCCCTCCGACTGGCACGGCTGGCTGCACCATACCTGGGACGAGACGCCCACCGAGGCGCCCCTGCCCCGCCGCGCCTGGGAACTTGATCACCTGCCCAACCAGACCGGCACTCTGAACGCCTACCGCCCGAAGGGTTCGCTTTTCGGCGGTGAGGAGCGCGAGCGCCAGCGTACGGTGGGCGATTACGAGGCTTGGAAGCCCGGGGAGTAGGCCATGCGCAGCGGCGCGGTTCTCGAAACGGTTCTTGGCTTCGTGGTGCTGGTCGCCGCAGGGGCCTTTCTTGTTTACGCCCAGGGTCAGATGACCGAAGGGCCCGGACGTGACGGTTATGAAGTCACGGCGCGATTCAACACGGTCGGCGATCTGGCGCGCGGCGCCGAAGTGCGCGTGGCCGGCGTTCCCGTCGGCGCGGTGCGTGCGGTGGAGCTTGACCCCGAAACCTATTTTGCACGCGCCGACATGGTGATCCGCGCCGATGTGGAGATTCCCGAGGATTCGACCGCCAAGATCGCCATGGCCGGCCTTCTGGGCAGCTCCTATGTGGAGATCGAACCGGGCGGCGCCATGGAGATGCTCGAGCCGGGCGGCGAAATCACCTATACCCAGGGCGCGGTCGACATGTTCGATCTGATCGGCCAGGCGGTGATGAATCGCGGCGGCGGCGACTCAGACTAGCCACGCTTTGGCCAAACCCTGTGCTTAGGAACGCGCCATGCTCAGACTCACTCTCCTGCTCGCCGCCGCTTCGCTCCTGACGGCGCCGGGCTTCGCCCAGGACCCAGGGCAAGCGCCGGCGCAATCGCAAGGCGGCGCGCAGCAAGACGCGCTGGGCGCGCGCGATCAGGACCGCCGCGCGCAAGACAATCGCTCACAGCAGCGCCGCACCCGCTCCAGCTCCACTTCGGAGCCGGGCACGATCGCGGTCCTGCGCGGGCTGGACAAGGTCACCGCCCGCACCCGCGATTTTGAAGCGCCGGTGGGCGAAACGGTGGCGTTCGGCGCCCTGGACGTGACGGTGCGTTATTGCCGCAGGCGTCCGCCCGAAGAACCGCCGGAAGTGTTCACCTTCATGGAGGTCAATGACCGGCGCACCGATGGTTTCGGGGCCGAGACCGAAGGCGAGCGAATTTTCTCGGGATGGATGTTCGCCTCGAACCCGGCGCTCAACCCGCTGGAGCACCCGGTCTATGATGTCTGGGTGATCGACTGCAGGGCGTAGGCGCCTGACACCCCCTCGGGCATAGCCAGGAAGTCCGCCTTGCGCTCCAGCGCCGCGGCCAGCATGACCTTGTAGGCCCGACGCGGCACGCCCCTGGCGCCGAACCGCTCCAGATGCGCGGTGGTGAATTGCGCGTCGAGCAGGCTGAACCCGCCCGCCCGCAGGCGCGCCACCAGATGCACCAGCGCGGTTTTGGAAGCGTCGGTAACGCGCGAAAACATGCTCTCGCCGAAAAACGCCCCGCCCAGCGTCACGCCATAGAGCCCGCCGGCCAGCGCGCCGTCCTTCCAGCATTCCACAGAATGGGCGTGTCCCTTCGCGTGCATCTCCATATAGAGCGACTCGATGGACTCGTTGATCCAGGTGTCCTCGCGCCCCGGCGCCGGTTCGGCGCAATTGCGCACGACGCAGGCGAAGCTGCGATTCACGGTGACGGTGAACACGTCGCGCTTCACCGTCTTTTGCAGGCTCTTCGGGATGTGGAAGCCGTCCAGCGGGATCACCCCGCGCACATCCGGCTCCAGCAGGAAGATCCGCGGGTCGTCGCGCGATTCCGCCATGGGAAAGACACCGCGCCCATAACAGCCCAGCAATTCCTCAACGCCGAATCCACGCATGTCCGCTCCCTGAAGGTCCGATCCGCCCTCATATCCTGTCAAAAAGGTTAGCATCTCGATGCCCACCGGGGGAGCCCGGCGCGCGCCGGCTTCGCACCCCTCGCGATGACGCTTGGCTGGACAGTCCGCCGGCGCGCCCTAGTCTCGCGCAGCGTTCAACAAAGGAGACCCCCATGATCAAGGCCTGGCAGGCGCCGCGCGCCGGTGCGAAATTCGAGCTCACCGAATACGATCCCGGCCCGCTGGCCTCCGACGATGTGGAGATCGCGGTTGAAAGCTGCGGGCTGTGCCACTCCGACATGTCGCTCCATGACGATGAGTGGGGGATCAGCCAGTATCCGCTGACGCCCGGCCACGAAGTCGTCGGCAAGGTCACCCAGGTCGGCCCGAACGTCACCCATGTGAAGCCGGGCGATACGGTGGGCGTGGGCTGGTTCTCGCGCTCCTGCCTGACCTGCGACCCTTGCATGCACGGCGACCACAATATGTGCGAAAGCGTGGAGATGATCGCGGTGGGCCGGCGCGGCGGGTTCGCCGAGAAGGTCCGCGTGCAGGCGAGCTGGGCCAACCTGCTGCCCGATGATCTCAAGGCTGAAGACGCCGGTCCACTGTTCTGCGGCGGCATCACGGTGTTCAACCCCATCGTCCAGTTCGGCGTGAAGCCCACCGACAAGGTCGGCGTCATCGGCATTGGCGGGCTCGGCCATATGGCCCTGCAATTCCTCAACGCCTGGGGCTGCGAGGTGACCGCCTTCACCTCCACCGGCGCCAAGGCCGACGAGGCGCGCGCGCTGGGCGCCCACCGCATCGTCGACAGCCGCTCTGAAGAGGCGCTCAAAGCCGAGGCCGGCCGGTTCGACTTCATCCTGTCCACCGTGGCGGTGGACCTTGACTGGAGCCTCTATGTGAACGCGCTGGGCCCGCGCGGGCGCCTGCACACGGTCGGCGTCCCGCCCAAGCCCATCGGCGTACACGCCTTCCAGCTACTGTCCAATCAGCGCTCGATCTCGGGCTCGCCGCTGGGCAGCCCGGCGACGATCCGCGACATGCTGGACTTCTGCGCCCGGCATGACATCGCCCCGAAGGTGGAGCGCATGCCCATGAGCAAGATCGACGAGGCGTTCGACCATCTCAAGAACGGCTCGCCGCGCTATCGCATCGTGCTCGACAACGACTTCTAGAACGCCACAGACAACGGGGCCGGCGCGCGCGACGCAGCGCGGGCCGGCCCTGATTTTTCGTCCGTCTCGGGGAGAGAGGCTCGCCAGCGCAGACTTAAGGTTCGCCCACCGTGCCGTCGCGGCGCGGGTCGGCCCCGCCTTCCAGCTCGCCGCCCTTACCCACGCGCACGATGTGGATGCCGGAGTTTTCCCCACGTCCGCCCTCGATGGTGAAGCCGCGCGCGCGCAGATCTGTCAGGATCGCCGGGTCAAAGCCTTCCTCGATGCGCACCACGTCGCCGCGCGCCACCACATTGGGAAGCGCCGCCGCCGCTTGCGGGTCCATGCCCCAGTCCAGCATCGCGACAAGGGTCTTGGCGGTGTAGGCGATGATGGAATTGCCGCCCGGGCTGCCGGTGGCCAGGTGAAACGTACCGTCCGCGTTCAGCACGATCACCGGGCTCATGGACGAGCGCGGGCGCTTTCCGGGCTCCACGGCGTTGGGCAGCAGGGCGCCGTCGGGTCCGCGCGGCGTGAACGAGAAATCGGTCAGCTGGTTGTTCAGGAAGAAGCCGCCGGCCATGCGCCCTGAGCCGAACGGGCTTTCCACGCTGGAGGTCATGGACACCACGTCGCCGTCCGCGTCGATCACCACGAAGTGACTGGTCCCCGGAGCATCGATCGTGGCGTCTTCAGGCTGCGGCGCCGCGCCCGGCGGCGTTCCAGCCTCGGCGGTCGCCATGGCGTCGTTCATCTCGATCAGGCCGGCGCGTTCGGACAGATAGACCGGGTCGATCAGCCCTTGCACCGGCACGTCGGCGAAGGCCGGATCGCCCACATAGCGGTCCCGGTCGGCGTAGGCCAGCCGGCTCGCCTCGATGAACAACGCCCAGCCATCGGCGGTCTCCGGCCCGTAATCGGCCATGGCGAACCGCTCGAGAATCCCGAGGATCCCGTTGATCGCCACCCCGCCCGATGAGGGCGGCGGCGCGGAACATACCGCAAAGCCGCGATAACCACCGCACAGCGCCTCATGGCGGTGAGGTTCGTAGCCGGCGAGATCGTCAAGGGTCAGGCGCCCCGGCAGCGGCGACTGGCTCACCGCCGCGACGATGTCCTGGGCGATTGCGCCCTCATAAAAGCTGCGCCAGTCGGCGGCGACCCGCTCCAGCGTGTCCGCATAGTCGGCGTTGGTGAGGACATGGCCCACTGGCCATGGCGTCCCGGACTCGTCGAACAGATAGGTCGAGGCTGCGCCGGTCTCCTCGATATCTGTGAATTGCGCCATGCGCCCGGCGATGCCGTTCAGGCGCGGCGCCACTTCAAATCCGTCGCGCGCCAGGGCGATCGCCGGATCAAAATTGGCCGACCAGTCCAGCGAGCCATGGCGCTCATGGGCCAGGGCGAACATGGCGATGACGCCGGGCGCACCGGTGGAGAGCCCGGACCGCCAGGCCTCGACAAACTCAAGCGGCTCGCCGGCTTCGCTCAGGAACATGTCCGGCGTTGCGGCGGCCGGCGCAGTCTCGCGCCCGTCATAAGCGGCGACTTCGCCGCTCTCGGCGTCAAAGCGCACCATGAAGGCGCCGCCGCCAATACCGGAGCTTTGCGGCTCCACCAGGCTGAGCACGGTCTGGATGGCGATTGCAGCATCCACCGCGTCGCCGCCCTGGCGCAACACGGCGAGCCCGGCCTCCACCGCATCGGGATTGGCCGCCGCGACCATGCCGCCCACAGGCGCGCCGTTGGTGCGATCGCTTCCGCGCTGATCGCCGACCGCAGCCTCCGGCCCGGCGCCGTCGGCGCCAGGCTGCGGGCCGCAGGCGGCGAGAAGGACGGCAAGGGCGGTCGGGGCCGCACAGGTCCATCGCAAGGTCATGGGTGTCCTCTTTCTCAAATCGGAGACGCTTGTGCGCCGACGGCCGCGAACGGTCGACTTTCTTCTATCAGGAAGGTTTTGAGCGCTCGGCCCGGTCCGCGCAAGCCGCGTCCCTGGGGCCAGATCAGATCATACCCGCCGCGCGCCGGCTCCACGCCGGCGTCGTGCAGGATGGCGAGGCGGCCGGAGTCCACCGCAGCGTCGGCGAGACTGCGCGGCGCGAGCGCAACCCCCCGCCCGCTCGCGGCGGCTTCAACGGCGTGTTCAAACAGGGCGACCCGGTCGCCGGCATGGATGTCGCCGCGCCCGATTCCCCGGCGGTCGAGCCATCCGGTCCAGTCGGCGCCGTGCAAATCCGCTTCTTCGCACTGGATCAGGCGGGCGCGGGAAAGAAGCCCCCGCCAGTCTTCGTCCGGCCCGGCCGCGATCAGCGACGGCGAAGCCAGGGCCGCGTAGCTGTCGGACAACAGGCGCATGGCGTTGGCCTCGGGCGCCTCGCCGAGATTGAAGCGGATCTCCAGATCAATCTGGAACCGGTCCATGGCGCCGGGATCGGGATCGCAGATCAGCCGGATCGGAACGCCTCCGGGCGAGGTTTCGAACCGATCGAGGCGCCGGGCCAGCCAACGCGCGCCAAACGCGCCGGACGCGCCGAGATTGATCCCGTCGGGCTGATCGCACCGGCCGAGCCGCTGGCCCGCCTCGCGCAGACCCCGGAACGGTTCCGCGATCAGCGTCGCCACCGCGCGTCCTTCGGCCGTCAGCCCGATCCCGCGCCCTGACCGCTTCACCAGCTTGGCGCCCAGCACCGTCTCGAGAAGCTTGATCTGCTGGGACACCGCGCCGCTGGTCACCCCAAGCTCATCGGCCGCCGCCGCGACCCCGCCCAGGCGCGCCACCGCCTCAAAAGCGCGCATGGCGTTGAGCGGCGGAAGATCAAGGAATTCTGAATTTAGAATTTCTGAAGCTATCATCAGAATTTCTCAATTGTACTGCGATGCAGCAAACAGCAGGGTCAGGTGTCTGGCCGAGCATAGTAGCGACACGCTTAATGTACAGGCTTCGAAGCTCTTTTCCGGATTCGCAAGCGGGAAACATGCTCGGCAACCACCGCTCCACGGTGCGCTCTCAACGCGCCGTAATCGAAGGAATGATCCATATGAAGCATTTACTTTTAGCGACATCTTTAGCCGCGCTGACGGCTGGCGCAGGCTGGGCTCAGAGCGCCCCCGCGCCGGGCCCCGAGGCGGACAATGACGACATCGTGGTCGTGGTCGGCACGCGCTCGCAGTCGCGGACCGCACTCACCACCACCGCGCCGGTCGACGTGATCGATATCGGCCAGTTGGAGAACACCGGCATCACCGAGCTCAACTCGGCGCTGGCCTCCAACCTGCCGTCGTTCAACTTCCCCTCCCCGTCGATCACCGACGGCACCGACCATGTGCGCCCGGCGACCCTGCGCGGTCTGGGGCCCGACCAGACGCTGGTCCTGGTGAATGAGCGCCGCCGCCACACCTCGGCGCTGGTCAATCTGGGCGGCGCGGTCGGCCGCGGCTCTGCGGCGGTGGACCTCAACACCATCCCCGTGAGCGCCATCTCCCAGGTGCAGGTGCTGCGCGACGGCGCTTCGGCCCAGTACGGCTCGGACGCTATCGCCGGCGTGATCAATCTGGGTCTGCGCGAGGCCAGCGAAGGCGGCCAGGTGACCGGCACGTTCGGGCGCTACGCCACCGACATCCCGCTCGTCGACCAGGGCCGCACCGCCTCGGACGGCGAGACCACCACCGTTTCCGGCTGGGTCGGCCTGCCGCTGGGCCCCAACGGCTTCCTCACCCTGTCCGGCGAATATCGCGACCGCGAACCGACCAACCGCGCCGGCCCGGACAGCCGCCAGCAATATCCCAGCCTGCCGGGCGGCGGGCTTGATCCGCGCGAGATCGAGTTCGACCGCATCAATCACCGCTTCGGCCTGGCGCGCACCGAGGCGCTTTCGCTGTTCGCCAACGCCGGGATCGATCTTCAAAACGGCGCGGAGCTCTATGGCTGGTCCAGCTATCAGCAGCGCGACGGCGAGGCCGGCGGCTTCTACCGCCGCGCCAATGACAGCCGCAACACGCTGGCGATCTACCCCGACGGCTTCCTGCCGCTGATCGCCACCGACATTGAGGACATGTCGGCGCTGGGCGGCGTGCGCGGCGATGTCGGCGCCTGGGGCTATGATTTCTCGCTGGGTTATGGCCGCAACGAGCTCGGTTACCGGGTGGAGAACTCGCTCAACACCTCACTCGGCGCGAGCTCGCCGACCTCGTTCGACGCGGGCGCTTTGATCTATGATCAGCTCACCGCCAACGCCGACTTCCAACGCAATTACGACGTGACGGCGTTCTCCGGCCCGCTCTCGGTCGCGGTCGGCGCGGAATACCGCCTGGAAGGCTACCAGATCGAAGCCGGCGAAGAGGCGGGCTACATCACCGGCGACCCGACCCTCGCCGGCGGCAGCCAGGTGTTCCCGGGCTTCCAGCCGGCCAACGAGCTTGATGAGGATCGCGATTCGCTCGGCCTCTATGTCGACCTCGAAGCCGATGTCACCGACCGGCTGCTGGTTTCGGCGGCCGTACGCGGGGAAAGCTATTCGGACTTCGGCGAGACCGTCACCGGCAAGCTCGCCGGCCGCTACGAGCTGACCGACCAGTTCGCCGTGCGCGGCGCGGTCTCCAACGGCTTCCGCGCCCCGTCGCTGCAGCAGGCCTATTTCGCCTCCACCGCCACTGTGTTCGCCGGCACGCCGCCGGCCCCGGCCGAGGTGGGCACCTTCCCTGCTGACAGCAATGTCGCGCTGGCCCTGGGCGGTGAACCGCTGGACGCCGAGGAATCGTTCAACCTGTCGGGCGGCTTCGTCTTCACCGCCGGTGATTTCGCGCTGACGCTGGACGCCTACGCCATCGACATCGACAACCGCATCGTCCTGTCGGAGAACCTCTCCGGCGCCACGGTGGAGTCGCTGCTCGCGGCGGCGGGCGTCACGGGCGTGACCCGGGCGCGCTTCTTCATCAACGGTGTGGAGACCGAGACCCGCGGCTTTGACGCGGTCGCCACCTATGCGCTCGACACCGCTGACTTTGGTGATTTCGACTTCTCGCTCGGCTTCAACCAGACCGAAACCGAGGTTGTCGACGCCCCCACCAGCGAGGTTCTGCCCGGCGTGACCCTGTTCGCCCGGCGCGAGATCGCCCGCTTCGAAGTGGGCCAGCCGGAGAACAAGCTGATCGGGTCGGTGAACTGGACCCGCGGCGATTTCGGCGGCTTCGTGCGCGCCACGCGCTATGGCGAGACCACCGATCCGTCCAGCGATCCCGCCTTTGACGAGGTGCTCTCGCCAAAGACGATCGTGGATGCGGAATTCTCCACCAACGTGACGCAGGGCCTGAACCTGGCCGTCGGCGCGAACAACCTGTTCGACGAGTATCCCGACACCACGGCGGCCGATCCGCGTCTGGACTCCACGTTCGGCCGGATCTTCCCGTTCTCGGGCTTCTCCCCGTTCGGGTTCTCGGGCCGCTATGTCTACGCCCGGGCCCGCTATAGCTGGTAAGCAAGCCGGCATAATGATCCTGAACCCCGCCCAGCCATCCGCCGGGCGGGGTTTCTTTTTACTGGCGGCCGGACTCGGCTAGAGTCCCGAACTCGGCGCCACCGCGCCGAACAAAACAAAGGAAGCCGCCATGGGCGCGCCCGGCCGCCATAACGACCTCACAGACATCGCCGGACTCACCGTCGGCGCGGCGCAGGATGACGCCGCGCAGACCGGCGTCAGCGTGGTGCTGTGCGACCCCGCCGCGATCGCCGCGGTGGACGTGCGCGGCGGCGGCGCCTGCACGCGCGAAACTGATGTGATGAATCCGGGCGGGCGGAGACGGTGAACGCCATCGTCCTGTCAGGCGGCTCGGTCTATGGCCTCGCCGCCGCCGACGCCGTCACAGCAGCGCTGGGCGAAACCCGCACCGGCTTTGAACTGTTTGAAACGCCGGGCCTGCCCGTGTCGCCCATCGTGCCGGCGGCCTGTCTCTATGATCTGGCCAATGGCGGTCAGAAGGCCTGGGGCCGCACACCGCCCTATCGCGACCTTGGCTTCGCCGCGCTTGACGACGCCGGCGCCGGGCCGGTCACTCTGGGGCGCGCCGGCGCGGCGTTCGGCGCCAGCGCCGGAGCCCATCCCGGCGCCATTGGGTCGGCGAGCTGGCGCACCGCGGGGGGGATCAGCGTCGCGGCCCTGGTCGCGGTGAACAGCTTCGGGTCGGTCACCATGCCGGGCCAGGACGATGTCTACTGGGCCTGGCCGTTCGAGATCGACGGCGAATTCGGCGGCGCCCGCCCCGATCCCGCCCGGCGCTTTGACCTGGAAGACTGGGGCGCGGCCAAGTTCAATCCCGGCGCCGCCCAGACGCGCACCCAGACCACGCTGGCGGTGGTGGCCACCGACGCCGACCTGACCCGCGACGAGGCGCGCCGCTTCGCCGTGATGGCCCAGGACGGGCTGGCGCGCGCCATCCGCCCGGTTCACGCGCCGGTGGACGGCGATGTTGTGTTCGCGCTCGCCACCGGCGCGCACGCCCTACCCGACCCGCGCCCGATCAGCCTGTCAGTGCTGGGTGCGTTGGGCGCCGACTGCCTGGCGCGCGCCGTGGCGCGCGGCGTCCACGCGGCCCGGCGGGATGGGTAAGCCTGCGGCTGCGACGACCGCTGCAAAACGGGCGCGGCGGACGCTTGCCAATCTGAAAACCTGCAGCTAGGTTCCGCGCCTCTCGACGGGGCCCGCCCCGTGACCGAGACGGCAGGCGCCGGTAGCTCAGCTGGATAGAGCACCAGACTACGAATCTGGGGGTCGGGAGTTCGAATCTTCCCCGGCGCGCCACCTAACAAACTGAAAAATTATCTTATATTCATCCGGGCCGGGGCCTCTGCAGCGGATCCCTTGACCAGACCGTTGCAGCACGGTGGCAAGAATTTCCAATGAGTTACGGAGTCAGACGGCTACTGCGCGCTGCACGGATGCTGCACCGCTGGTAAATCGCGTTCCGTTCTCCTTAGCACATGACGGTCGAAAATTCTCTGCTAACGAACGGCCCGGATCACGGGGCTGGGTCACTGTGAACTCGTACCTGCCGTTCCGAAGGCGGGAGCGGGCCATGGCGCGGTTTCGGCAAATGCAAAGTCTACAGAAGCTCGCCGCCGCTCACGCCTCAGTTCAAAATCACTTCAACCACGATCAATCCCTGGAACGCCGCGCCCGCTTCAAATACGCACCCGACGCGCCGCTCTCTGAGTGGCGCGGGCTGCTAGCAGCTTTAGCTCGAAGAGCGCAAATTCGGAGACCGGCTCGCGTTGGTCTGTCACCACCTCGGGCGAGGTGTTGGCATCAGAGACCGGGTGGCGCGCCGGAGGCCGCGATGGCGTCACGAACCTTCGCCGGCCCTGTCTTTTGGGACGCCGTCATCGCCAGGCTCTGCTTTTTCTGCGATGAGCGTTTTCGGCTCAAGACGTTTCCTGACCGTCATACTCGATTGCAGCGGCGGCTGCGCCCGACATGATGAAGCCGATCGGGCGTTCGGATTCTTCCTGCAAATGGCCGATCAGGCTGGCCGTCCTGGCAAGCAAGGAGATGCCCTTCAGGGCCTGGACCGGAAATCCGACGTCCAGCATCACCGCGGGGATGGCGCCGTTCACGTTGATCGGCAAGGACCGGCCGATGGCGCCGGGAAGAGCGGCCTCCACGGCGCGAAGGGCCTTGATATGCCGCCCGGCGACGCCGTCCTCCGCCGCCATCTCCAGAAGAAGCAGCGCCCGCGGGTCGCCGCCCGAATGTTGCGGGTGGCCGAATCCAGGCGCCGGCTTCCTGTCCTTGCGGAGCGCCTTGACGGCCTCTTCGGCGACGATCTCCAGATCGTCTCCGGTCTCGTCAGACTTTGAAACGATGTCCTTCAGGAACTTGCCCGCCGTCTCCGCGCTGCCCAGTACGACCGAGCCACAGCCCAGAAGACCGGCCGCAACCGCGCCCTGAAACGCCTCGGGCGCCGCGGCATAGGTCATTCGGGCCTGCACCACGCTGGGGACCAGGCCGTGCTCGGCGATGGCGGCCAGAACCGCATTGGCGAATTTTTCCTGAACGGGCGTAGGGTCTTCACCGGTGACCAACAGCCAGAAGTAGCTTGTGAAATCGCGCTTGCCGAT
>Ga0307937_1001613_pt1 | contig 11191 bp, 11 predicted proteins | sample OrgLakmetagenom3_FD_201814 | JGI IMG/M metagenome (GOLD analysis project Ga0307937, IMG submission 201814) | Saline water microbial communities from Organic Lake, Antarctica - #3 | ecosystem: Environmental > Aquatic > Non-marine Saline and Alkaline > Saline | place: Antarctica: Organic Lake...
TGCGGGCTATTGCGATCGGCTTGTTACGAGTGATGTCTTCAGGCTGCAAAGGCAGAGCCGGTAGGGCTGAATGTTGTGCGTCCATTCTTACCGGCCATAGATTAAGGCCGAGTGCTTTACCATGCTTGATGATGGTCGCAAACCCGGATGCCTCACCGTTCTCCAGAAGGACGATTTCGATATTGCGGACTTGCCGGTGTTGCGCGAGCCTCTGAAGTCCGTCGAGCAGGGGAAAGCAACGTTCAGGCTGGGAGCCGTTAACAATGAACCCAACGATGAGCGTTAGTGGCTCACAATTGCCGTCAGTTTCAGTAAGTGTTGGCGATTCGAGCGGCGCTGGCGGTTGAGGTGCGGGTGCCGGTGACCAGCCAAAGAGTCGCTGCGCACGTGCGCAGGACTCTTCGTAATGCTCTGCGGTCATTCGTCGCCGCCATTTAGCGTGAAAAACGTCAAGACCCTCAAGTTTGGCTGCGCTACCTTTGTCAGATAGCCGTGAGGAGCCATGGAGGGTGTCATGGTGTACAACTGCGTCGGGTATGGCTTGGTAGGCGGGTTGAAGATCTGAGAGCCGGATGCACAGATCCCGGTCAGTGCAACTGCTAAGAGCCTCGTCGAAAAGTCCTGCCAGAAGAAAAGTAGATAAACGCGCCGATAAGTTCGAGCCTTGAATGCCCGGATTGCCACGAAGAAAATCGTCGGTGAGGAGACTGGCCGGAGGAGGGGAGACTCTTCCTTCAGGGGTGGCAGTGTCGTATCGACTTATGGCGGCGGCCATAACATCTGCACCGGACTGGGCGGCATTATGGACCGCAGAGAGATAATGATAGTCCCACCAATCGTCATCGTCGAGGATAGATACGATATGCGAGGTTGGATCCGACACGATGCGTGCGAGGTGATCTAAACCTGTGTTCCAGGCGCCGCTTGCACCCGGTGTCCGCCGGTTCGCAAGTACCTCGACTGGCAGTTCTAGCTGCTTCCCAAGGAGACGAATTGACGCTAAATCTGCCTCTTTCTGGTCGACGACTATGACGACGCGCTGAGGCCGCAGGCATTGATTTTTAGTGGAGTGGAGGGCGCGCTTGAGGAGCCCGAGTCGGCAAGACGTGGCAATAACCACAGAGTGGCAAAGATGAGACATGTGACTTCCCCAGACCGGGGGCTACGACGTAGCACAGAACCTTCCGACGAATTCCAAAAGGCCTGCCGATCCGATTGATCTTCCTGCTCGACAAGAGCGAGCCATGGGGATGAGTCACATCCCCATGGCCTCTAGAAGATCATCGCAATCGCACTGTGCGTAACCCTATGTGACACCTATAGGAAATGTCAACGTGCAGTGGTCTACCACTCTTTCCGGGGGCGACTGAGGATCGCCCAAAGGATCATTCGATCCACTTGGAGATATCCAGGTCTGCAGACACTGAAACCCAGCTCACCTCATGGCCAGATTGGTAGTCCTCTGTTGTTTTGACATCGGCATGTGCCATTAGCGGCCTTACGTAACTTTCATTGTCGTAGCCGGATTTTTTATAAAGATGTGATCCAAGTGATCGAATCTCATGAAAAGTAGGTCGTTCGTCCTGAGGGATTGATTGGAATTCAGGCAACTGGTCTATCAGGGCGCTGCATTTTTTGGAAAGATAATCAGGAAGGACTTGTGTCCAATGTTCGCGATTTTTGGAGGAGATTTTACGCTCAGGTCTGCGGTGCACAATAAATGGACTGGCGATATCGGATTCACGAGCTTTGGTAAGTATTCCCTCCAAATTTTCGGATTTAATTGAGAGATGAGAGTGCTCGTGTTTTTCGACCTTCTTTCGAACGACATTGATTCGTCCGTTTCTATAATCGTCGAATCGCATGTTGAGAATTTCATGCCGACCCTGGAGGGTGAGAAGTGACAGTTCCATTGCAATTTGCAGCCAGTGGGGAGCCGCTTTATGGAGAGCAATGAACTGCTCCATGTTCATGCGCTGGCGCTTTTTGTTCGTTACAGGTTTTGCGTATGTCACTTCGGCGGGATTCATTCTGTCTGAGGGGAACAGACCTTTATTTGCCGCAAAACGAAATAACTCAACCAAAACCTTTCGATGGTTGATATAAGAATATTTCTCGAAATTGCTGTCTAGATATGCCGCAATGACCTCTACATCAAACGACTCGACTAGCTTTTTTCCAAGGTCTTTTTCTATTCGCCCTAACCAGTACAGCCAACTTTGATGCGTACCAGGGGTATATTCTTTTGTTGGGAGCTGTTCATCCTGGTATCGGCTAATGAGATGGCTCAATGTTTTATTGGATAGGCCTAGCACTGATCGGACACGGTCGGGTTCGACCATCAGTCGAGAGTTAAGAATCCGGGCTGCTGCGATCGCATCCGGTCGACTGGTACCGAGTGAATGATACGTTCCCTCCAGGGGATGCTTGTATTTGAAGTAGACCGTTCCCTTTTTTGTATCAACATAAAGGTTCTGAGGGAGGTTTTGGTTTTTCCGGAGCCTGCGAGCGGCCATATCTTAACCCTGTTTATTTAATATGCTGTCCACCAGAGGATTACCTGTGGACTGATTGTATAAGTCAACATCTACAAACCAGAGATGGCCATATTTTCGCGAGCCGACGATCAGTCCCTGTTCACACCATTTTTGGCAGGTTCGCAGTGAAGGACGAGGCGCGATGAATATGGCGTTGCGCCATTCAGCAAGTTTCATTAGTTTCGGCATAAATTTCAGTTTTCCCATTCATCTAATTGATTAAGACTTACGATACCGAAAATATGTTCAGTATGGGCGCGGCTAATTATCGATTTTCCGCAATTAGACGCAGCTGGTGAATTGAATGGCCGATTGCCGAATATTTTGGGTTTACATCACGAACCAAGTGATTTTTTTTGCCAAGTTTTTTTCGTATTCATTGTTTTAAATACTTTTCTACATTACACGAAGAGTGGCGACCTGCAAGCCCTTCTGTCAGTTTAGTTGGAAAGAGATATTGATAGTTTCTGCAGCTTATGACGAGGGTGTTAAAGTGAAGACGCACGCGGTAAAGGATATGGTCAATGCTGTGGGCCGAATTGCAGTCTCCCGCATTCATATTTGTACATTGGATGATGGGCGGCGGTTTATGCGGGGTGAATATAACGACCTCGGAGCTATCGTCGATGATAGTGCTGTGTATCTAGCCTTTGGATTCTTATAGGTGTCATCAAAAATTTTTCAATTAAAGCCTGAATTATAACGGTACGATGTTCAATATAAGCTAGGGAACCTCTGAATAACTTTCCAAAATCGGCGATAATACAGATATCGCAAACCGCATAGGATTCGCCGCCACCATGGGCCAGATGACCTTCTCCGAAGCCGAGTACCAGAACAAGAAGCGCAAGACACGCCGCGAGATCTTTCTGGAACGGATGGACAAGTTGATTCCCTGGAATCAGCTGGAGAAGAAGGTGGCTCATTACTACCCCAAGGGCCAGAACGGTCGGCCACCGTACCCGTTGTCTTCCATGCTGCGGGTTCACTGCATGCAACTCTTTTACAACCTCAGTGATCCGGCGATGGAAGATGCGCTGTACGAGATTGAATCCATGCGGTGCTTCGCCGGCCTGAAGCTGGATCGTTTGCCGGACGAAACCACCATCCTCAAGTTCCGTCATTTCCTGGAACGCCACGGCCTTGGCAAGGTGTTGTTCAAAGAGGTGAACAAGCACTTGGAGAAGAATGGCTTGATGCTACGCGAAGGCAGCATTGTGGATGCCAGCATTATTTCGGCACCGAGTTCCACCAAGAACGAAAGCAACCAGCGTGATCCAGAGATGCACCAGACCAGGAAGGGCAACCAATGGTACTTCGGTATGAAGATGCACATTGGTGTCGACGACACACTCGGGCTGATTCACAGCATCGACACCACGGCCGCCAACGTCCACGACATCGTACCCGCCGATAAACTGCTGCACGGTGAAGAGCGGCGGGTGTTCGGCGATGCCGGTTACCTGGGCATCCAAAAACGGGCTGAGCATAAGCATCGTAAAGATGTGTCCTGGTTCATTGCCAAGCGCCCTGGCACTCGCAAGAAGTTGGATGCGGATAAGTTAAAGGCCGAAAAAATCAAAGCCAGCATCCGAGCCAAAGTGGAACATCCGTTCCGATACATTAAGCAAGTCTTTGGCTACAGCAAGGTGCGCTACCGTGGCCTATCAAAAAATACCAATCGGCTGCACCTGCTGGCCGCATTCACCAACTTGATGATCGGTGAAAAATATCTACTGGCGTAGGGCCAGTGCGCCCGAATTCCGCCAAAATGGCGGGAAACGGGCAAAAAATGAACAACTGAAGGGGGTAATGACGCCCAAATCTAGGTTGAATGGCTTTTTTTCGAGCTGAAAAGCGATTCAGCGGAGAATCGGGCGTTAATCAGACCTTCCCTAGGCTTGAACTCAAGCTCAAGCTCAAGCTCAAGCTCAAGCTTAATTAAAGCGGCGTTATCAAAAGCTTTGATGGGTGTTCCCGCGACTAATGCCTGAATGGACGCAAGAAGGGCGGTTTCCTAAGCCAGTCAAGCTGAGACTAAAAACTTGCCGCTGGTCGAAAATCGACCTTTGAGCTTATGAGAAAGCAGGTGCTAGAAGAACCGTCGACCTTTTGAGCGCTATTAGCATAAGTCTCCGGCCAGTGCTGGTGGAATAGGCTGGATAGGATGACTGCTGCTTTGGCACACTAGGTAAAGGGCGTGACAGGTGGCGGATTCAGCTCGTTATTGGATCGCCACGCCCCTTTTTCGTTGATGTATACCGCGAAAACTATCTTGTCCGGACCGACCAAGTTAATTGTTGCGTTACACGGCAGCAGCCAAACTAATAGGGTTTGACGTCGCTCTATAGCCAAACTGGAGACTAAACTTATAGCCTGCTCCATCTATTATCGACACAGGCGAATGTTTGGCTTATCGCCCAGCTCTCCGTGACTTAGTCCGCGTAACGATAGATACCGCAGGCCTGCCACCTTTTTGTCGATCTTGGACCGGCTTGAGGGCCCCCTCTGTCAGCCTAGTTGTCCGGTTGGCGGTTTCACCTGAACTTCACTAACCGGGGCGGTAAGGGGGCATTCATGTGTCAGAATAGAGGGGGCAGGTCAGGGTGACCGGGTTCGCTCAATGCATTGATTGAAAGCCCCCGAATTAGCAGAGATCTAGCCGCAGTACTCTCAGAGTTAATCCAGTCCACTTTTGATACAGGAATGTTAAGGACCTTTTCGATGTGGCGAATAAGTCTTGGTATCGGGATGGCTACTCCTCCGTCGACCAGTATCCTGTTTTCCCTCGCAGTGAGTGGCCCTTTATCGAATATCTCAGATTCATCGCGCGCAGACTGCTCTTCTTCACTCATGAATTCCGTCATAGCGTTCTCCCTCGCAACCACACCCTAAATAGTAACAAAATCATGTACCCAATTTTGGCGTTGAATCAATTCGGCTACAGGTGAACGTAGTTTGTTTGTGGGGATTACCACATGCATAGACTTGCGTAGTCAATTGAGTAGCTAAGGGGTAAGCGTCCGGTAAACCCATCTTGAGCCCGATGCCGCACCCGTCAAGATAGTGTCCACTTATTTCTTAGTGGACACTTATCATGAACGACGTAAGCGTAGCCCGCCCGTACCGAAAACGCCGTCAATACACCCCAGAATTCGAGGCCTAACTGGTGGCTGAAAGCCAGAACCCTGGCGCGTCTGTTTCCCGCGTTGCTTTGGATAATAACCTGAACGCGAGCCTTTGTGCCCATCCGTTTGCCGGCGGCGGCTCCGGTCGAAAAAAAGAGCAGCTCCATCCGCATCGAAATTCCCCGAGCCGGCGGCTCGATTGTAGTGGAATGGCCAGTGATCAGCAGGTTCTGTCCTCGTTCCAGCCAGTTGGTCTGGGCCAACTGCGCCACTTGGGCTTTTTTGAGATTGCGTGGGTGTTGGTAGTCGATGTCTTGAACCGAGGCCCGGAGCTTGAAGCGGGCCTGGCGAACCAGGCGATCCTGTTTTCGGTGTTCCCGGGTCTGGCACTCCCGGTCGAGTAACAGTTCCAGACGTTCGGTGAACGACAGCTCGTCATAGGTGCCCGGCTGGTTTTGTTGATCTTCCAGGGCGGCGGCCATGCCTCTTAGTTTCAGGTCTCTCAGTCGTGTCAGGGTCTTGATCATACTCCTAATAGAAGCTCTTCGGACCACAGATGTTCTCGTGGTGCTGGGGCAGTTCTGCGTGCAAGGGCAGTTGTTCCGGCAGCTTGTCCCGGTTGCTCTGGAGAATGGCCTTGATGTGTTTCAGTCGGTTCAGGCCTTCCCGGTTGGCGATACGGCAACTGGCGTTCAACCGTGGGTCAGGGTAGGCCTTGCTCAGGTTGAGCAACCCGAGACAGACCCGGTAGGCCTGTTCTGGATGCTCCCGTTCATCCAGCCGGTCACTGACCCAGATCAGGGTGTCTGGCCCGATATCCCGTGCCCAGTTCTTGTGGCGTCCGGGGGTCCACTGTTGTTGCTTTCGGTGGCGAGTCGGCATGTGTCCTGGCTCGGTGGTGGTACCGAACTGATGACTGCGTGGATGGCTGGCGATCTGCCACGTTAGGATCATGGCTCCGGGTCTCCGTTGGCGTCGCTGCAGGCGCAATTATCTTTTCCTCGCGAACCGGCGTTACCAGAATTGGCAGGGGTGGGCTTCATGCTGTCAGGAATGACTCGTGAGGTGTGGGTATCAAATCGTGTGGTAATAATTGCGTGATAACGAAAAATGAGCGTTGGCGATGATGACGCACCGCTGATCACAACATGATCCGCTCAGCCGCTTGGGGGGTTTCGTTCACAGTTTCGTAAGTTGCGCTAGTGGATTGAGTAAGCAGATGACTGATATCGGTCGGTTTACTCCATCCAAAACTAGGGTCTGTTGACGTTTCATTACATCGGCAACCATAAAAATCCACAAGCCATGGCGACGATGCTCTCATAGTTGCGTTTCAATTTATTAGCGTCCGGAATCATTGAACCACCACAGTTCCCTATGTCGATGACCTGTCTTTGAATGCAAACGATAGTAGTTCGACCGCTGGCGCTGTGACGACCGAGGTCGAAACCGGTTTCACGGCGTTTCTCGCTGTTTAGGGGGGTCCCGTCTATATGTCATTTAGGTGCCATCTACTCTCTATTATTACTGTGCAGGACCCCCCCCCTCCAGCCAAGGGATTAGATGGAAATGGTACCAACCGAGTTTCGGTATGTAGGGGGGGGTCCCGCACAGTTAGTTAGTAGATGGGGGGCTACTTTACAGCTGTGCACGACCGGGGGGTCAGGTTCATAGATAGGTTTTGTAAAGGAGCACCGTATGAAGCAGGAATCGAAAATCAAGCGTTTTGGCCAGGATGACAAGGATATGACACAGGAAATCTGGGAAGAAGTTACAGGTATGGCGTATTTGCTCAGTGATGCCTGTGACTTCCTGGATAATGAGCAGAAAGACCGAATCCGTCAAATGAGTGGATACGAGGGGAGCGACTGGCAGAAAGTTATGCACATAGCCCGAAAGCTCCTGAGGGATACAGCGGAATGGTCCGAGGAGGTGAAAGAAGAATACTGGCATTACAAAGGTCGTGGCTTGAATCAGAAATCGGGCTATCTGGGCGTAAGGATCAGGCTTGGAGTTTGGAGCAAGACAATTGCGTGGTTCCGATTCCGGAAGCATGGAGAAGATTCATTCTCAGAAAACATAGCGATGCGGGATCGGGCGAAAAAAAACAGCATTAAGCAAGTTTAGAAATTCGCCAAACCGAGAGAGCTTGAAGGATTCGCTGAGGCTGAAAAAGAGTTCATGCGTATCCGAGGTGTGCATAATCGTATCCGGGAATTGGGATACACAATGCAGTCAATCGAGAGGACGCTTGCCAGTCGGGGTTCGAGCTTTGAGATGTCGGAGGTTGATTAGTTGAAGGCTCGATGGTGTGTGTAATGAGTTAAAATAAAGTAACAGCGGAGATCGTCAATGTACTCAGTAACTGAATCGGTAATCGGGTTCTTTGCGCCTGTGAAGTGGAGCCCAGCTCATGACGCGCTTGTCGCAGAAAATGGTTGCGGTGGAAAATCGGGTTCGGTTTATGCCGTTCGATCTGTTGCTCTGGTTTTGTTGATGGTTTCTGTTTTCGGGTTAGCACCCTCCCTGTGTGGCGAAGCCGTTTTCATGGCTGCGTCGATTCAGGTCGTATCAGTGATTATCGCGATTGCTGGGTTGTTGAGTTGCGTTGTCGCTAAGGCAGCTGAGTCGCTTTGAGAATCGGGTGCGGTATCTGTGTGGCTACCGCACCCAGTTTTATTCCTTTCGCTTTCTCCCCTCTGCTTTGATTTGACCCCATCACTTGAGCTCTGTCGCTGATTAGAATCGGGCAAAATCGGGTTCATTGAATCGCAGACGATTCCCGATGACCGGTTCGTTCGCTCCTGTTTCAGACCACTGCCACCCGTCGAGCCTAGACGACCGATCCCGTTGTCGAATTAAGACTGACCGCTTTTCCTGAGTCGGTATTCGGTGTCCCTTTGTCCCCGTTTGACCCATCACTTCTCGGTTGTGCACGAAGCTTGGCGTGTTCGCCGGTGTTGTTTGATGCCTGAAGGCGCTTGCCTCGTTCTCGGGTTGAGCTGCGCGAATCACGGGATATCGGGTTCGGTTTTCTGTGGTTGCCTTGCTTGCTCTGGAATACCGCTGCGGCGCTCGGTCTGGGTTCGACTGCTCGGTGATGAATCCGTTGTCGACGTGTCGCTTGATGGCCCGCTTGCGGGTGAGACGCTCCGCCTGGATAACGAATCGCCTGGGTGTTTGGTTTTCTGTGTTGTGCTTGTGTTTTCCTGGTGTGTTGCCTTGCTTGGCGCTGGTGCTGAATTCTTGTTCGGCGTTCGGGCCCGGCTGTGCGCTGCGTCGAGCTTCGACATTCGCAGATTGATCCGTCCGTTTTCGATTTAGCGCGAGAAGAATAAAACGATTCGCGTTGCGCGGTGTGGTGATCGGTTGTGGGCTTGAGATTCCTTGTTGTCGGAGTGAGTCGTCCGTCCCGTCTCGATCCGCGGTTGCCTGCAGTCGGTTATCGATGTCCTCGTGTCGATGATCGCGTGAGGTTGGCTGCGCGCCTGGTTGTGAATTGAACCGTTGCCTGCGGCTGTGAGTTTTTTGGCTTTGCTGCGTTTGTCTGTTGTTTGGATCGCCGGAGCTGGCGGCTCGATTCGGCGCTGCAGGAGAAGGGCTTTGGTTTGTCGGTTGTCGACTGATTTCGCTGCGGGGCTTGTGGCTGTAGGTTCACCGCTTGCCTGGTTGTGTTGGCCTGGTTGTGTTGATCGCCGATGTTGGTGAGACGGCCTTGCCTGATGTTGTGCTCTGCTGGTTTACCGTTTTGAGTAGACGCCTGGCGTTCGATGATGGCGAGTTGTCGCCGGTTTGTCTGCTTGGCTTAGCGGTGTCCGTCGATCATCGACATCACTGGCTTGCGTGCGTCGGAGTTCGACTTTGACGTGAGGCCTGGTTATCGATTGCTGACGGTCGCTCTTCTGGGCTCAACGCCTGGCTTGCGAAATTGAAACACCTTCTGCGTGGCCGGGGCGTCTTGGTTGCGACTCTGCGGCCACAGAGGTCGCAGGGGCCGTTGCACGTCCTGGCCATTCGAGGGCCTAGCTAATCGGTTAAAGCGGGCCCAGGGAGCTTCAGAGGCCGCCAGAACAGCGATTGAAGGTCGGAGTCCAGGCCGACGAGCTGAACGAGCAAATCAATACCGGTACCGACAAATTGGACACTGCCAGGGTGGCAGCGTTGCCGTGGAATGGTAATCCCCCCTAAAAACCCCTCTAAAAATGGGGGGATTACCCCGTCTTTCGGGAAGAATATCCATCCCTCGTTGATCGGAATACCGGCGTCTGGATGCGCGAGTTCTGTCGGTTGAAAACTGAACAGCCAGGCAATGAGCGAGCAGATATAGGCATCAATATGATCTTGGTGTTTAAAAAGTGCTGTCCAAAGGCTCAGATCATTGAGGCTCTTAGGTACTCCTTGGTCATTTGAAACCGGAAGCATTTGTTGGACAACCTCAGAGGTCTTGCATGCTGCCGGATAGGCTCCAATAGCTTTTTGATAGAAGACCGTCGCTCCATACGCCTATTGAGTGACGTTGAGGACGCAAGGGCTCTAGTACACGAAGCCCTTTTGTACCTTGGCTGCCTGTTATGTCTTTGATTGCGGACAACGATTCAATACTTCTCCCGCCATTCGCTGAGCCGCTATGACTGGGCGACGAAATTCTGGATTACCTTGAGCGACAATTCACCAGGCTCCGGTAGTGATGTTCCCATAACGGCAGCCGCTGCTGACGTTTCAGGAAGTTCGCCCACTAAGTGAATGATTAAACGCGGCGTCGGAATACCAATCGCCTTGAGCTCCCGATCCTCCGGAAGTCTGAACTCCACCTCAGTAAAATCACCCATTGTTGCTATCCCTCCCAACCAATTCCCACCATCATCGCAATTTCTTTTTTGCAAGGCATCAAAATAGTTGAAATTAAAGAGTTCGCGGAAGTCAGATCGTTCTGTCCTCTCATGCGGGAAATACTTGTTGGCGATCACTATGGTTAGCGAGGACTTAGTTTTCCGAAGGCGAAACGGAATTCTGTGGTGAAAACGATTCAAAAAAATTAGCAGGCGCTCGATTTTTGCTAGTTTTTCATAAACTGTTTGAAGATGATGCACTTGCTGTTTGGATTTGGATTTCCACATCGAGGACTCCGGCCGATGAGTCTTCAAAGGCCTAGCGCTTGGGCTGCCTAATGAAGGCATCGGTATATCAATTCCCTTACGAATAGAACCGATGGTTTCGTGGTTCTCTGCCAGATTATTTAAAAGCTTGAGCGCAACTTCGAGGCCGCCTAACCGAAAAATCTCCGTATATCCATCTTTGCTAGGAATATCATTTGCTCGGTGGATGGAGAGAAGTTTGTGAAGGCCTTTCTCGATTTCCGATATGCGGTCTTTGTGAACTAAGGCACTGTAAGATCCAGCGTAATCCGGATCACCAAACCATGAAAATGATTTGGATCGACGGTGCACGTCTTTTGCCCTTCCAATTTTGAAGGCGCCTTGTTTCGGAAAAACCAGCAGATAAAGGGTTTCAAGCATCGTAGCGTCC
>Ga0307937_1001615_pt1 | contig 11186 bp, 16 predicted proteins | sample OrgLakmetagenom3_FD_201814 | JGI IMG/M metagenome (GOLD analysis project Ga0307937, IMG submission 201814) | Saline water microbial communities from Organic Lake, Antarctica - #3 | ecosystem: Environmental > Aquatic > Non-marine Saline and Alkaline > Saline | place: Antarctica: Organic Lake...
AGTAGACCTAGCGGGAGTGGATTTTTCCTCATTTGGGGAGTCAGGCTATAAAAACGTAGACTGGCCAAAGTTTCCAAAGGATGATGTAGCGGAGGAACCAGTGAAAGACCTAGAAGAAATGGTAGATAAGAGAAGAGTGGGAAGGCCACCGGGCCGCAAAGAGCGAATAACCCTAAACATGAGTCAAGAGCACATTGGCTATCTTAAATCCAGGGACGTGAGCTACAGCAAGACCATTGCAAGGCTAATCGATAAGGAGTTGAACGCGTGAAGGACATGGGAGAAAAGTGCATCCGAAAACGGATCAAGCACGGGAAAGAGTATCTGTATATCTTCCATGGGGAAAACTTTGTTGATGCTGTAATACCGTTTGAGAACAGGCCGGAGAACCAAAACACGAGAATGATTGTAGATTCCGTGTGCAAAGAAGCTACTAGATTGATGATGGGGAAGTGATGGAACGGCCAAAAGCAACAATTGAAGTAAATGAAGATTCAGATCAATATGAGATGTATTCAGCTTTGCCGCTATGCGACCACGATGGGGACGGAGCTAAACAGCACATTGCTACTATTTACGACCACGAAGAAGCACACGAGTTATTAAAGCTTTGGAATGGTTAAACGTGTGTTATCTGATAAACCACAGGGTGTTTCTCAGGCCGACAAAACGTGAATAAGTAGTTGAAAAGTTACAAAAGGTTAAACAATGAATATTATTTAATGGGGATGGAAAATGCAACATACACATGAGTGCAATGGTGAGGGGTTGCTTACTTATCCACTAAACGTAATACCGAAAGACGTTAATGTGTGGTGTCATGATAGTAACATGATGATGACGCACGACTATAGTTGCCCAGCTTGTCGAGACGCTAGTGCTGTTCTTGACGGTAGTACTGGTTTGATGCAGCCTTGCTGGGGATGTCAAAAGAAGGGATATAGGCTGATTAAAAAGAAAAGTCTTAGCTGGTGGCAAAAGTTATTTGTTGTCAAGTAAAAACAAGCCATAAAATTATGAGGAGAAAATGAAAAAAGAAAAAAGAAAATACATAGATTGGGATAGCGTAGAACCATTATTTAAAGAAAACATAATGACAAACTGTGAGATATGCAGACAGTACGAGGCGGATCACCTCTACTCACAAGTATGGAACCGGTCTGTTAGTGAGAGTGCTATCCGTAAGAAGTCGCTGGAAGAGGGATGGGAAAAGAACCTTGCAGATAAAGTTAAGAAACAGATTCAAGAAAATCTAGTGCGAGATTCAGTACGAAGCTCGCACCAAACTGATAATGGAATGTCTGATAATGACATTATAAGCCACGCTGCTGGCTCTGGTGCGAGGATTATTGTTCGGCACCGGAAAGAGATTTTAGAGCTGTTAGAACACGAAAACATGTTACTAGCAGAGTTAAAAGATAAGCCAACAAGGACACAAACAACCATTTACCAGGGAAAATTTAAAAGCAAAGAGATCGCTTTAACTGTATTTGAAAAATCTACGACTCTAAAAAACCTTGCTGCTGTCCGGGCTCAAAGAGTTGCTCTTGAACGCCAGGCGCACAATCTTAACGAGTCAGAAGACGGTTCAGAAAAAAGCATTAAGGTGGGGAGGCACTCAGCGGATGAATTATGATTATGAGATAGATATTTGCACTGACATGTACAACAGTGTTTATGTACCTTATCTCGATCAATCCAGATCTACAGAAATATTTTACGGTGGATCTTCTTCTGGTAAATCAAACTTTGTCGCACAGCGGGCAATTGAAAATATCATGCAAGGTGGCCATAATTATTTGTGCTGCCGAAAAATGGGTAACTCTCTCACCAGGTCAGTTTTCAATGAATTAACCAAGGCTATTTCAAAGCTAAAAGTAAAACATTTATTTGATGTAGTTCCATCCCAGGGGCATATCACTTGCATTAACGGTTATCAAATTCTCTTTTCTGGCCTGGACGATTCCGAAAAAGTAAAATCAATCACCCCAAAACTAGGAGTTATTACAGACATTTGGGTAGAAGAAGCTACTGAAGTGTCGTATGAAGATATTAAGCAGCTCAGGAAACGGCTACGGGGGATTGCTGCATACAACGGTAAACGTATTGATAAGCGTATAATTTTGTCGTTCAATCCGATTTATAAAACGCACTGGCTGTATAAGCAATATTTTGCTGTTATCGGATGGAAAGATGACCAAAAAGAGTTTATTGACGATAGACTCAGTATTCTTAAAACTACTCATCTTGATAATGATTTCCTCGACGACGATGACCACCTGCTGCTGGAAGAAGAGACAGACGAATATTGGTATCAGGTGTATACTCTTGGTAATTTCGGTATTCTTGGCGATGCAATATTTACAAATTGGAGAACAGAAGACTTATCTAAAATAAAAGATTCTTTTGACAGGATCAGAAACGGCCTAGATTTTGGATACAGTTCGGACCCGAACGCTTATGTCAGAATCCACTATGTAAAAGCAGCTAAGAAAATATATATATTTGAAGCATGGCAGTCTAAGAAAATGACAAACCCTATGATTGCAGAGAAATTAAAACCAATCATAGGAGATGAACCGATATTCTGTGATTCCGCAGAACCAAAATCAATTGCAGAATTACAGGCTGATGGAATAGATGCAAGGCCCGTCAAAAAAGGCAAGGACTCTATCATGCACGGTATAAAATGGTTACAAAAGCATGAGATAATTGTTGACGAGTCGCTCCAGGGCGTTATAAATGAGTTTAATACATATCAGTGGAAAAAAGACAAAGACGGTAATGCTCTGCCTATTCCAACTGGTGATGACCATTTTGTCGATGCGTGTAGGTATGCCCTTGAGGTAGAGCACACAGGCTTTTTTGAAGGGATGATATGAAAATTACAATAGAAAAACCTGAACACGTTGAAGGTACAGAAGGCGCAAGAAAAGATTGGGCGGAAATCACCGGGCAAGAGCTGACGATTAAGCAGGCAACTTTCAGGCACAGTTTGACTAATGAATATTATTGTCATCTCATCGGAGGTGTATCGTATCCAATTGCTTCGGGTCAAGAGATTAAACCAGGTGTTTTGCTAATTATTGGCATACAAGCAGAACCCGTAGTAAAATATACAATATTAGAATCATTTGAAACTCTTGATGTCTTTAAGTTGATTGAAAAGATGGTTACAATGCGCCGTGAATATCAGTTTGGTAAAGACTCTCGTATTCTTCCAAGCTGGTATGGAGATCAGGAGAAATACCAGACTTTAATAATTAAAGCGTCGGAATCACTAGAAAAAGCACATGGCATTAACGCTGGACTATATATCAAAGACACAGTTGATCGTCGCGAAAAACACAGCTTTCAGCTATATGTCAGGCAAATATTCCATGCACTAGAAAAAAAGATACTTAATATTAACGGAGACAAAATTGTCACAGGACACCTACAGGCTTTTCAACGAGAAGATGCGGAAAAAGGGGGAGTTGACAACTTTCCTGTTGCGGGATTGTTAGGTGGTATGTTACACTCCCTACAAATTGAAAAACCGTGGCTTGAAGATGAACATGGAACCGTTTTTAACGTTTAGGAGATACTGAATGGAGCAACTATACACGTTTATAGCAGGTTGGCTTTGCACACTATCAGGTGTTGCGCTTGGAGGCTGGTTAGTTTACAGGACAAAGCGAGACCCGTATGACTCAATGTTTTCTCGCGCTGACAATACTGGAGCTTCGTTCAACATTGATGACGATATGGACCAGGGCGATTATGTTGAGCAAGAAGTGCCAAAAGCTACTGAGTCGGCTAACAATGCGTTTATTGGGCAGTTTGCCGAGGCTTTGGGTAAAAAATGATATTATCAGCAAAAGGTGAACCGTTTAAACAACGAGGCCGAGCAGAAGCTGCCATTAAAGACATGCCAGATTACGTTGTGGTTGAGAAGGACGATGGCTTTGTTGGTATCGTTAAAGGCACTGGACCAAGAGATGTGGTTTGTCCTGGTTGTGGACAGTCGCATCATGAGACCACAGATTCATACGACCTGGAAACCAACGCTAACCCTTCTATGCTCACATTAAAAGAGCCTTGGAAGTCATGGGGGTGGGACGATCTAGGGAAAGATCCTAGTGCTGGATATGGGTGCTTAGTTTGTCCCGATTGTGGCACAGCACTTGCTCCCAGTGGAACATTAACGATTAGGGCTTAATATGGACGAATTTACTTTATCGAACCCACCACCAAAAGATAGTAAGGACTTAGCCGATTGGGTTTGGGGTTTGTTTGAAGAATCTTACAACGAGAAGGAACGGCTCGGACTGATGGACCGATGGAAAGCAAACTATCGCTTATTCAGAGGCAACCATTGGGGTGATAAAGCAAAGAATCCAGACAAGATTACTATTAATCTCAATTTTGCAAATATCCAACGAACTGTAGCAAACATCACAGCAAAGAACCCCGTAGCCAAGGTCATTGACCTCGATGGTCACGAAGACAAAGCAGATCAAGTTTTGACCATGAGAATGAAAAAGTGGTGGAACGAAACTGAGCAGCAAGCAAAGCTCGCACGCTCATCACTAAACAATGAGATATATGGGATCACTTGCGAGAAGGCTGTATGGTCAAGGAGTAAGAAACAGTTTACTCCAGTGATAATGGATGCATACTCATATTTTCCCGCTCCAGGGTATTACGAGGAGCAGGCAGACATGCCGTATGAGATCCACGCTTTTAGCCTGCCAATATTTGAGATTGAAAAAACGTTCCATCCAAAGGAAGAGATAACGGAAGACAATGTTGATCAGATTCTCGGCAGAGAGGACCGTGAAGAAGTACGACCTAATACCGTCCTTGCGGATTCCGGAGTTGTCCTTGATCAGAGCAATAAGGATCTTGGATCAAAGGGCATAAAGGGCGGTGAAGCGCTTGTTGTTGAGTGCTGGATAAAAGATTCCAACCTTGATCTTTATCCAGACGGTGTAAGAGTAATCACGATATGCAACAAAAACGTATTTCTTAACGACATGTCCAACCCAAACATTAATTTCGAAATGGTTGGAGATTCAGCTAGGTCGTCATTTGCATGGGGCCGTAGACCTTTTTACAAAGCAAACAGTTACGAGGACACAACAAGTATTTGGGGATTTTCGGCTGGTGAGCAGACTGGAGACCTCAATAAAAAAATTAATGAGATTGTCTCTCGCATAGCTGCATATTGTAATCGCGTTCTGTTTCCGACTCTAATTGTAGAAAAGGGCGCTGGTATAACAAAGAGCATGATTAACAATAAGCCTGGATTGGTATTGATGCCAACTAGACCAAACGCACGTATAGAGTATCTACAGGTCCCCAACCTACCTAGTAATTTTTTTAATACGCTCGACCAGCTTGTTAATTTCCATGACCGAGTTTACCAGATTGAGGACGCTGATCGTGGAGTTGCTCCTACTGGAGTTACTGCTGCATCTGCTATTGTGGCACTCCAAGAGCGAAATGCTGTTCTAATCCGACACAAAATTCGAGCGATAGAGTTTCTGTGCAGGATGCGTGGCCGATGGAACATTTCATTTATCCAGAATTTTAGTGTTAAGCAGGAACAGGTTACGATGCCAGACGATACCATTTATGAATTCAGTGGTATTGAGCTTGCAGGGAGAAAGTTTAATTATATTGTCGAGAGCGATTCCACAGTTGCACGGACGAGCGCCGGTGATCAAGAGCAGGCAGTAGGACTTTACAAAATTAACGCTATTGATCGAACAGCCCTACTCGACAGTCTAAATTATAAGGACAAGAAGCAAATAATTGAACGAATGGGAGAAACCCAGTTGGACGAAGCTTTTAATGTATTGGTTGAATCAGGCATGGATAAAGACGAAGCATTACAGCTTAGACAATACCTAATGCAGCCACAGAACGGACCCGAGGCAGAGAATACACAGCCAGAAACAACGAGAGGGATGTAATGCCAACATACAGTTATCATTGCAGCACATGCGACAACCAATTCGACAAGTTGCTACCATTGGACGAATACAATATACCTCAGAAATGCCCATCGTGTGATGGAAAAAAAGTAGTAAAGATATTAAAGGTTGGTGGTATTCAGGATGATTCACCTGCATGGCTCGACGACTCAGTCAGACGGCAAATACAGGATACTGATTCTCCTCATACCCCCATTACAACACGAACACAGTATAAACAGCACTTGAAGGATAATGGGATTATACCGACTCGGTAGCCCACCCTTCTCAATCAAGGGACACCCAGAAATGGCCCCAAATGGAGTAGAAAATGCCAGCAGATAAAGTTTTGATAGGCGACCAAGCACCATCCGAGCAAGAAGTGGTAGTCGCGCCGGCCGAACAAGAAGCCGAAACGAATCCACAAGAACCTGCCCTTTTAGCAGGCAAGTTCAAGGATGTAGCGGACCTGGAAAAGTCCTACACTGAACTCAGCAAGAAAATTGGTGAACAGGGCAACAAGTTGGGAAAAGCAGAAGAGGACCGTTCTCTACTGTTAAAACAACTAGATGGAATGCAGGTAAAAAATCAAGAGGCTCCTAAATCACAGGATAAAGCCGACGATTTTGAACAGCAAATTTCAGCTATTTCTTTACAGGTCGAAGATGGTGAGTTGAGTATTGGCGAAGGCATGAAAAAGACCGCATTGATATCCGCTCAAATTGCGCAGAATGCCACAGTTAAGGGTATGCAGGAAGAGCAGAGCAAGCAGACCGTCGCACAATCAAAAAAAGCATTTGCAGACGCTAACCCGGACTTCTTCGATTTACAAGAATCAGGAGAGTTAGACGCTATTAAAGAGCAACTACCAGGATTCCATGACGATATATCGGCGTATTATGCGCTCAAGTCAGATACTTTGCAATCCAGCATGGCAGCAGCAATTGAAGCTGCAAAACTGGAAGGTGTGGAGTTCGGTAAGGCAGAAATGGCAAAAATTGCAGGGGGTGACCAGAACACCCAGAAAGTCCTCCAAGGCGGGGGAAAGTCGGCAGAAGAGATTGGCCGCAAGAAAGGCGGACCAGTAAAACAAAACGATATAAGAGAATCCGGTCTTGCTGCACTTCAAAGAGCAAGAGGTGGATGATCAATAAATAAGGAAAACGGCAATGAGCCTAGACTTGACAGAAATACAAGCAATAACGAACGATTATTGTGACAAAAGCTCCACTGATATTTACGCAGTGGATAACGTCCTTCTATACATGCTTATGTCTGGCGGTAAGTTTACCGACTCGCTAGTATCCGCTGGTGAGCTAGTAGACGGTGGTGAGAAAATTCGTATTATCGTAGAATATGCCCGCTCTAACACAGGGTCTTACGGTAACACCACGAAGATTCCACAGTCAAAAGTTGACATCCTGAACGCAGCCCGGTTTCCTTGGGCGGGCGTTTATGCTGCCAACGCAATCGATCTTGACGACCAGGTGCAAAACACAGGCGATGCGGCGCTGGTTGATATGGTTCAGTCCAAGATTAACAACATCCAGAAGACTATTCGTGACACCATGGGTGCTCAAGTTTACTCCTCAGCTTCCACGGCTAATGATATTCTGGGTCTCGGCGATCTGTTTTCTACGTCAACATCTACTGCATACGGATCTATTGCCGAAGACGACATGGAAAAGTGGGCAGCAAATTTGGATAACAATGGCGGTGCGATTTCTTACAAAATCATGCAAGCCATTCGAAGGTCTGCTCAAGTTGGGCAATCCAAGCCGAAGAAACCAAATCTTTACATTACCACAGACACGCTAAAAGACGGTTTTGAACGTACACTTCAAGCAAATGTACGGTATCGGAGCGAGAAGTTGGTTGATGCTGGTTTTGACAATGTTCTGTTCGGTGGGGCTCCGATAGTTGCTGACGACCGCCAAACCGAAGGATATGTTGACGCGCTAAATCTGGACTACTTGATGCTTAAGACTCACAACAAGTATCAGTTTACTCGTCCAGAATGGGAATACAGCAAGGATCAACCTGACACCTTGGTTGCAAACACCCGTTGGGTTGGACAGTTGTGTACTTCTCATCGTGCGGCTCATGCCCGGTTTACCAACCTAACAGAACCTTCTTAATTATAGCGGGGGGTGGTAACTCACCCCTTGGTTTAAAAATTCCATTGGAGTAATATCATGGATCAAGACATACATTTTCAACACCCCACAGCTTTTGCAACTGCTGCGACCACCACATATTTTCAAGTACCTTATCGGTGCACAATTCGTAAGATATCTGGCATTGTGCAGGCAAACCCTGGCGATGATGAAACCATAACCGTTACAGGCGGTGCCACAGTTGCTGCCGCCACTAATTTGGGTATTTTGACATTCGGGGAAACTATTGCGGCGGGCGCGGTAGGCAGTTGGGTAGCTGATGCTACTGACGGAGGGACAGTCCTAGAAGAGGGATCGTTTCTCAAATTTGTGACCTCTGCTGCCTCAGCGGCTGTTGTCAATCTTGACATAGAGCTGGACCCTTACGCCAGATAAGACATTTAATGCCTGGGTTGGGATATACCCAGGCTTTTTTGGAAGGAATCTATGGATTTGTCACAACTCATTACCGCAGTACGAAGTGCTGTGCATGATTCAGATTATACAGAAAGCATAATTACAGAACATCTCAACGAAGCTGTTTTAGCCGTTGCCACTGGTGTTTTAATCCCTGGCAGACGTCAACTATCACCTCCACTTCCAGACCTATATACTACTGATGATGTCGTAACGGTGTTGAATACCGGCTATTTAACCCTCCCTGCTGACTATAACCGTAATGTAATCATGGTAGTTGATTCAGACGGGAACACACTTACCCGCGCTCCCTCATGGTTAAAATTCATGAAGGATAACGCTGACAAAGCCGCTGGTGGTGCTAATAAATATGTTGTGAGCGGGAACAGGTTATACTATCGAGACATACCGACTGCTGCTAAAACATTAACTGTCCACTATTACAAAAACCCTACACCGATGGTTGCGGATACCGATATCCCGACAGACGTGCCTATTACGTTACACAGAGATTTGCTTGTTGGATATGCTGCACGGGAAATATTTAATGTCTTAGAGCTTGGCATGGCAGGGCAGAAAATTGATACTACAAGTTACGGGAATATTTTTATTAGTGGTATATTAAAACTGGTTGATATTTTACCAGAAGACGGAGAGCCAGATTACTACGACGATACAACGGATTATATAGATGGCTAAATTTTCTGTAAAAGTAAAGAACCTTGAAAAAGGGTTGAGACCGAGCAAGCGTAACCCTCGTGACAATGGCTTCTTAACGACATGTTCTGGAGTAGTCGGTAGGGATGAAGTCTTACGTTCAATAGACCTTTTACCTAAATTTTCCACAGACGAGATAACAGATCCATTTCCATATCCACAGATTTTTGACTTTACGATAATGACTATTATTTGTGGCGAAACCGACATATATGAAAGGTACTATGGCTCTCTTATACTAAAGCTTTCAGTCCCGGCAGGGCTAACTTGGCGTGCAGTTGACTTCAATGATTTCATTTACATGTCAAACGGTGTGGTCTCCGTAACCAGAGACCCACGCACTAAAGTTTACTCAATTTCCACCCAACCAATCACTACGGCCATTTGCAACTATAACGGACAGGTTATCGTAACCGATAGATATGTACCACCTATTCAGCCGATGTAACTAATCCAATGGCTAAATTTTCTATAAAAGTTAAGAACCTTGAAAAAGGGTTGAGGCCAAGCGAATATAACGTTCGCGATAATGGATTCTTGACAACATGCTCTGGTATGGTCGGTAGAGACGAAGTGCTCCAAGCAATGGACCTTTTGCCTAGACTCGATATAACAGACACGTTCCCATACCCACAGATTTTTGATTTTACAGTAATGACCATCATCTGTAGTGAGACGGATATATACGAATGGGTTGATGGTGCTCTTGTATTAAAACTCACGGTTGCGGGTGGGCTAACCTGGCGGGCAGTTGACTTCAACGATTTTATCTATATGTCAAATGGTGTGGTAGCTGTTACACGCGATCCAAGGACTAAAGTCTACTCGATTGCTGCTCAACCAATTACTACCGCTATTTGCAATTACAACGGTCAGGTAATTGTAACCGATAAATATGTTCCACCTATTTATTTTACATCAAGGCCATACCCAATAATAAGTGAAGAACAGGCAGGATTAGAAAGCATAGAATTAACATCTGGAGTCTTTAGAACTTATATTACTCACGACTATACGGACTGGCCGCTCGAAGAAACAGAACTTAATAGCATAGAATTAACATCTGGAGTCTTTAAAACTTATATTACTCGCGACTATACGGACTGGCCGCTCGAAGAAACAGAACTTAATAGCATAGAATTAACATCTGGAGTCTTTAGAACTTATATTACTCGCGACTATACGGACTGGCCGCCCGAAGAAACAGAACTTAATAGCATAGAATTAACATCTGGAGTGTTTAGAGTCGCAATGATTAATTATACGTATTGGCCGCTCGAAGAAACAGAACTTACAGGAGTTAGCCTGACGGAGGGCGTTCATGAAACAGCATAAAATAAAAAGAAGGGTTGCGTGTGAAGGGAAATATAAAATCATGGTCGGGAAAAAGCCCGGCGGGATTGAGAGCGAACAGAGAATTGTAACTGATTGGTTCACTAATTTAATAACTGATGGTGGTTTAAATCGTTTAGGAACTGTTTCTTTTTCCAGTTCGTCCGGATATTGTCAAGTTGGTGAAGGGAGTACAACACCATCTGTTGAGGATGTTAACCTAACAGATCATGTAGCGTACACAATAACCAGGACAACAGCCGACACAGTAGACATCCAATCTTTATATCAACAGCGGGTCACGACTTATTCTTTTGCACTAGGTGCCGCAGCGGGTAATCTTACTGAAGTAGGGGTGGGGTGGGGTCCAAGTGAAAATCTCTTTTCTCATGCTCTAATTTTAGATGCAGAGGGAAGCCCAACATCTATAACTGTCCTTTCAGATGAGTATTTAACAGTAGTTTATAGCTATAGAATATATGGATTGCTGGCAGATTCAACCGGCTCGGTTACATTTACAGGTAATATTGCTGGAACTTATAACTGGACTCTAAGACATAGTCTTTTTAGGGATTTCTTTTTAAGATTCCCATTTGATTTTACT
>Ga0307937_1001631_pt1 | contig 11099 bp, 7 predicted proteins | sample OrgLakmetagenom3_FD_201814 | JGI IMG/M metagenome (GOLD analysis project Ga0307937, IMG submission 201814) | Saline water microbial communities from Organic Lake, Antarctica - #3 | ecosystem: Environmental > Aquatic > Non-marine Saline and Alkaline > Saline | place: Antarctica: Organic Lake...
ACTTCTGTGTAGTTGGTTGGTATTGCTGATAATGCACCAGACCAAACTTTTAATTTTTGTGTAATTATCATTAGCGGAGTACTTATTGTTCCTGCGCTTAAAACACCATTTGCTGCATAACTAACAAATCCTTGTAATGTAAAGTTAGCTATTACATTATTTGCTGCAAAAGCGGTAGATTGTGTTACTGAAACTTCTGTCCCATCTTTTTCTAATGAGAATGTTGCCCCTGTTGCTTCTGCATCATTTGAAGCAAATGTTATATTTATAGTTTCAGCAAAGTCTGCTCCTTTTTCAATTATTTGGTTTGATACATTGAAACTAACTGTTGGTAAATTGATGTTTGTAAAGAACTTATCATTAAATTGGTTTTGTGTAAGTCCTTCAAGCGGTGTAATAGGTTGTCCCTTTATGTAACCACCTATAGTTTCAGGCGCTAAGCTTGTGTTTACATACAAATCGACCTCAAAATCAATTGTATTTAATAAGTTTTTATTTATTTTTTTTAAATCAAAACCGTTTAAATTTTTTTTAAGAATTAATAAAAAATCTTCATTACTAATTTCTTTAAGTTCTTCCTCTGAGTCAATTAACTTTCTTGAATTATTAACAATGTCTAAAAGTAATTTTCTATTTTCAAGTATTTGCTGTTCGTAATTCATATTAACCTCTTAAAAAATTTATTCCTGATACTACAAAAGGACTAGGTCTAACATCTATATAAAATGGGTCAACATATCTTTTTGGTAACTTGTAACTATTATTTGAAGCTACTATCATTTCTTGCTCAACATAAGCTAAGTTTGTATTTTCAATATGATTAATGTTAGCTGAGCCTTCTTTAACATAAGGTGTTCCGTTTATAAAACAAAATTCAGAACTTAAAGCTAAAATTAAAGTAGTCATTCTTTTCTCTGTTAAAGCGTCAAAAAAGTATTTGTCTTTTTTATTCACAACTGATTTAACCAACTCTGCCTTTAAATCACCTATATTATTTAAAGACTCTTCTTTTACGCTATACTGTATAGATAAGTAATTTATTCTTATTCTATTTTTTAAACGAAAATCATAAAAAATATCTCTATTATTATCACTAAAGTAATCTAAACATAAAGTATTTTCATGATTCTTTTTAATATATATATTTTCACTTATGTAATTAACTTCTTCAAAAATATCATCTTGAAGGTTTATTTTTACTTTGTATAATCCTTCCCCAAGAAAGCCCCATTTAAATCCAAATTCAAAAACATTAAACTCTAATATATCATAAATACTATATGATATACCTGTAGATGGTAAAGATACAAAATTATTTTGAATTAAGATAACGTTTTTGTTAATATTTTCATCAAATATTATTTCCTGTATTAAAAAGTCTCCATAATTAATTATTGAAACAATATTACCTTCTGAAGCAAAAGATGGTAAGCCTCCATTTAATTCAAAAGTATCTATAATTTCGTTTAGTTCATTATATATATTTCCTGACTCATAAAATAAACCTACTTGGTCAGGAGAATATTCGTAAAAATTGCAATCTAAACTTTCGAAAACATTGAAGTTGTCATCTCCATTATGTTTCATTAAAACTACGTTTATGTTTTCGTAATTTGTCTTTATTTGAGTTGTAATTTCATCGCATAAATTAAAAAGTATGTCTTCTGAATAAACTTCATTATTTAAACTGTTTCTATTTCTACTATTAAAGTAATTTTGTTTGATAGAACAATTATCTATTTCTTCCACTAAAGAATAATCTATAGCATTTGTTTCTGAAATATTATGATAAGGCTCTCTATTTATAGATTGAAAACCTACTGAATAATTTTTTTCTATAACACATCCAAATTGGTCTCTTATATATAAAGTATAATCTCCATCTTCTTGACCGCTTATTAAGTTTTCAGTAAACCAATCTTCATTATTTAAAGAATACTCTAATTCTAATTCTACATCATTTTGATTTATTTCTATGTTTTCATTTATAAAAACAGTTGAACCAGATTGCGACCAAATTGAGTTTATATTAAAATTAGACTCTAATAAAAGCGGAACTTGAATAGAGCCGATATTTGGATATATATCTTCTAAATCTAAAGTCAATACGGAGAATGAATCAATGCCTGTTAATTTAAACTTATTATAAACGCCTCTTGTTATTTCTATTTCAAAAACATTTGGACTAGGAAAAGCGGAAGGTGTTAATGAGGGTATATAAGTAAACTGAGATAAATTAATGTTAACAGCTTTCGATATATTTGTATTACAAGTTATTACTATTCTAGCTTTTTCACATTGACTATCTTGTACGTTTGTTTCAATAAACTCAACGTTAGTTATAGCAAAAGCTGTATCTTCCAATAAAGAATATGATATATAAGAACTAAATTCATCCCAATTTACAATTTGAAGAGGGTCGCTTAATACAAGCATACCTACAGGAGCTAAAAATTCTACATTAAATTGTCCTATAGTATTATTTGAAGCTACTATATAAACATCTGTTCCTTGTTGTTCAACTTCAGCTACCCAAGTAGGTTTATCTATGTTAAAAAAATAAGCAAATAAACTAGCAGTATACTCTCCAGGTGCATTTGTATAAGGAGAATTGTCTGAAGAATCAGGGTTGTATATTTGAATATAACCGCTACTTGTTCTTGGTGCAAATTGAAATTGAAATCTTAAACTATTGGTAAAACCAGTCAAAGAGTTATTAAAGTTCAAGTATATTCTTGATTTATCTATATCAAAATCTTTTATAAAAGTTAACTTAATTGTTTTATTCATTATTATATTTTTTATTGATTAGCTTTTTGCATTGTAAATTTACCTAAGTTTTCAGGTTTCATATTCATTAAATAGCCTAGTTCTTTTTCTCCGTTTTCATTTATCCATTCAAACATAAAATAATAGTTAGGTATATTTTCGTATGAGCCATTGTAAAAAACTCTAGTTGTTTCATATATTTTTCTTAAAACATCTTTTGACAATTTAGCTTCAAAAGAAACTGTAACAGGTAGCATCCTTGGTCTATCTAACACACCAACTTCAATACTTTCAGGAATGTTTTCTTGATATGAGTTTTCTTGTCCTATGAAATGAGTTCTAAGATTTGAATTTAATTTAGAACTAGCGAATTTTATTAATTTATTAACGTAAGGTTCCAAGCCACTTCTTATTATCCAGCCATGTCTAAACATCATTCTTAAAGGCGTGAAAAAAAATGCTCTATAACTTTCAGGATTATTTATTCCTTCAGGTATTGATTGTAGTTTATCAAACCAACTATTTTGAATAAATCTATTTCCTGCTGCTCTTTTTAAGTCTAAAAACCAATTATGCGAATCCGATCCAAAATCTTCTTCTGGAAAATCTACTTGAGGTTTTCTTCTAAGAAGTTCCATTTCAGTTTCATCACTTCTTATTTTTGATATTTTTCTATATTTATTAGAAGATTTTCTATCTGGAGTAGTATATCTATTTTCAACATTTGGCTCATCTAAACCTGTATCATTATCATAAGTTCCTCCTTTATCTTGTCCAAATTCTAATCCACTAAAATAAAGTTTATTATCATATTTTCTTTCAACATTGTTTGCTTGTCCTAAGTTTATTACTTTTTTGTTTTGATAAAAGTATTTTACTTCTTCTATTCTTATTACTTTTTTGTTATTTATAATTTGTGTCCCCATACCTGTATTGAACATACAGTTAACTGAGTCTCTTAAATTTTTAAATGACAATTGAATTGATTTGTATTTTTCAGATTCTTCATTAAAATCTCTTATCCAATATCCATTTATTAAACCCATTAAACCGCCTTCGCCATCTTGAGCATAACCAAGTTCAGTTCTTCCAAAATATTTTGAATAAAATAAACTTTTATCGTTTGCTATTATTTCAGTTAATCTAGCAAAAGCATCATGTATAAATAATGATTTCAAATCAATAGAGGGACCTTTGAATGTTTTAGCTGTAAATTTTATGTCAATATTATTATAAAGCAGTACACCAAAATTTGGGTCGCTTAAAAGTAAATCTGTAGATTTTTTATTATAAAAACTAAATCTAAGAAGCATGCCTTCATCCCAATTTAAGTCAGTAGAATGATTGTACTGCATGTTTAAATATATTTTATCATTTACACCACCTTCATTTCTAAAATCTTCACTATTGTCTGAATAAATATTTGTTTCTTCAATTATATTATATTGTTCATTTTGTCTTTTAACTTTAATTATGTCAATATCGAATTGTCCATTAGGCAAATAACCTGTTTGATTACCGCCAAAACTAAACCTATTTCTCCAGTAATATTCTAAGTCAAATGTAAATTCCATTTCTAATGAAACTAAGTTTTCTATTCCAGCAGAAGCAACTATAAACATCATTGATGCTTCTATTTCATTTGATGAGCTTTGGTCAACACTAGAATGCCTATCAAAACCTCTAATAATTATTTCAGTTATAGGATATAATCTTGTTGCAAAAAAATAACCAGGTCCAGAGGCCTTACTGTGATTATTAGCAGTAAGCTCTCTTCCTAATATTGTAGTACTATTGTATTCTAATGGTTCTATTGTTTCATTGTCAATAGTGTCTAATCTATCTAATTCAAGCTCATCGTCTTCATTAGCTATTAATAAATCTTCTAGCTCGTTTGAATTAAACTTTATACTTAAAACATTATCTAATATACGTTTAGTTTCCCAATCAGCTCTACCCCTATATACCTCTACAAATTTAGTTACTCCGTCAATATTTAATAACTCTTCTTTTATTAAAAACAAAGAAACATTATTTCCTCCTATATTAAAAGTGTTTTCTATTAAATCTTTATACTTTTTATAAAAACTTAAAGAATTTGAAAACTTATTAAATATGCCATGATTTAAAGCTCTATCTAATTCTAAATTATCATCATTCCATCCACCTGGTTCATTATCCATCAAGTCTTTTCCAAATATACTTGACTCTATGTAAAACCTTACGTAATCTTTATTTAATGCTTTTATATTAGCCATTTAGTTTTTTTTAAATTTTACCATCTAGATAATTTATGTTTGTAATTATTATCTTCAACTTTATTAATTACCTTAACAATGTTATTTATTTTAGCATTTTTAAATCCTTCAGATATAGAGGATTCTATTCCAAAAAATAATCTATTAAAGTTAAATTCGTCCATTCCTATTGGATTTATTCCGTTAGGATTTAAAAGTTCTTTGTTTATCATTTCGTCATAATTCTTGTATATGACATCATCTTTTTTAAGATTAACTATAGCATCAGAGCTATCCGTGCTTAATAAACTATTTCCTCGTTTAACATATTCTTTATCTTTTCCGTCATTTATCATTGCTATTTGATTTTTATCACTTACTCCACCTTCTTTAAATTGCGGGATTGGAGTAGCTAAAACAGCAGCTGTTTGCAATGCTCCTAAAGCGGCTACAGGAATCCAAGCAGCTAAACCAAAAATACCTGTTTGCTCAAGTACTTTAGCTATAGCTACAGCTGTAGATATAGCTATATCTGCTATAGCAAATGCTTTTCTTATTTTAGCTTGTTTTTGTAGTTCTTTAAGTCTTTTTTTCTCTAAAGCTTCTATAGCCTCATCTCTATCTCTTCTTAATGTTTTTTGCTGCTCAGCATCCCCGTCAGCTAATTCTATTAATTTATCATATTTTCTTTTTTCAGCATCTATTTCAGCATCTATATTTTCTATTTTCTTAGCTGATATAGCGTCAAGTAAATCGCCTAAAGCTCTACTGTATTGAGCAGCTAATTCTAAAAGTTCTTCCCAAAGCTCAGATTCTTCACTTATTATTTCTCCATTTTTATCGAAAAACTTAGATTTAGATGCTTCTAGTTCGTTTATTTCTAAAATTAATTGAGCTATAGAATCTTTTGATAAATCAGCATTTGACAATAAGGCTTTTCTTATTTTTATTTGTGCGTCAATTTGTTCATTAGCCGCTTGTATGCTTATTTTTTTTATTTCATCTTGAAACTTAATTTTATCTTCTTCTGTTTTTTTAGTCAATTCATAAGCTTCGTTTGCTGCAATTATTTCTAAATTATATTTGTTTTTAACAGCTTTAACGTAAAGTTCATTGTATTCTTCTACTACTCCTAATATGTCTTTTTGTCCTTTTCTATTGTTTACAACAATATCTTTAAACATTTTTTCTTCAATAATTTTAATTCTATCAGCTCTTTCTTTAGCTAAATCTACTTTTTGAACTTCAGGGTCAACGCCTGTCATAATTGCACCTTCTGATATAGCTTTATTAATTGCTTTTATTTTTTCTTTTTCTGTTTTTTCAGCTTTTTCTATTTCTATTTCAGCTTGAAGTTGAGTTATATTATTTTCTTGTTGATTTCTAGCTTTTATAAGATTTATTTTTTCTTTAAAAGTAGCTTTATCTGATTCTATTAAATCATTACCGTGTTCTATTTTTCTTCTTAAAACAGCTATTTGAAATTCTTTTTCTAAGCTAGCTATTTCTTTTAAATTCATTTCTCTTAATCTACCTAAATTTTTATCTCCTTCAGGCACTACTACTTTAGAATCTTCTACAAACTTTTTATAAGTAGCCCAGTCCGCTGTAGCGTTAATTAAATTATTTCTAGCTTCATCTAAGTCATCTTGACTATATATGCTTTTTACTTTTTTACCTGATTTTACTTCTTCAAAATCTTTAAGTATTTTATTATATTTATTTGTAGCTTCTATAAATGGCTCAACAGTAGCGGGAAAAAGCTCTTTAGCTATAGTTACTTGAAGGTCTTTTATTTTTTTATTATAATCAACAAGTAATTTTTCTTTTTCTTCTATTTGAGATGATATTACAGCTCTTTCTTTTAAACCACCTGTAATAAGTAACTTTTCTTTTAAAGAAGCTAAATCTTTCTCTATTTGATAAACATTATCTGCGTAATTTTTATGAGGATTAAGTCTTTCTTTAGCAAACAGTTTTAATCTATCTAAAACATTTTTTTCTTGGGCAGCTATAGCTTCTTTCATAAAAAATTGCTCTCCGCCTATTATAGCAGTCACTTTATAAGTTAGTTCAGCAAAACTATCTAAAATCCAACTAACTGATTTTCTTACTACTCCATCTCCTTCTGATATAGTTTTTATTAACGTTTGCCAAGCTGTTACTAATCTATTCTGAGCAGCTACAAGTGTATCTATTTTTTTTACATTTTCTATACCATAAGCTATTTCTACTGCATCAGCAAATTCAGGTAAAACATCAGCTGAAAGAACTTCTCCTTTTCTTAACATTTCATCTAACTTAGGTATAGTAACACCTATAGCTGAAGCCATTATTCCCATTGCTCCTGGTAACCTTTCTCCAAGTTGTCTACGTAATTCTTCTGTTGTTACTTTACCTTTAGATAACATTTGTTCTAAAGCTAAATATATACCGGATAATTCATCTGTTTTTAAACCTAAAGCAGCTCCTGCTTTAGTCATAGACCTAAATATATTTTCAGTTTCTCTTACTGATAAACCAGCATTATCAGCAGCAGCAGAAAACTTTATATATCTATTAGTAGTAGCTATTAACTCTACGCCAAAATCTTTTGTCAAGTTCATCATAAATCTATTAGCAGAATTATAATCTTGAACAGTTTCGTTTAATAACTGTAAAGTAAATCTTAATGAATCAAATGTCTTTATTTGTTCATAAGTCTGTATAAGTATGTCTTTTAAAAATTGTACAGCTGAAAATAAACCATAACCTTTAATTAGTTCTTTTAAAGAAAGGCTTAACTTTTTATTAGCTTTAGTGCTTTTGTTGGCACGTTTTGTATTTTTATTTATAGCGCTAGCATTTTTATTAGTAGCTGTTGTTGCTTTCTTTTTTTCTTTAGTAGCTTTCTTTTGAGACCCAGCTTCTTTTTCAATAGTTTTTTGTAAATAAGTTATTCTAGCTGTTAAAGCTGCTAAATTAGTTCTTAAGCTTTTACTAGCTCTTTCCATTTCGTCATACGAACCTGTGCTATTGTTTTTAATTTTACCTATTTCACCTCTTACTTCTTTCATTTTAACAACTAGAGAAGCTAACTCAGCTACTGCTTCTTTGGCATCTATTTTTACTTTACCCATTTGCTATCATTTTATCTTTAGTTAGTTTATGAAGGCTACACCATCTTAAAAGACTTGTCTTCATTGTATTTATAGGATACTTCATATCAAGAGCTCTTTCCATGTTTATAGCAGTAGACTCTAGGTTGCTTAAATAATCTATTTCTTTTTTATCATCTAAATTTAATTTATATTTTTTTGAATAATCTATTTTAGCTATTTTTATTTTCATTTTTAAACCTTTTAAACTAGCTAGCGCTTTGTTTACTTGATGGTCTATTTTTTTGTCCGAGTTAAATCTAAAGACACCCCCAACTTCATTTAAAAGAAATAGAAAATTAATATCTTCAGTATCTTTGTAGAACTTAAGAGCACTAATAACTACGTTATATTCTGCCTCCATTAGTTCTATTCTTATTTTAGCTTTCATTGATTTTATATTCTTTGAATCAGAACTCAATGAATTATATTTATTCAATATAGATGAAAAAATTTGACTTAAATAATTATCTATTTTATCGTCTATTTTTTTTTCTTCGTTGTATTTTTTTATTAAAAACTTTAAGTTTTTTGTCTGCAATATTTTATAAAAAATATATACAGGAATTTCTCGTGCTGATTTATATATTTTTAATTGTTTGTTCATATTAAAATAAATCTATATCTTTACTTAATTCTTGTGCTTTTTTTATTATAAAAGGTTCTATTATTGAATCTATTATAAATAATTCTTCTTGCTCAGTTAATCTCATTATAGATACTCCGTACTTTAATATTAAAAACGAAGTTTTATAACTCATTGAATTTATTATAACTTCATTTTCTTTAAAGTCTATAAACATACTGCCGTAAAATTCACCGGTATCTCTAAGTGTAACAAAAGATGTTCTTTGTCTTTTAATTTTTTTAAATTCAATTGTACTAGGTGAATAAGTTGGCATTATTTTTTTACCTTCTCCGTCTATTCCATAATTGAATAATCTAAGTTTCGCTTTAGATAAAATTTTACCTTGATTTTTAATTATTTCTAATTTAATTTCTTGTAAAAGACTATCTTTGAAATTATCAATATTTAATATATATTCACTTATTTGGCTCATGTTATTTTTCAATAAAAAGGGCCGCGCTTATAAAAACGAAGCCCTTTGGTAAAAACAAACAAATCAACAATTATTATAGTGTTGGCGTCACTGAAATAACATTGTTAGTTCTGTACAATATTTCTTCTGAATCAACTACTCCTAATAGTATAGCTGATATAGGTTCAACATCGCCTAATGCCGCTACTAAAGTTACTTCGTAATTTCCAGGAGTCGTTTCTAATATTGAGTCTATAACAGGGTCAACAGCTGGAGCTTCTTTTGTTATACTTAAATCAGCAGCTTGTAAACCTTCAACAGGAGTACTATTGTCTGATGATAAAACAACGCTAATTTCTAATACAGTATCAGCTTGAGAAGGCACTTCATTAAAAGAAGTATTTACACCGTTTATAACAGCTATTTCTTCTGGAGCAAAATCCAAGTATTGAGCTAAAAAGACGTCATAATCGGTGTCCCATTGTTTTCTGTTGCCATATTGGATAAGAAGAGATTTCATTTCGTTTTCACCTCCTTTAACTTTAGACAATCTTCTTTCAGGAGTAACGTGAGTAGCTGTTAAGCCAATATAATCTCCTTCTGAATTTTTAGCTAAAACCCAATTACCTTCGTCATCACCTATCGCAAAAGAAAAACTTTTAAAACTTTCAAGTTTTGCCATTTGTTTGTAAAATTCATGACCTTCTTCAAACATGAATTTGTGCTCAATTAAACCTTTTAAATTTAATCTTTTAACACCTGATGAATTAGTGTTATAAGAATCTTCCGATGAAACATCTTCAAAAGCACTTGCTCCTATAATAGGCGTAAATGTTTTGTCTTGAACTTTACCTCTAATGTATTCTGCATTGAAATCAGTTTCTTTTGGTATAATAAATTGTTTTGGCATCATTATTAAATGCTCAGGGGTAGCCAATTCTACTAGTAAACCTTTTTTTCCAGTATTCGCTGCGATGCTTTCATCATTAGCGTTATTTAACTGGGCAATTTCTTCTAAAATCATTTTTTAGTTATTATTGATTATTTAAAATATTTTTAATAAATTTTATATCTCTCCTGAAAAAAGAGTCTGTTATAGTACACGATATCGTTACTTTTAAAGCGTCCCAAATATCTATTGTCTTATTTTTTTCAGAGCTCTTTAATTTTTCATCGCCAGTTGGAAGTTCTTCGTTTGAATAATGAGGGTATTTTACTACCCTTATTTTTTCATTTAAATTTACTATGTTTGCTCTTTCAAGCAATTCAGTAAAATTATTATAAAGAGGAACTAAAACGTTTTTGTAATTTGTAGCAAATCTTTGTTTATTTAAATAGATGTCATTTGTTTTAACAGCTAATATAAAACTTAAATCTTCTACTTTAACCTTCTTTAAAGTATGAACTTCTAATAAAGGATAAACCATCCATATTAATGGATAAGCATCTCCTTTTAATGATAACAAATAACTATTAAGCTCTTTGTCATCTCCGAAAGAATATTTAACTTTAAACGGTAAATCTTCGCTGACTTTTTTGTTAAACATTTCAGGTAAAACGTCTATCATTTCTTCAAATCTATCTTCAATGACTATCATATACCTGCTTGATTTTCATTAGTCCAATTAAATGGATTAAAATTTTCGTAAGTATTTTCGTTTAAATTATTCATGTCATTTATAAAAGTATACAAGCTACAAAATATACTATCTGATTTATAATAGTCTATTCCAAAACCATGTTTACCTTGGTAAAACATTGGCTGAGTTTTTGCTCCCACAGTTGCTTTATAAAACTTTCTCCATGCACTAGTCATTTTTGAACTAGGTGAAACAACTTCAGAATTTTTTGATTTAGGTATACTACTTCCAATTGATGTAGTAGTTATATAAGTTTCTCTTTTAAAAAAATAATAT
>Ga0307937_1001637_pt1 | contig 11044 bp, 10 predicted proteins | sample OrgLakmetagenom3_FD_201814 | JGI IMG/M metagenome (GOLD analysis project Ga0307937, IMG submission 201814) | Saline water microbial communities from Organic Lake, Antarctica - #3 | ecosystem: Environmental > Aquatic > Non-marine Saline and Alkaline > Saline | place: Antarctica: Organic Lake...
ACAAAAACTATGGGTAAGAAAGTATGGTCATAAACCTAAAATCTTCGGTATAGGAAATAATAAAACAGGTACAACTTCCCTAAAGATGGCTATGGAAGATTTGGGCTATAAAATAGGTGACCAACGAAAAGCCGAACTCTTACATCAAGAATGGGCACAGCGCAATTTTAAGCCTATTATAGAGTATTGTAAAACGGCAGAGTTCTTTCAGGATTTTCCTTTTAGTAAGCCCTTTACGTTTGTGGCTTTAGATCAGGCTTTTCCCAAGTCTAAATTTATTCTAACTGTTCGGGACGATGCAGAACAATGGTATAATTCTTTGACTAAATTTCACTCTAAACTATGGGGGAAAAGAGGTAGAATACCAACTCAAGAGGACTTACAGCAAGCTACTTACATTACCAAAGGAAGACCCTGGGAAATGAAACTTATAAATAACATTACTCCAAATGATGATCCCTACAATAAAGAGCTATTAATACAATCCTATATTGATTACAATAATTCAGTATTAAATTATTTCTCGCATCGACCCGAAGATTTATTGGTTTTAAACGTTGCAGATAAGAGTGCTTATCGTAAACTTTGTGAATTTCTAAACCAACCAGTGATCCAGGAAGAATTTCCTTGGATAAATAAGACTTAACTTTGAATAAGCAAACTATTATTTATGATCAACGTCACCAAAACTTTTTTTCCACCGATTGAAGACTACCAAAAGCAAGTTCAACGCATCTGGGAGAATGAGTGGTTGACCAATAACGGGGAGTTATATAAAGAGTTATCTCAAAAGCTTCAGGACTATCTGGGCGTCAACCAGATCATCCCAATGACCAACGGCACCTTACCCTTGCATATTGCTTTAAATGCCTTTGCGAATCAAGGCGAAGTGATTACGACGCCCTTTTCTTATGTTGCGACGACGGCCAGTATTGTTTGGGAAAAATGTACACCCGTGTTTGTGGATATCCATCCGGAGTATTTAACCATCGATGAAACTAAAATAGAGGCGGCGATTACACCAAAGACTACCGCCATATTAGCAACACATGTCTATGGGAATCCTTGTGCTGTAGAAACGATTGAGGCGATTGCTAAAAAACATAATTTAAAAGTGATTTACGATGCGGCTCATGGATTTGGAGTTACTTATAAAGGCAAGTCTATTTTTAATTATGGCGATGTAAGTACCTGTAGTTTTCACGCCACCAAACTCTTTCATACCGGTGAAGGTGGCGCCTTGTTTTGCCAGGATAAAGCTACACGACAGGAAATGTTCTACCGTCATAATTTTGGGCACGATGGCCCAGAAAAATACCATGGTCTAGGGATAAACGCCAAGATGAGCGAATTGCAAGCCGCTATGGGGTTAAGTGTTCTGCCTTATATGAAACATATTCTTACAGAACGACAACGTGTCTGTGACTATTACGATCAGCACTTAGAATTTTCAAAATTATCGAAGCTAAAAATCAGGGAACATACCCAATGGAATTACAGCTACTACCCTGTCATTTTTAAAACTGAAGAAGAGCTTTTAGAAACCATGAAAAGGCTAGCATCTGAAAATATTTATCCACGGCGTTATTTTTTCCCAAGTTTAGAAGCTTTACCTTATATTGAATCTAACTTATGTCCCATTGCTGAGGATATCGCAAAGCGTGTGATGTGTTTACCTTTATATACGACTTTAAAAGAAAAGGATCTAGAAATTATTGTAAACCTAATTAATCATGGATGATCGTGGTAGATCTATTGCGGTCATGCAGCCTTATATTTTTCCGTATTTGGGATATTTTCAATTGATTAATGCAGTAGATGAATTTGTGTTTTATGATGATGTCAATTTTATAAAACAAGGCTGGATAAATCGAAATCAAATACTAAACAATAATAAAGCGCTTGGCTTCTCAATTCCATTAGAAAAAGCTAGTTCTTTCGAGACCATTCAAGGAACTAAGATAAACTTCAACCTCTATGCTAAGTGGAAAAAAAAGTTTTTAAAAACCTTGGAGCAAAACTATTATAAGGCAACATATTTTGAATCTATTTATGATTTAGTCCGCGAAATTATTGAAGAGCCAAAAAGTGAGAGTATATCTGAATTAGCGATAAGAAGTAATGTAAATATTTCAAATTATTTGGGTTTAAAAACTAAGTTTAAGAAATCGTCTGAACATTTTTATGATTCCAAAAAATTGGAACGAACAGAACGACTTTTGAATATTTGTAATAAATTGAAAGCAAAAGCATACGTAAATGCTCTTGGAGGACAAGAATTATATAATAAATCAGATTTTAAAGCAAGTGATATTGATTTATATTTTCTTAAGCCAAATTTGAAAACTTACAAGCAGTTTTCAGAGGAATTTGTTCCAGGACTCTCAATTATTGATATATTGATGTTTAATAGTAAAGAGGAATGTATTGAACTTCTTAATGATTATAAACTAGTATGATTAATATTTCGATACATAGTGTGCCAAGATCAGGCTCAACATGGCTAGGTTCTATTTTTGATTCTTCTCCTAACACTAGTTATAGGTTTCAACCCTTATTTTCTTATACCCATAAAGGTTATTTAACACCTTATTCTGATAACCAGGATATTGATTCCTTTTTCAAAAGTATTTACAAAACAAAAGATGATTTTGTGCTTCAGAAAAAAGCTAAAATTGAAGGTTTAGTTCCTGAATTTGCAAAAGAAAAGATCACTCACATAGTTTATAAAGAGGTTCGCTATCATAATATATTAAAAAACTTACTCGATGAATCTAAACAAGTTAAAGTTATAGGTCTAATTAGAAATCCGTTTTCCGTTTTAACCTCTTGGTTAAAAGCTCCCAAAGAATTCAGAAAAGATCTAAATTGGAGTATTACAGATGAATGGAAAGGTGCGCCTTCAAAAAACCTAAATAAACCAGAAGAGTTCTATGGGTATGAAAAATGGAAAGAAGTATGTTTTTTGTTTTTAAACTTAAAAGAAAATTATCCAGATAGATTTTATTTATTAAATTATGAAGATTTGCTAAAAAACAAAGAATTAATAACAAAACAGCTTTTTGATTTTTGTAGTTTAAAATATACAATTCAAACCAATGAATTTTTGAATACTTCAAGTTCTATACAATCCGAGGGTACTTATTCAGTTTATAAGAGAAAGACAGATGATTTAGAGTGGAAAGATGTTTTACCAGATCTTATTCAAAAAACTATTAAAACCGACCCTGATTTTGTAAAACTCAATAAAAAGTTTCAATGGATTTAAAAAAGTTTAAAGGTAAGTATGAAGTTAAGGAAGTGAAAGAAAATCTTAATAATGTTAATCAAAACCCACTAGTTTCAGTTTGTGTTCAAACTTATAAGCACGTCAATTATATAAAACAATGTCTTGACGGTATTTTATTTCAAAAAACCAACTTTGAGTTTGAGATTTTATTAGGGGAAGACGATTCTAATGATGGGACTCGAGAACTATGTGAAGACTATGCAAAACGCTATCCAGATAAAATCCGTTTATTTCTCCATCATCGAGAAAATAATATAAAAATAGGAGGACAACCTACAGGGCGTTTTAATTTTCTATACAATCTACATTCATCAAAGGGCAAATACATCGCTCTCTGCGAAGGCGATGATTATTGGACCGATCCTTTAAAACTTCAAAAGCAAGTTGATTTTTTGGAGGGGAATGTGGAGTATAGTTTATGTTTTCATAGGGTACAAATTTTAGAAAACGGTTTGTTGAAATCAGATGATAATGATGTTACAGAAAAAAGGTTTAATAAAATTATTAAAAGAAATAGAATAGGTATAAACGAGTTAATCGAAGTAGGTAATTTTATTCACACACCTTCTGTGGTATTTAGAAAATCTAGTTTACCGAAACTCATGCCATTTGAATTGTCGTACTCCACTGTAGGGGATTTCTTTTTATATATTTTGCTAACTAATGGAAATCAATATATTAAAAAATTTAATGAACAAATGGGGGTTTACCGCAGAGGTGTAGGTATATATTCGACACAAAGCTCATTTGATATGAGCTTTAATATTCTTAAATATAAAACCTGTATTCTAAGTTTTCTAGACAAAGAAGAACACAAAGAAAAATTATTACAACAAATATTCCTAAGTATTGAAAAGATCAAAGCGCGAGAGCAAAAAAAGTCAGCCGAATTATCTTATAAAAAATTAATAAAATTATTTATAAAAAAAATAAAAAGTGACTTATAAAACCTACATCATTATCGTTAGCTATAACGCTACGCCTTGGCTTAATAAATGTTTAGAAAGTATAGATTTTTCAAGATATGAAGTTGTGGTTGTAGATAATTGTTCTAGTGATGGAACCGTTGCGCATTTACATAAAAACTATCCTGCAGTTAAATTATTTGAAGAAAATCAAAATCTAGGCTTTGGCAAAGCTAATAATATAGGCATGAGTTATGCATTAAACCAAGGGGCAGAGCACGTTTTTTTGCTCAATCAAGATGCTTATTTAGTTGGCGATGCTTTAGAACAATTGGTAGGTTTTCAAAAGCAAAACCCACAGTTTGGAATATTAAGTGCGGTTCATACCAATGCAAAAGAGACGCGATTGGATCGCAACTTTTCAAACTACGTCCGTTTTGATGCCAATCCAGCATTTTATTCAGATCATGTTTTAGGTCGACAATTACAAGATGTGTACGAAGTCCCTTTTGTGAATGCAGCGGGATGGTTGTTGAGCAAAACTTGTTTGATAACAGTAGGTGGTTTTGATCCAATATTCTTTCATTATGGAGAAGACGATAATTATTGCCAGCGTGTTTCTTACCATGGCTTTAAAATTGGTGTCCTCCCCAATATATTTATGGTTCACGACAGAGAGGAAAGGCCAAAACCTCAAATAGAGCCTTATTCTGATGCCTATTTTAAAATCCAAGACCGTAGTTTAAAAATAAAATATGGTAATATAAATGACTTTGATAAACGCAGAATCCTCAATCATAGAAAAAAAATAAAACGGCAATTGCTAAAAGCTCGAATAAGACAGAATCAAAAATCGATAAAAGGTCTTAAAGAATATGTGCGACACATGGATCGCATCATCCCCGAAATTGAGAAAAGTGTGGAAAAAAATAAAGTACAACAACCTAATTATCTTCCATTATAAGCGATATAAGGTTTGATTTTTTGGAGAACACTCTTATTTATTTTATAATTAGTTGGAGTCAATTTTCTTATTAAATTCAAATATAACCTTAGGTTATTGAATGTTAACAGCCTGTTCTATGATACTCAGATCTCCTTTCAAAAGGCTTGCCAACCTGAACGTGCCTGGATGAATTGGACAGGCAAGTTTATTTCAGTTCCACCATTTAGACTTGTTTTAGTGTATGGCATATACAAATTTAAAACTGTTAACGACAAACTAACCACTATCAACCAACCCCGAAAAACCAACCACGAAAATCTTGATAAATTAATAACTCATCATGAATTTTCGTAACATTGCAAAAACAATCTTTCACCCATGAGTGACCAGCCACTAGTCTCCATCATTATACCCACCTACAACCGCGCGCATCTGATCGGTGAAACTCTGGACTCAGTAATAGCGCAAACTTATCAAAATTGGGAATGCATTATTGTGGATGATGGTTCTAGCGATAACACCGATGAGGTGGTTGGCGAATATGTGAAAAAAGATAGCCGTTTTAAATATTACCATCGACCAGACGAACATTTACCGGGGGGAAACGGCGCTCGTAATTATGGGTTTAAGGTTAGTAAAGGAAAGTATGTGCAGTGGTTTGATAGCGATGATTTGATGTATCAAGAGTTAATTAATACTTGCGTAAGCAAAATAAGTAAAGCAAATTTTGATTATATAATTACGAACTTTGAAAAGGTAAAATTAAATGGTGAAACAATTGTTAATAAACCTTTTTCTGACATTGAAAATATATTTGCCGATTTTATTTGTCAAAGAGTGGCTCTAAATACACTTACTTTTTTTTATTCTCGTGAAGCCATAGTACGAATAGCTTATGATGAAACCTTAAAAAACGCCCAAGATCTCGATTTTATTTCGAGATTCTTGCGTCATGGGTACAAGGGCGTTCTAAATAATGAATATTTATTTAGCGTTAGAATTCACTGCACGACAATAACTTCAAAATTTAAAAACAAGGAAAAGGAAGCAGTGATGACCGAATTAAAGGTTCGAAAGCAAAATATTGTTTATGCGCAACAAAACTTTCAGGAAGAAGATATAGCCATAATGCGTGAAAAACTACTTGTAAAAAGTTTAAAATTGGGTGAGATAGATAAGCTAGCGTTTTTCAGAATCATTCTTAGCTTTCATAATGAGAAAATTTTATCTTTAAAAGCTACCATCAAAACCCTGTTTTTGGGTGCTATTTATTTATTATCTGGTCGTGAAAAGAGAAGCTATAAAAAAGTATCATTCAATGGATAAAATTCTAATCATCTATGGTTCATTAAATTCTGTTCCATCACCAGAAGGAGCTGCTCCAGCTAAAGTAATTGAAGAGACCGTAAAAGCATTAAACGACAGCCGATTTGAAGTACTTTCCAACACAAACCCAAAGTTAAAAAAGCAATATTACGATCGAAAAATATTCCATCACGTTAAATACTCAAGATTAAGTCGTCTACTTCTGTTTTCGCTTAAGCTGAGGTATTCTTATGCAAAGCGTAAACAGTTATTTATAACTGCGAGTGATCAACAGCTCCATTTCTTTATTTTAGTTTGTTTATTCGTCAAAAAACATAAACACAAAAAACTAATTGTGCATGTAAGCCCAGGATTGGTAAATATGCTAAAGCTATTTTGCCCAGATGTTGAAATTGTTTTTTACCATCACGGGACGTCTTTACACACCAAGTTAAAAGAGCAACAATGGAAAACCTTACTAAATAATACTATTTCTATCTTTGGAGTAAATGAGATAGCAAAAGAAAAATCAAATACAACATTTAAATTAAAAGTTAATTATCCAAATTATATAGGTATCAAGAATGCAATTTCAGAACCGGATTTGTCTAAATATGAAAAAGATAAATTAAATAATTTTACATTCCTTTTTTCAGGGAGAATCTGTCCAGAAAAAGGAGTTCTTAATTTATTACAGTCATTCGAAATTGCTTACCAAAAAAATAATGCGATCCAATTAATTATAGCTGGTGGTGCTGGAGGTGGTGATAAAGTCAACTTAAATACTCCTTATATCCAAAAATGTAAGAATTTTGCACAGGAAAAAAACCTACCTATTGAATTTACAGGATTCTTAAATAAAGACGAGCTTTACCATTTGTTAAATAATGTAAATGTCGTTGTTTTATCAACTGATAAGAAATTATATAATGAGGGAATGCCTTTGTGTTTAATAGAGGCAATGGCTTTTTCTAATCCAATTATAGCCACAGATTCAGGTGGGAATAAGGAGCTAGTGGATCATGGAGTTAATGGATTTCTCATCAGCGATTATCCTTATATTGAGTCCATGGCTCAGGCGATGATAAAATTAGTAGAAGATCAAGATCTTTACAGAAAGATGGAAATTGCTTCAAGAGAAAGGTTTGAAAAAAATCATACTTATTTTACGTATGTTAAAAATTTTAAATATGCTTTAGAAGCAGTAAATTTTATTTAAATGTTAGTAGCTATTCACAACAGAGATGGAGGATTTTCTAAGCAATGGATCAAATATTGCAAAGAAAAAAAAATACCTTACAAAACAATAAATTGTTATGATAACGATATAATTAATCAATTAAAAGGGGTCTCACATTTGCTATGGCATTATCACCGCTATGAGGTGAAAAATGGTCACGTGGCATCACAATTATTAGGTGTTTTTGAAAATATGGGTATAAAAGTATTTCCTAATTTCAATACGAGATTAAGTTTTGATGAAAAAATCTTACAAAAATATCTACTTGAATCTATTGAGGCTCCTTTGCCAGAGACAACTATTTTCTTTGATGAATTAAAGGCAATAAGTTGGGTAAATACAAAAATGGTCACTCCTAAGGTATTTAAATTAAGTAAAGGAGCTGGTTCAAAAAATGTATCATTAGTTAATTCCAAAAAAGCACTTCTAAAAGTTAAACAGATGTTTTCCACAGGTGTTTCTTCTTTTGTGACACCAAAATTTAAATTGAATAGTAAACCGTTTTATAATATCTATAGGCACTTTTTTAAAAGAAAACCTCTTACAACTTATAAGAATAAAATGGTAGGTAAGGAATTTGGGTATGCCTATTTTCAAGAGTTTTTACCAAATAATGATCATGATATCAGAGTAATTACTTTTAGAGATAAAGCTATTGCAGCCAAAAGAATGGTTGCCAATAATTCGTTTAAAGCATCAGGTAGTGGTAAGTTTTTCTATGATAAGGATTTAATACCTAAAGAATGTATTGAAAAGGCTTTTGAAACGAGCCGAAAACTTAATTTCCAATTTATGGCTTATGATTTTGTGAAACATTCTACCAAAGGATATCTTATTGTAGAGATTTGCCCAGGGGTATCAGCGCGCTTCTACGACAAAACTGAAGGTTACTGGAACACTGAATTAGAATGGTGTGAAACAAATAGTTTTGTATTAGAGCATTATATAATTGCTGATTTATTAAATGAAGTTATTTTATAATGATAAATAAAATTCTAATAGCATCCGGCTCTCGTCATACGGTACCTCCTTTAAAACACAGTCCAGGTGTGGCTAGGATTATCTATACCTTAGCCAATCATATAGATAGAGATAAATACCAAATACGGGTTATCAGTAAAGATCATCTTGATTTAGCACAGCTAGATTTTAATACCGGTATTTTTTTACATCCCAAAGTGAATTTAAAAACGAGTATTTTAAAGCATTTCTTAAACAAGATGCCTTACCGTATCTTGAAAAAAACATATGGGTTCACTCAAGTTGACCGCATACTTTATTATACCGGTTTAGTCAACTTAGCCAAGCAAGAAAAACCTGATCTTGTTATCACTTTTATGCATTTTGAGTTGTTTAAAATGTTAATTAAGGCTTTGCCCAATAGCAAGCATGTTTACTTTTTTAGGAGTACAGATCTTAATGGCCGTATAGGGAAAGAGAATATGCGCTATTTAATTAAGCATAGTTCAGGGTTCTTGGCTAATACAAAGGAACCTATAAAAGAGTTAAAGCAGTTTAAAACAATATCTTTTCCTACGCAAACCATATATAATTCGACCCCAGAACAAACTAAAACTAATCGGGTACTAGTTAATACACGAAAAGAGATACGCTCCAAATTTAATATAACCAACGATACAGTAGTTATCGGGTTTGCAGGAAGGTTTAGCGAGGAAAAGTCTTTATTTGAACTTTTTGAAGCAATTAAAGAAAAAAGGAATAGGGGTTTGAATTATCAAATCTTAATTGCTGGGGATATCAAAAATGAAAAGACACCCAACCATAACTACTTTGAGAAGCTTAAAAATTTTGAAGCAAAATTTTTAAAAAATGCGGTTCACTGGATGGGCTGGGTAACGCATGCAGATCTTCACCTATTTTATACGGCCATTGACTTTGCTGCTGTACTATCCAAATATAGGGAAGGAAATAGCATGTTTTTATTGGAAGCTTTAAGTTATGGCAAACCTGTAATAGCTACCGCTATTGGAGGTAATCAAGAGGCCATTACGAATAATAAAAATGGATTTTTAATACAATCAACTTCTATTCAAAAAGAATTGGTTGCAGCTCTTACACACGTTGAGAATAATAAAGGTATGTATGAAGAATGGAGTCAGAATGCTTTGGCTTACATACAGCAAGAACATTCTGAGCAAATAATGATTAATAAATTTAATTGTTTTTTGGATAAAATAAAATCTTGATCATGCATATCATCATCTTCGACGGTTCTTTTAAAACCACTCCTTTTATCAACCGCCTTATGATGGGTTTAATTATTCAAGGTCAAAAGGTGAGTGTGATTGGTTTCAATGAAATAAATTCTAATCCTATCCCTATGGTTAAGTACCAAAGTTTGGGCAGTAATCAAAAATTAGTTAGAAATGAGTAAAACTATTCTTATCACTGGTATCGCTGGCTTTATAGGTTTTCATACGGCTAAGCGACTTATAGAAATCGGCTATAAAGTCATAGGTATAGATAGCCTAAATACCTATTACGATGTTGATTTAAAATATGCCAGATTAGCGAAGTTAGGGATTACTAAAAAGGATACAGAGCCTTATGGGCGTGAAGTTAGCTCTTCTCGATACGGCCACTTAAGTTTCTATCAGCTTAAACTGGAAGACCGAGCGAATCTCCCTAAGGTTTTTCAAAATCATAGGATAGAGATCGTCTGTAATTTAGCCGCTCAAGCGGGGGTTCGGTACAGTATAGAAAATCCAGAAGTCTACATCGATACCAACATCACCGGCTTTTTAAATGTCTTGCAATGTATGCGAGAATTTCAGGTGAATAAAATCGTTTATGCGAGTAGCTCTAGCGTTTATGGGAATTCTGATGAAGTACCCTTTTCTGTTGATCAACCGGTAGATAAGCCTATTAGTGTTTATGCTGCTACCAAGAAGACCAACGAACTTTTAGCGCACACCTATAGTTATCTCTTTGAGATACAAAGCATAGGTTTACGCTTCTTTACGGTCTATGGCCCTTGGGGAAGACCGGATATGGCCATGCATTTATTTGCAGATGCTATTAACAAGAATAAACCTATCAAAGTATTTAATAACGGAGACTTATCTCGAGATTTTACCTACATCGACGATATTGTAGAAGGAGTTATGGCCACAATCAAAAAAGATTTACCACATCAAAAAAAGTATGGCATCTATAATATTGGAAACTCCAAGCCTGTTCAACTTTTGGAGTTTATCAAAGCTTTAGAGCAAGCTTTTGGTCAAGAAGCGATTAAAGAGATGTATCCAATGCAAGATGGAGATGTGAACCAAACCTGGGCAGATGTAAGTGAGTTGCAGAAAGATTTCGGATATGCACCAAGCACAGATATTCAAACT
>Ga0307937_1001646_pt1 | contig 11011 bp, 9 predicted proteins | sample OrgLakmetagenom3_FD_201814 | JGI IMG/M metagenome (GOLD analysis project Ga0307937, IMG submission 201814) | Saline water microbial communities from Organic Lake, Antarctica - #3 | ecosystem: Environmental > Aquatic > Non-marine Saline and Alkaline > Saline | place: Antarctica: Organic Lake...
GACACTAACAACATCACTAAATGGTTTTAATTCTCCATCTTTATCTTCTTCATCACCTTCTTCAATATCCCCAATACTATCTTCATCGCTTTCATATATTGCTTCATATTTCTCTAAAAATTCTTTTGTAATAAATGGGAAGATTAAAGGGTCATCCATTTTTTCTAAATCATAGTCCCCACTTTCATCAACTATCTTTATAGTGTCATCAATCATAAATTCATAAAGTGCTATCTTAGATATTACCTCACCATCATATATTAGATACACTGGGATATATAAAATATTATTTCTTACGTGTGTATATTTTTCACTCCCTACACTAATTATTACATCAATCCCCATAATATTTATCTGATAACTCATTAATTCTTTATTAATATCATCTTGGTTTATATCCCTATTGACTTTATATGTTAAAGTTCCATCAAGTTTTGATTGAATCATATCACTACTATTTTATTATATTATAAATTATATTATTTTTATTTATATTTTTATTCATAATTAGCATTTAATTTATAATATTAGTAAGCCTCTAAATTTTAAGATATTGTTTTAAATAACTATCTTGTTTAATTTCTTTCATATATGCCCATAATTTTTTCCTTTTACATACCTTTATTGTGTTTTTATTATCTTTTTCAAATTCAATAATGTTATTGATTAAATCCCCTTTATTTTTATCCATATTCAGTTCGTAATATTCAGCAATCTTCCGCAGTTCTTCGGTTGAAAAAAGATTATTATATTCTACAACCAAATTTATATATGGATCTTCCATGGTTTCTTTTTTAATCATTAGTATTATTTCTACTTCTTCCAAAATATCAGTATAGGAATTACATTTTTTTTCCTTACATTCATCTAATATACAATAATTTATGTTTGGCATATATGATGTTTTATATATATTATATAAATATTAATATTATTCCATTAATTCAATAATATCCATCAATTTAAACTTTGTTTTGTTCGTATAAGATGGATATTTCTTTTTATCTGGTTCAGTCCAGTCTTCCATAATTGACATGGTTTCTTCATATTTTTCCTGATGTTGAAGTTTCAATTTATCGCCACTGACTTGAATAATCTCAAATATAATATCGGTTAAATGTTCACAAATAAATGATGAATTTTCTTCTCTTACGTTATATGTAAATAATTCTATTACATCACTTAACAATTCATACATATCCTCTAGCGAAATCATATCTTCATTAAACATGAATGACATAAATCGTGTAATTGATTTATTTTTGTCATTTTGTGAATTGACCACACAAAATAGGTCATAATCTTCTTCAGCATTAGCATTCTTTACATTTGTAATCTGCCCAATTATATCCTTAAATTGTAATTCAAATACGTTTGTCATAATCTCATATTTAGACATTAGTTCTTTATACAATAGAGAATATTGTTTTGCATAAAATCCATTTGAAGAACCCACATCGAAAATCATATTTGACACTTTTAATAGGTCTGTTTCATCAACATTATTAATAAATGAGTTAATAATATCTAACAATTCCATTTTTACATCATTAAAAGTATTATTTGTAAGTTTATTAAGTTGAATTCTAATTTTATTAAGTTCTTTTTCGATACCCTCTTCATTCTTCTCAATCTTAGTGGTTTCAAATGTTCTAATATTACCCCATTCATTGTCATTAATAACACGTGTATTTTGTTTCCCTTTATTTTGTCCATGCTTATTATTTTTATTGTTTCTTTTTCCTGATGCTACTTTAAAACCTGGTTCCATATCCTTACCATTATCTGTATTATTCCCCATCTTGAACGGATCTGATACGCCATCCGTATTATTGTGATTAGTATTAAGTCTTTTTTTAAATATAGGTGTTCTACTATATGTTGGTGCGCCAACTTGTCCAGATATTTTATTAATTAAATACATCGTCCTTTCAGGGATCTCATAATCAAAACCTTCTTGTTTCAAATTATAAATAAACGAAAGATCATAATTTCCCATATTTTGTTTTAATAGAGAAGTCATAATGTAAATAATAATTATTACATTACAATATACCATTATGTTTATATCAATTTTTTTATTCAAATAAAAATTGAACTAACTTAAAGATTAATATATAAATTATACTTATATGCAACAAGAGAATAACATGGATACTACACCTAATACTGATTATAATAATATGAATGAGCAAGTAGAAAATTACGAAATGGATAGTGTTTTGGAGACAAAAGATTTAAAAATATTCACATCTTGGGATGATATTGACCTCCAAGCAAATCTATTGCGAGGCGTTTATTCACACGGATTTGAAAAACCGAGTCCTATTCAGCAAAAAACTATCATCCCACTAATGGAAGGGCGAGATGTAATTGGACAAGCACAATCAGGAACAGGTAAAACAGGTGCGTTTAGTGTTGGTTCCCTGCAACATGTTAATAAAAAAGATAATTTCCCACAAGTATTGGTATTATCACATACTCATGAACTAGCAATTCAAAATTTCAGTGTTATTAATGAAATTAGTCATTTTATGAAGATTAAATCACATCTATTGATTGGAGGCGTCCCGGTTGAAACTGACCGCAAGATTTTAATGAGTGATGAAAAACCACACGTTATTGTTGGTTGCCCAGGGCGTGTTCAAGATATGCTTAACCGGGATTATTTCCAAGGTGAAAAGATTAAAATCCTCGTAATTGATGAGGCGGATGAGATGCTATCAACTTGTTTCAAGGAACAAATTTATAAAATTTTCCATTATCTACATAAGGATGTACAAGTTGCCCTGTTTAGTGCTACTATGCCGGAAGAGGTTAAACAACTGACCCTTAAATTTATGCGTGACCCAGTTAAAGTATTTGTTCAGTCACAAGATTTGACATTGGACGGACTGAAGCAGTTCTATATTGCAATGAATGATGACCGTGATAAATATCTTACATTGAAAGATTTGTATTCCAGTGTAACATTGGGACAAACAATTATTTACTGTAATTCTGTCAGGAGAGTGCAAGATTTGGCTGAGGCTATGAAACAAGACGATTTCCCTGTTATTGAGATGCATAGTTATATGGATAGAGAGGAACGTAACCGTGTATTAACAGAATTCCGGTCTGGTTCTTATAGGGCTCTTATTTCATCGGATATTACATCTCGTGGTATCAATATTCAACAAGTGAATGTAGTTATTAATTTTGATTTATGTAAAAATATCCATACATACCTACATCGAATTGGACGTTGTGCGCGATGGGGACGTAAAGGCTTGGCTATTAATTTCATTACTAGGAGAGATATGCACGTTAAAAAAGAGATTGAAGACCATTATCAGATCTCAATTGAAGAACTACCAAGTGAATTCCAGAAATTCATTACTATGTAATTATAAATTATACAGTTATAGTTTATTAATAAGTTAGTATAGTGTAACTAAATATGCCTATTAATATGATTTACATGAATACAATAACACAAAAATAAATACAAGTCATTTGAATATTTAAATACTTGTATTTTTTATTAATTTTCAGTTATAGAAGTCCTGACAGGAATCTCAAATTGGACATTATTATTTTATACTTACATACATACTTACATTATATTTACACATTTATAAAAATGATTTTATAAAATAAGACTTAATACGCAGTGATATTTTATAATGTTTAACATATTGATACAAGATAAAGGCAACTTATGTAAGTATATAATGCAAAAAGTAGTAGTTTCAGATATCTTAACAAAATTCAATTGTGATAAATGTAAATATAATACTAACAATAAAAGTAATTATTTAAAGCATCTACAAACCATAAAACATAAGAATAATAACGATATATTAGAAAATAACGAGGATATTTATCAGGATTTAATAACTACTTATAAATGTGATAAATGTAAATATACAAGTAATAATAGAACTAATTATTTTAAACATTTAGAAACTATAAAACATAAGGAAAATGAAAATGTAATAAAAATATATGATTGTATATGTGGAAAGGAATATAAACATAGACAGAGTTTATTTAATCATAAAAGTAATTGTATATGTAATATTAAGTGGGTTAAAAATAGTATTAATAATAAAACAACTGGGAATAATGGACAAAATATTATTATAAATTATAATTATTATAATACTAATGTGAAAAACATACAGAATAATAAATTTAGTATAAAGAATTATCTAAATAACGATTGTAAAGATGCTTTTACAGTGCAGAATATAATAGACAATTTTAATTGTGATATCTTAAAACTACCATCAAAAACAATTGAATTCTATAAAGATATTGTAGACAACGCACTTATGAATATACCAATTGAGAAATATCCAATACGTTGTTCTGATACTAAAAGGAATAAATTTTATGGTAAAACAGTTGAATGGAATGAAAATTATGATGTAATAAAAGAGTTTATTATGAAATTAATAGACAATATATCAGAATTAAGAAAAGAAGTATCCATAAAAAACCCTGGTTGGTATGATAATGACATTATATCACTGGTAATGTATTCTATTATAAAAAATATATCAAAAATATACGATGAATCTACATTAACTAATATCAAAAATTATATTGCTAATAAAACTAAAATTAAATTAAATTAAATATGTTCAATCAATAAATAAATTATATCATTTTTCTTATAATGTTTAATAAAGATGATATATTAAAATACTTTTCAATACCATTAAAATTAGAACATAAAAAAACACGCCAGGATATAACAGGAGATTTAATAAATGATTTAGAATTAGATATATCACATAATCCATATTCTATTTTATTCTCTCCAACATCTATTAGAGACGAAGACATTGAAAGAGTAAATCTAGAGAGACCTGTAACAGGTACAACCCCAGAAAAAACATTGGCATTATCTCAATTAACAATACCTTTATGGAGAGAAAGCTATTCTACTAATCCCAAATTCATTAAAAAAATACAAAAATTTATAAAGGGTTATAAATATAATAATACACTTTCTAATTCTAATTTCATTAATGAATGGTTAGAGTTCAAAAATGAAAATGGATTCTTAAAAAAATATGAATATTTCGATTGGAAACATTTGGAATTCTTAAATAAGAATGATACCATGCTACAAATAACGAATTATTTAAATATATCATCACCGGTTATTAGTTTACTGATACCACTAATTTTATTTATAATACCACTTATAATAATTATGTTAAACAAACAACCATGTAATTTACCAAATTATATTTGTTTATTAAAAAAACAACTACAAAACCACGCATTTGGTAAAATCTTCTCTCTATTTAGCAGGGAGATCACAACAGCACAAAAAGCAACTTCGGCATTGGCAATAGGATTTTTTGCTTTTACTACTTATCAAAATATCCTAATGTGTATTAAAATAAAATCCAATATGGAATTTATACAATCATTTTTGTATAAAACAAAGGCACAAATATCACACACAATGGATATATTGCGACATATATTGAATGTATCCGGTAATACAGGACTTAAAAAATATAATATATATATTCAAGAAAAATATACAGATATAGAAAAATTATATAATGAATTTTCAATAATCAAAACTGATAATTTTAGTGTCAAAACAATATTTAACATTGGGAAATATATGAAATTATTCTATAAATTATATAATGACGATGAATGCTATAAATTAATGATGTTTGGATTTGGTATAAATGGATTTAGTGATAATATTGAGATGTTACAAAAACATATAAATAGAGAGAAGTTAAACAAGTGTACCTTTAATAAAAATAAAACTCACGAATTGAAAGATAGTTATTATATACACTTTATAGATAATGAATTTAATGTAAAAAATGATATTTTATTGGATACAAATTATATAATCCATGGTCCAAACGCATCCGGTAAAACAACCGTTTTAAAATCTACTTTATTAAATATTCTTTTCTCTCAACAGTTCGGTTTTGGTTGTTATTCATCATGTAATATACCTTGTTATAAAAAATTGTATTCGTATATTAATATACCGGACAGTAAAGATAGAGATAGTTTATTCCAGGCAGAAGCAAGGCGATGTTTAGACATTGTAAATGATATTAATGCTATAAATGGGGAAAATAATGAAAATACTTATGATTATTTGGCTATATATGATGAACTATATTCGGGGACTAATCCAAATGAAGCGATTTCTTCCGCAAAAGGTTATATTAAATACTTAGAGAATAACAATATTCGTTATATGCTAACAAGTCACTTTGATGAATTAAAATATATGAATTCTAAATCAGTCAGTGAAACAGATACACAAATAGAGAGAGAAATGACTAGTAAAGAAAACACAGAAAGTAAAGAAAACACAGAAAGTAAAGAAAGTAATAAATCAACATCTTATTATATGGATTGTAATAGGGACAATGATACAAAAGAAATTAAATATAAATATACAATTGAAAGGGGACATTCTAATATAACAGGTGGTGGATTACAAGTTTTAGAGAAATTAAATTATCCAATTGAAATTATAGATTATGTTAAATCTTTCGTTTAAAAAGAACTTTTTATTTATAGGTAGAAAGTAATATGGAGATATCAAGAGGAATTATTATAGCTACCGGTTTTTCATTAATTTTATTAGCGATTGCTATGATTGGAATATTCTTTTTTTTAAAACGTAAATATTTTGCGATTGAAACTAAGATAAATATATTATTTAAATTAGTTCAAGATGAAGCTATTAAAAATCAACAACAAAATAATATCGTATATAGAGAGAACACTGATGTAACACAGGCTGTACAAAGAGAGAATACAGATATTGAACATGAGAAAACTAATAATTTAATTAATGTATCCGATGACGATGATGATGACGAGAGTTTATTGGATGAAGATAATAGTGATATTGAATCTACTGATAGCGAAGATAGTGATGATCACGAGAATAAAGAGAGAAATGATATAGATGATGGAGCTGATATTATCATAAACGAGAATGTTAAAAAAGTAGAATTACAAGACATACAAGATATAGTAAATAATGGTGATAGTAATGATAATGATAATGATAAGAATATATTGTCAATAAAAATAAATAAATTAAAAAATGATGTTGAAGATGAAAATCAAAATGAAGACGAAAATGAACACGATGCTGAAGATGAAGACGATGAAGACGAAGAAGAAGAAGAAAAAAATGAAACACAATCTAATAAATCATACCATTCAGTAGAAGATACCGACGAAACCAGGATTAAAAAAAATATCCAATATTTGACTTCTAATAATTACAAAAAAATGAATGTATCAACTCTTAGGGATACAATACAGTATTTAGACTTACCTATAATGGGGAATATTAAACAGACTAAAAAAAAGGAATTATTAGATATGATTGACATGTACATAAATAAAAATACTATTGATAAACCAAACAAGACATTCAATGTTAATGATTTATTTAATAAAACAAAAAATAGCACTAATGAAGAGAATAACGGTGTTGAATTGAATATAGAAAATGGTGCCGATCACGTTGATGAGGATGAGGATAATAAAGATAATGAACATGATATAGAAAAAAATGATGTTTTAATTAGTGGTCCTGGAAAATCAAAAATTGTTGACGATGATGACGAACTTCATGATAATAAGGAAATTGATATTGAGGTACAAGACGGGATCAACGATGTGGACAATAATGATATTAAGAATGTCAGTGTTATCCAAGGAAGTGAAAATATTAGTTTACATGGTGAGATTGATGAGATTGATGAAAGTGAAGATGATAGTGATATGGATTTAGAATTGTGTGATATTATTGACGAATAATTATGACATAAAATATAAAACATAAAATATAAAATATATTATACTATTAATAATGTCTTGGGGAACCTGTTATGATTGTAATAATATATGTAATGAATATCCTAGTTTGTTAGAAGATGGTCGTGCCTTCACAAATTACGACTTTCCAACAACTGTAAATAAAGAACTAATGGAGAGAAATGGAATAACTACTAATCTTGATTATCGCAAATTTTTAACAAATAACGCAGAAACTATAATTAATACAAATAAGAAAGAGGCATGTGACCAGGTAGGAATATGTAAATATGGACCACCTTTAAAAATTCAAAATAATGGTAAATACTTATATAGATCTTGTCAAGATATGACACAGCCTTTTGGGTATGAGAATAGTGATTTAAAAAAATTATATTTATCTCGTGAGGATTTACATAGTAGATTATCAGCGCCATTAATGAGCCAGCAAGAATTTTTAGCAATCCCAAAATCAAATTAGAGAGATATTGAGGATTATTAAGGATTATTGAGATAATAAATTAATATAAATAAATGATTATATAAAATTATATCTATAATGAATAATAACATTACAAATATAATAAGTATTGATGTAGGTATAAAAAATTTAGCATGTTGTATTCTCTCTATAAATAATTATGAAATAGTAAAATGGGATGTATTAAATTTGTGTAATAAAGAAAATATTTATAGAAACTGCTCAGTTGATAAATGTAAAAGACAAATATTTTATAAAAATATAACAGGAGATTTTTATTGTAAAATACATTCAAAAAAAAGTGGTTTTATTATACCATGCAAGGAACATACTATTACATCTTTAAAAAAAGTAAAATTAGAAGAGTTAATTATATATTGTAATGATAACAAAATAGATATTTGTCATAGTGATGATGATAATGATAATGAAAATAATAAGATAAAAAAACACACAAAAAAGACGATTTTAGGAAAAATAAATGATTTTCTAATCAATAACTGTTTGGAAATAGTAAAAAAAGATGATGCTAATAAGATGACATTAATAGATGTTGGTAAAAATATAGTACATCAATTAAATTCATTTATTGGTGAATTAGATATAAATACTGTCCTTATCGAGAACCAAATAAGTCCTATTGCTAACAGAATGAAAACCATTCAGGGTATGATAGCCCAATATTTTATTATGAATAATATAGAGGATATACAATTTATAAACGCATCAAATAAATTAAAATTATTCACTGAACCAGGAGAAAAAACAACATATAAAGAGAGAAAAAATAGAAGTATCGATATTACAAGAAAAATTATTGAAGAAATATATGAAATAGATAATACTGATAATAAGACTTATAATAAAAATAACAATGATATAATTACTCTATTCAATCAACATAAGAAAAAAGATGATTTAGCCGACTGTTTTTTACAGGCATATTGGTATATTACAATGCTAAAATAAAGGGTTTATATCATTTATATGGAGTTACCTACCTGATAATATATTTATTAATGCGTATGACTTAAAATTAATTGTTCTTATTAGAATATAATATGGCAGAAATAATTGATATTGGCATTTCAAAATTGGATGATGAACCTATAAAGTTGGATATTAGCAACCCATCACCGACCCCTAGCCAAAAATCCGTTAATTTCGGTCCTGGTGTGGATATGTTGATGAATACACGTTCAAAGAGTTCAAATAGTAACCGCACTAATGGAATACAATTAAATGATAGCAATGAGATTAATATTGATGATTTGAATAAGCTAGAGAGTGAATTAAATGACCTATCAGAACCAAGTAGTAGAACTGATAATATATTTTCAAAACCATTCATATCATTGAATAAAGAGACTATTGAAAAACCATTACCAACTATTAATAAGTCATTTAATGAACCGATACCAATAAAGTTGAATACTGTGGATAATATTGGAGACCCAAATTTAGGAAAGGCTTCAACTAGTAGTAATAATAAAGAAACATGGGATGGATATAAATATTTTAATGAAATCCCAGTGGACCCAAACGCAGATACTGAACCAAAAGAAAAACCAATGAGCAGGGAAGAATTACTAAAAACAAAGAAGAAGTTTCTATATAAATTAGAAAAACTAAAAGAGAAGGGAGTTCAAGTTTCAAAACATTACACAATGGATAGTTCTCTCGATGAGATACAGGGAGAATATGAAATGATTATTTCAGATAAAGAAAAAAGCAATAGTGTAAAATTTCAGGGTAAAATAATGATGGGCTGTATTACAGCATTAGAATATTTGAATGACAAATTCGATCCATTTGATTTAAAATTGGATGGTTGGGGAGAAAGTATAAGTGAAAATATAGATGAATATGATGATATATTTGCGGAATTACATGAGAAATATAGTTCTAAAGCTAAGATGGCACCCGAATTAAAATTATTATTCCAACTTGGAGGGAGTGCAGTTATGTTACATATGACAAACACAATGTTTAAGTCTGCTATGCCTGGTATGGATGATATTATGAGACAAAATCCTGATTTAATGAAACAATTCACACAAGCAGCTGCAAGTTCAATGGGACAAACAAACCCAGGATTTGGTAATTTTATGGGTGGATTAATGGGGGGAGGTGGTGGAAATCAACAGCAATCACAAGAAGGTTTTTATGGGAACAATACTGGGAGAGAAAGCGTTCCCCCTGTAATGAGACAACCACCACAAACACAACAACAACGCCCTGATATACCACCAGGACCATCTAACAGACCCGATATTGGTATGAGTAGAAACCAACCAATATTTAATGACGCCGAGAATATGGAAGATAGATACGGAAATTTCTCTCAACAAGGAGAGGGACAGAGACAAATGCCATTTCAATCACAAAGACAACCAACACAATCAACACAACAAGAAAACCGTCCAGAAATGAGGGGACCCCGTGATATAAGCGATGTATTAAAAAAACTAAAATCTAAACCAACCCCTCAAATAAACCAATCACCACAACAAAATATACCTACACGTAACATCAATAGTTTTCATAAAATGGAATCGGGTAGCACTATTAGTATAGATGAATTAAAATCCATATCAAAAGATGCTGATGGATACCCTAATAAATCTAAAAGGAAACCGCGAAGCGAGAGAAATACTGTAAGTTTAGACATTTAGAGATTAATATAGAGATAAGAAACTGACAAAGAGA
>Ga0307937_1001648_pt1 | contig 11002 bp, 12 predicted proteins | sample OrgLakmetagenom3_FD_201814 | JGI IMG/M metagenome (GOLD analysis project Ga0307937, IMG submission 201814) | Saline water microbial communities from Organic Lake, Antarctica - #3 | ecosystem: Environmental > Aquatic > Non-marine Saline and Alkaline > Saline | place: Antarctica: Organic Lake...
AAAGGAATCAAACCTCTCAATAAGATTCTTTTTAATAGAGTCTCCTAAATTAGTTATAGTCTCTTTTGGATTCTCAAATGCTTCTGTAAAGAAATCTGTTATTTCTTTTATATTATCAGTTAAGAAAACTACAAAGTCATTCATTACCCTTGTAAGGAATTCCATTGCTACATTGAAAGTATCTAAAACCTTTTGATTATTCATTAAGGCTTGAGCAAACTTTGCAAACAAAGCAATCGCAATACCAATTCCCGCAGCTTTTAATGCTGTGCCAATACCCCGAACCCCTGCTTGGAAAGCCTTTAACAGTTTAGGGGTTTTCTTCGTTTCTTTGTTAAGTTTTTGAGTCTCTTTAGTAACACTGCCAATACCTTTTTTAGTATCTTCAATGTCTTTTTTAGCGGATTTGTTATTGACAACAAATTCAAATATTTTCTTTACTACTGACATATTATCCTAGTATTTTTATAATAAATCTTTTCCAAATATTCCACCTCTTATAATACCCTTTATACATTTTCATATAAGGATGCTTAGGAGGATTCTTATAAGATTGTATTCTATTAATTGTATCTGTTATCATAGTTTTAAAAACATTGTATTTTAGGCTTTTTGTGTTACTGTCAAAGTGTTAAATATATTGTTGTTAATACTATTTATTTGTGGAGAAATTACCCTTGGCGCTCCTGTTGTGTTTTCTGGAATGCTAAAAATTAAATCATCGTCTCCAAATCCTAAGTCTGTATTAACTGTTAATATCCCTTCATTTACAACTTTCCAAAAACCGTTTGACCTTACTTCTACTGTAAAATTTTGAGCTGTATTATTTACATCTATGTTTCCTGGGGATATCGTTAATTGAGTAGTAGAGTTTAAAGTACCTACTCTTGATGCTTGGTTTATGCTTACCCCGTAATTTATACCACCAATCACTAAATCTATACTACCGTTCAATTCTAATGGGAAGAAATTCTCATCAATATAAAAAGGGATATTGTAAACCCTTCTACTTCCAACTATCCCCCCTACATTTATCCATGTTCTATTTCCAGTAAAACTCTCAATAATTTTATCGGTTCTTATTACAATATTTGAGAAACCTCCTCCTGCATTAAAAACAAAATTTGTGATATTTATATCAACTCCACTCACTAGAAATTGATTATTGAAATCTGGAAACAAAGTGAAAGTCGTGTCGTTTGTAGTCAAGTCAATATCAAATTCCTCTATACTGTATTTGTTATTTTTGTAGATAATTTGACTATTAAGGTCTATTTTATTAACAATACTTGGAGGCAAAACACTTTCCAAAGTTACCAGCCTAGAATCGCTATTTAATAAATTCTTTATCCATGGCTCGTGATTTTGCTTATAGATGTTTTTGATTAAACTTATATTGTGCCATCCGTTTATTGTGGTTTGTGAAAAGTCTAAATTATTAGAAACTTGTGAACTCACATAATTATTTGATGAGTCGCAAATTGGAACCCCTGTTATTTCTAATATATCGGGTGTCGGTGTGAAATCATCTGTAGGCTTTGCGCTTAAGTCTAAAAGTATAGGCTCAGGGCTTTCTCCATTTGTTATGGGAGTTACTCCGTTATAATAAAAGGAAAGCATATTTTCTGGAAAGATGCTATCAATTTCACTCCCGTTTGCTTCGCTATAAATTGCAATATTTATATTACTTGGAATCGACTCAGCTGTATTTTTTAACCTAACAAAAAAAGGTATTTCATTTTTAAATTCTATAGTTGTAGATTTCTTATTATCGACTGGGAAAGTCTTTAAATCATTCCCTCTGAATCTACCAGTAACCGCTTTGAAATTCTTTTGTAAAATGCTATCCTCTTCAACGGCGTATTTATATTCAATCGTTTTGTTATTTTTGTAAACTGTGGACTGCTCACTTTCTTGATCGCTGTATTTTGTGATATCAATTACATTACCCTCAGCGTAGTAATCGTTAATATTTTGCAGTCTAAAATTAGTTGTAGAATTAGGTCTTATAATTAGTTTGAACTCCTTAATTAAGTTTTTCAGATAGTCCAGAACGGTAATGTCTGGCATATTATCGGAGATGATGAATATAGGCTTAAGGTCTATTATAGATTGTTCGGAACCCGCACCAGTTGCACCTGAAATTGTACCTGCCCCAGTAAACCATGTTCTATTAAAAGTTGTGAAATAAGTGGAGTAATATTTATTGCCATCCGCAAAGTTTATTTTATCTTTTGATTTTATTTCAATTACAAAAGTTTGGTCTATGACATCATTTGAATTTGGAACCATATTAAAAAAGATGTCAAATATAATTGAGAAAAAACCATTGTTCCCAATAGCAGTATTAAACCCTTGCCCCTCAAATTCACCGCTTTCCTGCAATACATTGCCTTCCCTATTTACAATTCTTATTCTAAAGAATTTATCTTGAGGGAATTGGAACCAAAAGGTATATCTCAGTCTAATTTGGTAGCTTTCATTTAACGGATTGCTTCCTACTTCATTTGTCAAATCTTGACTATTGAAATTGAAATTAATATCGTTACCGTTAAAGGTTAAGTATTCTAAACTAGCAACGGGACTGGCCGTTATTGGCTCCCATTTCAAAATGCTATTGCCATCATCGTTACCGCTTAACCAAGTGTAGAGAGTTGTGAAATCGGTAGTATCTAAGAAGTCCCTTGAAAAAATTACTCCATACTTAGCCTCAATAGCTTCAATAATCCTATACTGCCTTATCGCTGGCCTCAAATCCTGTAAGAATAGTTTGCCCTCCGTTTTAGTTATGTCCTTAGGGTCGTTGTCTATGCTTGTATTATACTGTATCTCTCTACCTGCTGGAATAATCATTGGCATAATTAAAGAAGGGACAGAGCTTAAACCATCCTCGGTTAAAACCAAGGTAGGAGTTGTAAATAAAGCAGTTATATTTCGCCTATTATACTCAAAATTATACTTGCTAAAATCTAAATCCCTTAATTTATCGCCATCAAATACGTCATCTAGTCCTGTCAACTCCCCATAAAAAGTAATTGCATAAGAGTTTAACTTCCCATCTTTGTTTTTAATTTCTTCTAGCTGTGTTTTTCCACTTCGAAAAGGCAAAGTATTGTATTCTATGTAAGAATCAACTCTTAAATTAGGGTTAAACCCATCCTTAACACCTATCTCAAACCAATTTTTGAATATTTTACTGTTCTTTGGGGAGGCTGGAACCGTAAAAGTGTTAACCAAATCATTAAAAACCGCTTCAATGTTGTCAGCATCAACCAATTTGCCCCTATACATTACCGTTTCCCCTTCAAAAAGATCTATCCTCTCCGCTTTTTGAAACAAATAATTGTTATTATCTGGGTTTTTTGTACCTATGTAGTAAGCTAATTTCATTCGTTTAAGTTTCTGTCCTCCTTAAATGTAAATCTGTAGTTAATCATATCCGTTTGTAGGTCATCCTCTTTATTAAAATTGCTACTTTCCAAAGAAACCGCTCTCAAAACTCCGTCAATTTCTAACCAGATTTCTTCGCTCATAAATAAATCCTCATAGCAATCATTCATATAAGCATCGACTAAGCCCGTGTTACATTCCCATTCTCTCGACCCTATTTTGTTGAAGATTTTATTTGTGTGCGTTAATGGTAATTGGATATTTCCATTTATATCTCTTATACTTCGCTTATATTTTGAGCTGTCAGTATCTACTGAATCAATACTACGACCATTCATATAAGTAGGTTCTAAAGCTCCAAAGCTGTTTTTGAATATAACCTTCACGGAATAAAATAAACAGCTTTCAGTGCCTTTGAATAAGGTTACGGTGTCGATTGTAAAGTTACCACCCCTTTTAAATTTTAGTATAGTTGTATCTCTTGATAAGTATTCAGAAAAATCAATACATAAATAAGAAATATACTCCTCTGGTTTCTCTGGATTTACATTCTCAAAATTAGGGTTTGTAATTGTATTGGTAAAAGGCCCATTAATAACCTCAATCTCTCTCACCTTATCCGATAAAAACGGGATAGTCATTTTCCCATCTCTATTATACTTTCTCTTATTACCGTTTATAAGGACTTCCTTAAATTCGCTATACCCATCAAAGACAAAGTTAAATTCATTTTTAGTTTCTAAAACCGTATCCCCTAAAAGCGTGTCCACTTTTGTAGTGGCAAATCTTCCAAGCCGCGCGATTTCTATATTAGGGCCTTGAGTTGAATAATCTAACTGATCGTAGTAAGCTATATCAGACTCAAAATCTTGTTGATTTATGAGAGGACTTATATTTAAAAATTGGCTAAACTGATTATCTGCTATTTTTGGCTTGTAGATTGCTATCGTATTATCTTCGCTTACTGCAAAGTCGTTTTGATAAACAGTTAAAAAAAAATTAGCAGTAGACCAAATATTCCTACCTATGTTTTTAATAAAAAAATCCTTCCTTATAGGTATGTTTACAATACTATCCCCTAAATTAGCATCGTTTCTAAATACACTTATCACAACTTTATTTGTTAGGCTATTTATCCTGCTTAAAAAATATACATCGTCATTGCTTTCAATTCTTTTTTCTATCCTAATTTTATCGTTTCCTATTTTTAAATACTGAAAACCTAAATCTCCATCCCTACTGTTTACTTCAACTAAGTTATCAAAGAGATTATTTCTAGTATTTTCCATGCTACTTTTATCAATAAGAACTTCATTCTTATTTAACACGCTTGTGAATGCTTCAAATTCTGTAATAACCCCACCAATAATTACAGTTCTAGGTGTTGGTGTTGGGGTACCTAATTGTAAATATTTAATTACTCTTACAGTATTTAAAACTTTTAATCTTTGTTCTATTTCGCCAGTATTCAAATTTAAAGCTCCAAAATTATAACTTAGAGATGCTGAAAAGAAAGAAAGATATAAAAAGCTAAATTCTCCAAACTCTATTTTTCTAACTGCTGTAACGTCATAATCAAAAGTAAATGAGTTGTCTAAGTTACCATTCACATCTACTTTTATAAGTCTGTTTACATCTTCAGTACCGTATTTACTGAAAGTACCTGCAATATAATAACTAGAATTTCTTTCTGTTATATCTTGAACTGGCCGATTTGTACCCTTAAACCCTTGTACTAAATTCCCTTCGCTATTAAAAACTGCTAGATTTTTAGTGTCAACCGTTGCGGAAACCCCTCCGGGAATGGTAAACACACCCCCAACTAAAACCTGTAAATCACCATCCTGTTTTACATATATTTTATCTATTTCATCCCCAAAACCTGAATCTATTGCAGTTCTGATTTTAGAGAAAAATGTACTTCTAGGCAGGCTAAAAGTTGAGCTACAAGCAAAAAGCCTGTTGGCTGTTATTCCAATCACTTCAGAAATATCACCACCTATTATAATTATTCCAAAAACATCTATAATACCTATTGCAGTAACTCTTGTTTTAAGCCCGCTTGGATTTTGAACACTTTCCCTGTTATCAAAATCAACCATTGTAGAAGATAGACCGTTATTAATTAAGTCCAATTCAAACAACCCCCTTAGATTGTCTAGGTCTCCAACCCCTAAAAACTCTCCCCCAATAATTAAGCTGTCATTTACTGCGTGATATTTGATTGCATCTACACTTACACCGCTTTGAATAAAGGTTGCATAATTAACAGAACTATAAACCGTTCCATCTGTATTTAAAATGATAAAGAGGTTGCAATTAGTTGTCGTTCCGTCTTTTGTGTAGGTCGTAAACTCCCCTCCAATAGCAATTAAATTAATTGCTTCCTCTCTAAAAAAGAAATATTCAATAGTGTTCACATTGTCATTAAAACCCCCTAGAAAGTCCTGGACGATACCATTCTTAGTGCTAAAAATATTATCTACTTCAGTAGTATCTGGTGAAACAAATCTTTTATTTACTAATGCAGCACCTTCATCGTAAAAAAAAGGCTCAAAGTTTTCATTAATTTGGTAGGTAATACCCTCCCCATTTTTTATATTTAACTCGGGTTGTGATGGGTTAAACGCTTGGTTTTCAAATGTGATGTCAACCTGTAAAAATTTATCTGCTCCTGAATCTGGCCCCATTATTTTTCGTCTTTAAATTCCTCGTCTATATCTTTTAAAAATCCTTCATTCAATCTATCCTTAATACCTCGACCTCTATCTAGTTGTTCTTGAACTTGCTTAGTGATTAACCTTGGAACAATACCTTTTCTAAATATCGATTGTTGGACGGCAAATTTATTTATTCCTTTTGCTTTGGCCCAATCGCCTAGCCCTTCATCTAATCGTGGCTTTTTGGTTTTGTAACTAAACGGGGTGTCATATTGGAATATACTAGATGGGTTATTTGCGTTAGGACTTCCGCTTACACCTTGATCCAAAAAGTCAAAATAATTAAACGCCTCAATATAAAACCCATCCTCGGTAGGTTTTTGCTTGATGCTGTTTTTGAGGTTAGAATTAAACACAGGAACGTTAAATTGGTATGAGTTTTTATACTCAATACTAATCCCGAGAACTGCATTTCTTAAATTCTTGCCTAACATACATCTAAGCTATTAATCATTTTAAATGTAACCGTTACAAACCAACCATCTAATCCATTACTATCTTGTAGAAATAACGGTTGTATATCGGAGACGGTAGTCATATAAATTTGATCGTCATTATCCTTTGACATGACTGTAAGAAATTCATTGATGATACTATAACACGTATTATGATTATCAATTACATTGTCGTTTCCCTCAAACTTAGTACCCTTGTATCTGTTATCTGTGGTCCTTTGATCAAATACACCTATCTCAAAAGTAAAGTTATTAGAAGCTTCATTTACCCACGGTGCAGAAACAGGATTTAGATGAGCCAAAGGATAAATATTATCTTTAAGAATATCCTTATCTTCTCCCCTTGCATAAATCAAAGTATTAACCAGGGGGTTTTCTTCCAATGTATCGCGAATGATTTTGACTATTTTATAAAAGTTATTATTCATCCTTTATTTTAAAAACATTGCTATTTTAATTTGTTGATTTTTTTAATCCTCTCATCTTCCGCCTCGTTAAAATCAATCATGTAATTAAGATAATACAGAAATTCAGCTACAGGACTATTAACAACCTTGCTGACATTTAAGAATTTATAGTCTGCTGCTTTCATTATTTGGTTTCCCCACCCATATTTTGAAGCAAGTTCCTCGCCTTTTGTTACAAGTCTTTTTTTAGTTTTTTCCTCTTGCTTTTCTTGGTCATAGATTCGTGGATATCTTTTAACAAAATTTCGTTTAAAGTCAAAAAAAAAGCTATCACAGAATGATAAATTTTAACCTCAACCTCTAGCATCACATCCGCATATTTTTTCGAGCCTTGATACTGTTCAATCTCATATAATTTACCGTAACTTGAAATCACTGGCCTGTATAAAATAGCCATTAATCTATGCACATTATCAAAGTCATTTTCATACAAATCAATGTCTACATATTCGCTAGTCATCAAGTCCTCAAAATCTGGGATAAGGCCATACTCAATACCATCAAAAGTAAATCTTTGTGTTACCTCTTCTTTTTTAGAATTGAGTCCATCTAGGTAGCTTAAAAGAATCTTATTCGCTTCCTTAAGTTTTAAATGCTTATTGATTTTTAATAGTTCGGTAGTTACCTTTTTAGAGTTTTCCCCATAAAGTTTGAACAAAGCTCGAACGGTCATGTATTGTTTTATTGTCATCTTATTCTAAATCTTTTAACTCTTTGATTTCTATGTCGGTGTACTACATAATAATTAATGCCATCAATGTAGTGATTAAAATCGTCAATGGGTCTATCCCCAGCGGGATAATTTGGATCCCAGCAATACTCATTCAACTCTGTGATAATGTCTTTACTATCTGGATCGACTATAATTTTATAATCTCTAAGCAATTCCAACCTATCTATTATCTTAGGCTTTTTAACTCCTGTAATATTACAACCAGCGTTTCTTATTTCTGCGATTATATCGGGTGAAGCACTATCCGCAATAATCAAATTATGGCCTGTAATCTCTTTAACAATTTTAGCCAAATTACTTGGTATAATTCCAGTCCTATAGAGATGACCTTTAACGTAAATTGTCTTGATGGAGTGGTCGATATAACATTCTGCTAAAGCCGTTGGATCATTACTAAATCCAAAGTCTAAAGCAAACTCTGATGGTACATCTTTTGGAAACTCTCCCAACTCCCAATTAGTTAAAATCAACCCTTCCGCCTTATCTCTAAACCCTCCCATTACTATATTGTCATACTTAGGTGGATTAGTAATCTTAAGCTCTTCCATCTCCTCTATGAAGTCTTGAGATAGGTTTTTCAGGTTGTCTAAATATGTAGTATGGATATAGGTTACTTTCCCCTTAGTGATATTACTGCCTGGTTGTACCCCAGCTTTTTTAAACCATCTGGTGTAAAGTAGATGTTTTTTTGTTGGAGGATTAAAAACTAAAATTACTTGATTATCTGCGTTAACACTCCTTACTGAATAATTAATTTTATCAAAAAGCTCTTCATCATTTAGCTCTTCAGCTTCATCCAATACAAATATTGTTAGTCCTTCTATAGATTTAATATTTGCCGTTTGTATTTTACTTCCTGTCTTTAATCCTTTAAAAATTATACGGCTTCCAGATGTTTTATTTATTATTTCATTGTTGGTTATGTGGAATAAAGACTCAATACCAAGTGCTTCTATCTTAGAATTAAATTCTGGTATAACAGAAATCGAAGCCGACACCATCGTTAACCTACTAAATAAAATAACTTGACCTTTCTCAAAGGTTTTTAGTAATAAGTAAGTAGCTATTGAAAATGATTTAGCTGAGCCCCTTCCGCCTGAAACTATAAAATACCTCGATTTTGATTCTACTAAGGGAGTGAATTTATAGTGTAGATCAATTAAAGCCATTTTATTTTCCTCCGTTAAAGCCCACGAGATCTTTTAAATCTACGCTTTTAACTTCTACCGTACTTGTATTATCTGTTTTGTCTTTCCAATTATGCTTATTGGATAGGGTAAACTTAACCATGCTAGAATCTAAATCCCTAAAGAGACCCATCTTTGCTATCTTATGTTCTTGTACCTCTGAAAGCTCGTCATACATATCTAACAACCAAGGGCGGGTCTGTGCCATCTCATTTATTTGACCCCTGTAAATACCCTTATCCATTAGGAAATCATTGATAAAGATATTGTCTTTATTAACGTCATCAAGGCCTTTAATTGTTTTTTCCCACTTGGGCCTAAACCATGCTTTTCCCTCTTCAAAGATTTCTTGAATCTTTTCATCAGTCCACTTGTTTTTATCGTCTTTCCTTTTCATAAGTCTTTATCGTTTTAATTACCATTTTCTTAATCTTACCGGGGCAAAGGCATTGTGTTAACCTTTGATTGAATATTTGGTTATAGGTTTTGAATAACCACTTTACTTTATTAGATGGCACCTTTCCATTGAATCCTTTAAAAGTATTGTAGATTTCATCAGAGACCTTGTAAGCACTTTCTTTGATACGGAGATTCTCCTCTGTTATTTCGATCGCCTTTTCTTCGTAGTAAAGTTTCTCTGAAATTAAAGGGATTTCATTTTCTAAGATTTCCTTAAGCTCTTTGTATTTCTTGGTTCGCTTATCCAACCCTTGCATTTCTAATTTGATATCATCTGTAGTCATAATTTATTTGTATAAGTAGTTTAAAACGTTTCTAATTTTAGCTCTTGAATTAGATACCTTTTTTTGAGATACCTTATTTTCTATTGAAAATTGCTTCATAAATTGTCCTTTAACATAGCATTTTAAGAAAACCTCTATATCAAATTGATTTATGTATTTGCTATTCTCTAAAGTGTTAACAATAAATTTTAGCTGGTAATCTATTAAAGCCTCATGCTCCAACAACCTTTCTAAATCCTCAATACTTTCATCTGGTAACTCTAAGGTTACATCTAAATCTAAACTTTTATCTAAACTCACATTACCAGTATCTTTCCAGATTTGTCTCTTATGCCGATCCTCTCGCATAATAACGTTTTTAACGGCATTCTTAGAGGATATAAAATAAAAGTTGTCCGTGAAGTTGCTTTTAATCCAATCGTTTCTTAGGTTGCGATTGTGCCAACTTATAAGCAATTCACTAACTGCCTCCTCAGCTATAAATAAAACCTTACTACTGCCTTGTCCACCTAGTAATTGTGTTGCTGATATTTGTGTATAACCTTTAACTTGATTGACTAAAGCCGTTGTAATTTCTAATTGCATAGAGGATTTTCAAATTCAATTTCAGGAAACTCAATCTTAAATTCTGTAATATCATTCTCGAATCTTTCTACTAAATCATTCCATCTTATCGTGTATCTTCCCTGATCAAATTGGAAAGATAAAACAGCATTTGATTCAATAACTTTATCTAGTTCGTTACCCTCTGACATCTCAGCATTAGTAGTAACGTACTTCATTAATCGCAAATGAAAATATTTACCTTTACTTTCTAAAAAATCCTTTTCTGTCATAATTCTATTGCTTAATGTTGTTTACCGACTGTTTTTTATTAACCAAAATATAAACAATCCTGTAAGTATTTGAATTGCTAAGATACAGAAAATTATTCCAACCATTATAAAAGCGTTTATAAAGTCTTCCATTACTTACATCTTAATTCATATCCTCTTGAATCCATTTCCCCTCCCCTGTTACAGTCTTTTATAGTCGAAGCGTTGAACCCTCCACCAACTTCAAAGCTTCCCCCACCAGTATCAAACCTTACTGGATCTTTTACCCAGTTACAATCACAGGTAAAATCCTCATCCTTTTCACAACTTGTGAAAGCAAATAATGCTAATAATAATACTAATTTTTTCATAATTTATAATTGTTAAATTCGTTTTTTATTTCTAAATATAAGTCTTTATATGAAACATCTTTAGAAAACCCTTCATATATTTTTAAAGAGTTGATTATTGTTGTGTGCTCTCTATTGGTTT
>Ga0307937_1001659_pt1 | contig 10972 bp, 17 predicted proteins | sample OrgLakmetagenom3_FD_201814 | JGI IMG/M metagenome (GOLD analysis project Ga0307937, IMG submission 201814) | Saline water microbial communities from Organic Lake, Antarctica - #3 | ecosystem: Environmental > Aquatic > Non-marine Saline and Alkaline > Saline | place: Antarctica: Organic Lake...
ATTAAGACGTACACCAATGAAGGCGATGTGATACTTGATAACACTTGCGGAAGTGGAAGCACTGGAAGAGGAGCAAAGAACTTAAATAGAGATTATATAATGATGGAGCAAGAAGAGAAGTATTATGACATCGCTTGTAAAAGACTACTAACTTAGTATTGCAGGTAACGGATAGCAGTATGAATAGTTAATTTACGGATAAATAACAATAAACTTAATAAAATGAAAACACTTAAATTTGATGGAATGGAAGTAGCAATTTCTGATGAAGATTTGCAACAAAAAATATTTGATATTGACTTTGGTGGACACATTAAAGTACAATTTACAAAACAAGACAACGGTAAATATATACCTACTAATGCAATGAATGGGTGGGGTGATAATTGCTACCAAGAAATTGCGGATAAAGAAGTAGTAATTGAGTAAATTTATTATTTATACTGCTTGTTAGCCGTCTTTTTTAATTGCGGCTAACGAGTTGTAAATGTAATGCACACTCACGCAACCAAAACAAAAAGCTATGAATCAGCAACTTACACAAAAAGAAATCGACAAAATACAAAAATTATGTTTGTCAAATCCTGTAAAATCCTGCGCAGTTGTGCAAACATTCATTGACAACCTACAATTAGTCTCTTGTGCTGATTTTGCTGAATTGAAAGGAAAATCAAAAAGGACAATTTTGTATCAGGCAAAAAATAAGACAGGAATCGAACTTTACGGAAGAAAATATTTAACATTTAATTAATTTGCAAATACAAAATATTTTGTATAGTTTTACGGAATAAATAAATAAAAATGGAACAACAACAAGTAAAAATCATCGGCTTCCGTGCAAACGGGTACAAAGCCATCGAAGCAGTGGTGTTAAAACCAGACTTGCTTCAGGAAAAGTTAGTAAGGATAATCGGAGACATCGGCAACGGAAAGTCGAGCCTGATGGAATTAATGCAAATAGCATTATCTGGATCGGGTGCAATTGCTAAAAAAGATGCGTTAAAAACAGGGTTTTTATCAGAAGTACAAATTTCTGACGGCGACCACAAGCTGTTTATGGGCGCAAAGGTTACTGAATTTTCAAGGGGAGAAAACAAAGGCGAACCGAAGTTTGAGACGTTCCTTTATGAAAAAGACCTTAATGGGAAGCAATTTTCTCCTGTGATTGACGGGAGGAAAGCAACTGCCAAAGATTATATGGACATGCTCCATACAGAAATCACGTTCAACATGCCATTGCTATTTTCAAACAATCAGACCGAACACCGGAAGCTTATCGAAAACCTGTTCTCTGACGAATTATCAAAATTGGGCGTTGAAGCAGTTGTTGAAAGAATCGCTTCGGCAAAAAAGAAACAGGACAATACCCGTGCTATATGCGAGGCTAACGGTGCGTTTAAAACCACTTTCGAGGAAGAAGGGTTTACTGTCGAAGGACTTGAAACCTTGACGTTGGTAGATATTGAAAAAGTACGCAATGCAATCACGGCAAAGGAAATCGAAAAGGACAGGATTTTAAGGCAAAGTGAAGATTCCGTTTTACTTGAACAGGAAAAGGCAAAATCTGAAAGGGCAGTTTTATTGCGTAGTGTTCAGGATAAAGTTCAGGCGGTTACGGAAAGAATGCGGGGCAGGAATGCTGAAATTGAGGGGTTATACCAAACATCTCTTGAATCATTCCATACGAATCAAAAAATTGCAGATGCCTTTCATCAAGCCAAGCAGCAATTGTATTCATGGCCATTGGCTGATGCTGAAATGAAACAGGTGATTGCGATATTGGATGCACAACAAAAACTACAAGTGCAGGACATTAAAGAGCCTGAAAAGCCAAATCTGGTTGAAATACGGGATAATATACCTCAAGCAACAAACACTGTTGGCTTTGAAGATTTGTTTACCGAAAGAAATAAATTGAGGGATGAATACAGGACTATTCAAAGCAGCATAATGGTTGAAGTCAAATCAATTGACCCCGACACCTCCGCAATTGACGATGAAATCCTGAACCTGAAAGTCCGTAGGGAATCGGCAGAGAAAAATAATGCTCTTGTAAATCGCTTTTCATATTGGCAATCATGGATCGAGGCAAAAGGCTTGTACGAAAAGGAAATTGATATTTTACGGAAGTTGTACGGGAAAGTAAATGTTGGTGTCAATGGTATGGTTATCGACCCAATGACAACTAATTCCGGCAGGATTGAAATATGGATTAAGTATAACGGTGTTTATGATAGTGAGTTTTTTGGCAACGAGAAAAACGAAAACAGGTTCTTGTTTGAGTATTCAGCTTTCCAACAATCCATTATTGGGTTGATGCTTCAATCAGCACGTTTGGACTTGAAACCAAAAGCACTTCGCATGGCATTTATTGATGATATTTCAGTTACGAAGAAATCAATCGAAATGCTTAATAGGGTTTGTGATGAACAAAACTTAAAACTGTGGACTACGTTTGCCAAGGACGATTATGACTTGGACAATATTCCAGACGGGGAGATAATTGTTGAAGGTGGAGAAATTTTCTTTAATAAATAAATATAAACTATGATTTACCTATTAATTTCATCCGTAGTGATAAACGTGATTCTTGCAGTAATTATAGCTATCATTACCCAACGGAACAACCAACTACAACTGAAAGCTGACACGGCAGAGTACAACCAGGCAATCGCCGCAGGGAAGCTGAACGAGCTGACATTGAAAACCTTCGAGATGGACTTAGAACTCGAAGAGTGTAAACGTAAAAGGGACAAAAAGGGCGTTACACCAAAAAATGATAACCCTTTACCCGAATCAAGTTGAATTTATCCGAAACATACGGAACGCAATGGCAGCGAACAAACACATTCTTGCTGTTGCTCCGTGTGGATTCGGGAAATCCTACTGCATCGCTTCCATTGCTGAAAAAACGGCATTGAAAGGAAAGCGTATATTGGTATTAACGCACAGGGTAATCCTACTCAGGCAAAATACTGGCGCACTATCTGACTTCAACCTGCATTCAACGGTCGTAAACGACCAAAACGAAGATATGGACTTGTCGAAAAACATATACATTTCAACTGTTCAAACGGTATATTCACGCTTGAAGCATGGGTATTTTGCTGATTTTGTATCAACTATTGATTTAGTTCTGATCGACGAAGCACATACGCAGCACGGAAACTTTCTATTCCATGATGGCATATTGGATGAAAAATATGTAATTGGATTTACCGGCAGTCCGAAACGATTGGGGGGCCAACGGCAGTTAGGATTGGATTATGACATCATTGTTGATTCTGTTCCTGTTCAGGAATTGATTGATATTGGTAAACTTGTCCCATGTAGGTACTTTGAAGTGCCGACAGATATTTCAGGACTTAAAATTGATTCGCTGACAGGGGATTTTCAGGCGAAATCAAACTATGTAAAATTCGATACGCCAGATTTGTACGGTGGAATGATCCGTGCTTATTTTCAACACGGAGAGAAAAGAAAGTTCGTTTGTTTCTGCTGCAATATTTCTCATACGATTAAAACGACTTTAGAGTTCAGGAAGGTTGGTATTAAGGCGAAATTCGTTGTATCTAACTTGAATAAGCCGAAAGTACCAATAAGCAACGAAGGTGGCGAATACGAGCGTTATTTAGACCATTTGGAAAGCTATACTTTGCTGACCGACCACAAACAGCTACTTTTAAAACAATCCGAAGTAAACGCTGCATTTGATAGCGGGGATATTGATGGAGTTTGCACAATTGAGATACTTTCTGCCGGATGGGATTATAGGCCGCTTTCCTGCATGATATTGAACCGTGCAACGCAAAGCATACCTTTACTGATACAAATGGGCGGCAGGGTTCAAAGACCGTTTGAAGGTAAGAAAAATGCAATCGTTATCGACATGGGTACAAATATTACACGTTTGGGTACTTTTGAAAAGGAAATGAAATGGAGTTTATGGCACGAAATGAACGATTCTGTTGGTATTCCTGCGACAAAACTGTGCGAAGGTATTGACAAAAAGGGGAGAAAAGGTTGCGGTAGGTTGATATTGGCTTCGTATGCACTTTGCCCTGCGTGCGGATTCAGGTTTGCAACGGAAAGAGAATTGCGGGAAGTTGAATTGGTGGAAAGACTGAAAGAAGAACCTATTGGATTAAAGGAAATGACACCACAGGGATTGTTGGATTTCGCTGAACTTAAAGGGTACAAAAAAACATGGGTGTTCAATATGCTTTGGATTCGCGGAGAATCGGATTTCAGGAAAGGAATGAGGGAGTTAGGTTATCAGAATGGGTTTATTTATGGGTATATTAAAAGGAGGGGGAAGAAATGAAATATAAAACAACAACAGAACCAACCTACGCCCGTTCAGAACTACAGGAAAGGCTGAAAGAATCAGGGCATAAAGGATTGGCAACCATTGACGAAATGGAGAAATACATAAAGGGGTTTGGCTACAGACTGCCAACAGAACATGAAGGCGATTATGGGTTTCGGATGGTAAAATATACGAGGATAAGTTTAAATTACAGTGATTGCCTCGCGGAATTGATAATTTTAATAAATGAAAAATGAATAAAAAAAGTTTTTACTTCCGAGAAGACGATGAGTTATGTTACACAATTAAAGGACATTTACGGTACATGATTGAAAGATACATTAAAGAAATGGATATATTTTTGGCGAAACGGGAAGTTGATAGTGGATATTATTTTTGCAAGCATTTTGACGAAGTTGGAGAAAAAGGGGATGGCAATTGTGGCAAATCGTGCAGTGCTTATGCTCCGAGAAATGGAAAGTCAGGTGCTTGTAAATCGGTTGGATATACTTACGAAAACACAGGTAAAGCATATATATTAAAGGTTGACAGTATAAAATTTGAAAACGAAAATCAAACAAAATGAAAACACTATCACTCGAAGAATTCATCCAACTCCCAACGGAAGAGAAACGTGGGTATTTGACAGCAATGCAAGGCATAGTAGAAACGCCTGAATGTCCTTTTTGGGTAGAACGGTTATATTATGCCATTGAGCGCAACGAACCGAGCAGATTGGCTCTAATTGACGAAAGATTGGGTAAAATTTATATTGAGATGAGGGGATGAAAAAGGTAATACTTGAATCTCCATACGCAGGAGATATTGAACGGAATTTAGCCTACGCCAAAGATTGCTTGAAGGACAGTCTTATGCGTGGCGAAGCACCTATTGCAAGCCATTTGCTTTACACGATGGTACTTGACGATAATGTTCCTGAAGAAAGGGATACAGGAATCAAGGCAGGATTAGCTTGGTTAGAAAAGGCAGATTTACATGTATTCTATGTTGATTTAGGTATGAGTAAAGGGATGGAATATGCAATGGATATTGCTGAATCATGTGGAATTGAAATTGAAATAAGGGAAATAAGGAAATGCCAGAAATAAATTACCAATCAATATTCCAATCCCTATCGTCATTTACAGGACTGCCGTTAACTATGCAGCGTGATAAATGGTATGGTAAATGTCGCTTTGATGGAACGCCTCATCGCAGGAGAGATAAACTTTGCGCCTACATGAAAAGCGGTAAGATAAGGATAATCGAACAGGGCGAACAGTCATTGAGTTTATGGGACTGGCTGTTAGAATATGGCGATTGCAATTCAAATAAAGAAGTCCGCGAAAGACTATTGTCAGAAAGTACGGGCGTAACGGTTCAGAAATATGTTCCTGAAATTGTTAGGGCGAACTATATCGACCAAAGTACAGTATCAGAATCAATGGGTATCTATTCCGATACCCTTTTTTCGTGGCTTTGTAGCCTATTTCCAGAACAGAATGTTATCAATGCCTATGACTTATATAATGTTGGCTCTATTGGCAGCAAAACGGTGTTCTGGTACAAAAATTTCATTGGTAAATATTGTTTCGACAAAGTAATGGCATATAAAAATGACGGACACAGGGATAAAGTAGAAAAACCAAGCCGTAAGTTCCTGGTTCGTGATGGATACACAGACAGATGCTTTTTTGGTGAGCATCTTTTAACGGATTGGCGCAAGGAAAACTTTGTTGTTGAATCCGAAAAAACAGCATTGATATTGTATTTATATTCAGGGCGCAAAGTTATTGCAACAGGTGGTAGTTCCTGCTTGTCTTCAATTGGAAAAGGAAGTATTTTGTTGCCAGATTATGATAAAGCTGGCGAAACATGGAACGAATGGGGCAATGTTTCTGAATGGTGGAAAAGGTTTGACGGAGTGGAAGAAGGCGATGATATTGGAGATTTGATTGTACAAAAAAAAAGCCGGTAATCAACCGGCTTTTAAAATCAATCTAAATTAAACCAACTTAAAATGAACCAAACTACAAAACATTGCTAAGGTAATTATTATTAAGCAACCCACCAACTATTAATATCTTCAGGTTTAAATTCACCTGCAACACATAAAAGTATGAAACGGTACACTTTTTCGATTTTAGCTTCCATTAAACTAATTGACGGCTCAAAATCTTTGCGGTCAAATACGAATATCCTGCCACGATTATAAGCAACGCCTTCAAGATTTGAATGTGCGTTATAAATCACATACCATCCTTTGTCAACATTTGGATTACCGATAAAATGACCGATAAGCTGTAATCTGTACTCGTCAACAACATCTGCGGCAGTTACCGTAGGCAAAGTTAGGTTACATGCTTTCTTTTTGTTGTAAGGACATTTTACCTCCAACCATGCAATCACTTCATCACCATCGTATATTAATCCATCAGGACTATCTCCAAAATGTTCGTCAATTTTCATAAACAGTATATCGCTGCCAAAATCTTCGGAAGCCCATTTTACTGTTTCCATAACATTTTCACGAAGCCATTCGATAGCATACACTTCATTGTCTTTTCCCCAATCCAACGCCCGGCCATCAATATCGTCAATCAAATCTTTTTCACGTATCTGAAAAACAATATCGTCAATGTAGTCGATAGCAGTTTTTCCAAATATTTCAGTTTTACCACGACCACCTGTGTTTAGCTTTGCTAATCCACTTGCGGTAATTCGTGACGAACGTTCAATTTTCCACTTTAGTTCCTTGTCCCTGTTCGTTGGTTGTTGGTCGTATTCTGGATTCATTTTTCAATTTTTCAACGTTTTCACTTGTAATACTATATTTCGCTGTAACCTTTCCGATTTCGTTACCATCGGCAACCCATCCTACTATTTGCGCCCAATTTGGAGAATCGGGTGCGAGAGTTGGTTTGGGGGTTGCTGCGGTTTTGGGCTGGAATGGTTTTATTCTCAATCCTTCCACTGTTTCCCTTCCGAACCTAACTTTTGGATCGACATAAATTTCAACTAATATCATTTTCCAATCGTCAGTATCAATTTTGTTACCTGCAAACTTTTTGACTATTGAGGAGTTCCCCACATTAAGCCTCATCGGTTTAAATTTTTTGTCGGTAAAATATGCTACGTTGGCAAGTTCATCCCCTGATTGGGATTTACAAATTTCTTGTTTAACATACTCAATTGTTAACACCAAAGACTTATCTCCTATATCCGAAGATGCTAAGTGGTCTGATTTAAAAGGTTTTTTCCAATGTCCCATTTTATTTTGTTTTTTTAGTTTAAATAATTGGCTATAATCAATTAGGGATTATTTATCTTCTTTTGTTATCGCCAATTAATACTCCCTGAGCAAGTATCCATCTTTTGGAGCGAAGTATGTTCCATCTTTTGCGAAAAATCCATGAACGTAGTGTATGTTTCCTTTTCTATCGGTAGAATCAACGCAATGTTGAATCCTATGTCCTTCACCTTTGCCATGTACATGATTTGAGCCACAAAATGGGCATTCGTCTGTTAATTCATTGCCTTTTCTTCGCCAAAGAATAGCGAATTTTCTTCCATTGTTTTCCTCGTAATCTTTTCTCATTTTGATTTAAAATTAACTGGCGGTAACAAAGGCTAAAAAACATAGCCATAAAGTTCCTGCCTATTTTGAAACGTGATTACAGGCTACGTTTCTTAGCCTCGACCGATAAGTTTTTAAATGCTGTATCATAGCATTTATTCCCCATTGCTTATATGATGGCATTTTATTATCTACTGGATAGCCAGTTTCCTTCAGCGTATTGTCGCATTTGGTTAAAATATCAAATGTGTTACTTATTGATTTAGTGGTGGTAATCATTGCTTCATAACAAGCATTGATAGCATCATTCCATTCATTAGGGTATATTCTCCCTATTTCTTTAGGTATTAATTTGTTTTTCATGTTTTGGTTTTTTCCATTTTATCAATCAACTCCTGCGCATCATCCCAATCTGTACTCCTGAATACATTAGGTGATTGTGTAAACTGAATTATCTGCTTCGGGTCTGTTTCAACCACTTTTTTCAATCCCTGATCGAACCTCCTACGTGGTTTGCGTTTCTTTAACGTGAAAGTACCGAAGTTTTTTACAAGCACAGTTTCTCCCGACTGAACTTCGCTTGCAATAGTTGAAAACATTTTCCTGCCGATTGCTACGAATTCATCTTCAACGGGCTTCATCTCGGTATGCTCGTTGGCAATGATGTTTTTTATTATATCTCTTTCGTTCATATATTATGATTTTTAAATTATCCCAATTATTCCAGACAACCCGATCTTCGTTATTTCCGTATCGTAAATGCTTTCGCTGCACCAACTATTCGTGAGCGTTAATGCACCATCAATATCCATGTCTCCAATCAACAAAGAAACATTCTGATTCGATTCTTTCCCTGTAAGCTCGTCAATTACTGACTGTTTTACGGTAGCTTTATAAAACTTTTCGGATTCCAAATCGCCAATTTCTTCTGCAATATCCGACTTTTTTATAGTCGCAATTACGGTTGAGTTGGTAACTGTTTCCATGTACTTCATGGTTTTAATTTCGGCATCCCCAAACGTTTCTGCCTCCAATAGATATGTTTCTGATACAGATTTCTCCCTGCCGGAAATCGGGTCAAGGTGCGTGTACTTTACTCTTGCTTCAAATTTCATTTTTATTAGTTTTAAATATTTTGTAAAAATATACAAAATATTTTATATATACAATAAAAAAAGCACCGATTATTAGTCGATGCTTTAAAAATGAAAAAGTAACAAAGTGAAAACGGAAGTATAATTATTTCAGGTTAAAACTACCACCATATATTTTTGCTAATTTTAAAAGTTCATCATTCGTCATAACTTCGATTACAGACCGTTTGTTTTTGTGCGATACAAGAAATTCAATCATTTCATCACGGACTGTTACGCCTTGTTTCTTTTCAATTGGCGGTGCAGGTTTTTCTTTTTTCTCCTTTACCTTCTTCACCTTCTTCTCAACCTTCTTCTCCGCAGGAACATCTACCGGAATATTCGGGTAGTATTCAACTATTGATACAATCCCTGCTTTAAACCCAATATCAGCCACTACATTGCCCTTACTGGCTATGGCATAGTCCAAAACACCTGTTGTTCTTTTAACGAGAACCACGCATTTTAATTTACTTTCAGCCTGTGCTTCGGGTAGGTTTTCCCAACCCATAAAATCTATTGCTTCTTGTTTTTTCATATTGTTTTTATTATTTTTTCTGGTTCTGGAACTATCTCCCCCTGCAACCTATCATACTCATCAGGAATCGCTAATGGGTGTATTTCGCTTGCAGTTTTAATTGAAATTGTACCAGCCTGTTTTGACTGGTTTACCATCGTTATTTCATCGCTTGTGTTCATTGGAACGTAAATGTCAGGTTCAGAAATAACCACAAGGTTTTTATACTCCAACGTTTCTTTCTTTTCGATACTCAACCCCTCTTTCACTAACTCCACAACCTTTTCCAATACAGGCTGCCAACGTGGTTTTGCATCCATAGCGTACTGAATTGCATCGTTGTAAAGGTTTTTGATGTAAGCACCGGACTGATCGCCACCTTTCAATATTTCAGGGTCGATAACGACTGTGCCAGTAGTCCTGAAAAGTTCCTTTGAATATTGCTCGAACTCAAATTTCAGCGAAGGCGACATATCGGATTGCTGCAACAATTTAGCGTTGGCATTAGAATCTTCGGATATGATTGTCTTTCCCTGTGTTGATTTGGGTGGCAATACCTGAACACCATCGCCTGAAAGGAATAAGATACCAAAGGCAAAGTAAGCATTGCTTTCCCTGACATCGGATAACAGCCTTTCGATTTTATCAATCAAGTCCTGCCCCTGTCCCCATGCAACATCATCTTCACGGTGATATGCAATGGGTATTCGGGAGAATCCATGCGAAGTAGGTTCTTGTACGGATACCCATTCCGAGCCTTCGAGAATACGCCTTTCGTAAGTTGAGTTTGTGAATACATCAATCGTGTCAAAAGTTTTAAGCCCATCATCTGATATTGTTGAATACCTGCGGATAAATTTATCTAAAGTGATTCCGTCTTTTTTATATACAGGTATCAGCATATCGCCATCCTTGTACGACCAAACCTTATATTGCAATTTCTTTTCTGACATAAAGAAATAAACAGCACCATCGCCTGTTGAAAGTGCTGATTTTGCCATTAAATACATTGCTGACGATGCGTTCCGCTGTGTCCAATATTCTTTGAACAGGGTAAACTTTTCTACATCGCCATTCCTTAACGAAGTGAATTTTGGCGGTTTGGCGAATAAATGTACACATTGTTTTGTGGCTATCATTTGCTGTAATGCCACCGATACCCTTGCGATATAGCTTACGCCTTCAATTTCTCCTTGTGCGTTTTTTATAAATTTATCTGGATAAATCAACGGATTGTTTATAGCATGGCTTCGTGGGTCTAATTCTGCTAAGAACCTATCCTGCGTAACCACATTGTATCGCATGGTAGGTATTGGCGCCTCCACGTATTCATTCACGTAAGCCGTTGGGTATGTTGCTGAATTTGAATATGTTAATGGTGCGGCACGAACAAACGCCTTTTTCTTTAAAAGGAGTTGGTATGGATCTATGGTTTG